>Ga0302247_1000456_pt1 | contig 39802 bp, 66 predicted proteins | sample AAG_UR_Ile_MG_FD_193529 | JGI IMG/M metagenome (GOLD analysis project Ga0302247, IMG submission 193529) | Enriched activated sludge microbial communities from anaerobic digester in WTTP, New Holstein, Wisconsin, United States - AAG_UR_Ile | ecosystem: Engineered > Bioreactor > Anaerobic >...
CACCAAATTAAAAAGTTGTAATAGATGGTTTGGTTCGATTCCAGAACCCGCACCAGTTTTATCCAGTCGGGTGAAACTCTATCAAGGACGGAGTACTATTACAACTTAAAAAAATAGCAGAGAGGTGTCGAAAGACCGGGAGATTCGTAGTAAAGTTCTCTTCGCCTTAGCCAGAGAACGAGCGTGCTTCAGGCCCGTCCCATTGCAGCTACGAGCATAATTGGGTCCTCTCTGCTAATTTCTATCTTACTATGGGGATAAGATATTTTATGCATAAAAGAAAATCATTGGAGAATATGGCAACATCATTTTTGAGGAACAAGGGATACACTTGGGCAGGAAATAATAAATCAGATCCGGAATTCAAACAAATAGTTGAGAACAGAAGAGAGGAAAAATATTACCAGGTTGGTCCTCTTGGAATGTTGTCCAAGAAGAAAAGTGGTATAATTTCTCCAAGGAAAAGAAGATAGAACTGTGTGTGGGAGAGTGGCGGAACTGGTCTACGCAAGGGACTTAAAATTCCTCGGTATTTCAATACCTTAGGGGTTCAAATCCCCTCTCTCCCACCATTTTTTATTTAAGGATATTTTTATGTTATGTGAGTATGGTTGTGGAAAAAAAGCAAAATATAAACTAAGATGTGGTAAATGGTGCTGTGAAAATAGTTATAATAAATGTTCTATAATAAGAAAGAAAAATAGTGTTGCTGTAAAAAGTAGTTATAATAAATGGAAAAAAAGTTGGAATAATAGAAGTAAAGATGAGCTAAAACAAATTTATAATAAAATGGGAAAGAACTCACTACAAACTAAAAATAATATAGTTAAAAATCTACCTTGGAATGATGTTCCATTGGCAGAAAAATTAAGAAGAGTTTTAAAAGAACAACAAGGAAAATGTTTATTATGTAATTTAGACAAATGGTTAGAAAAACCATTAAAATTACATATAGATCATATTGATGGAAATGGACAAAACAACAATAGAAATAATTTAAGATATCTTTGTCCAAACTGTCATAGTCAAACTGAAACTTATTGTAAAGTCAAAAAGAGAATTTCAGATGAAGAAATAATTGAGTCAATAGAAACAACACAGACAACAAGACAAGCATTGTTAAAAGTTGGATTAACACCAAAAGGTGGAAATTATAAAAGAATAAAAAGATTGAAGGAAAAACACAAAAAAAAAGAATATCATAAAATAAAGGGAGATATATGTAACGGAAATGAGTTCTGATGACTTTATTTTTATATGTTTGCTTGTGTCTGCAATGACATATGGACTTTATTATTTAATTCGACTATTTGTATTTATGGAAAAACAATCTAAAGAAAAAAGACAAATGTTTGAAGAATCTTTAAAAAAGAGTGAACGTGAATACGAGGAACTAAAAGAACGGCATAGACAAAGACATGAAGAATTCATGCGTTTTCAAGAAGAAATTCATAACCAATTTGAAGAAATGAGAAGAAGAACAGAAGAAGCACATAGAAGGGCATATCAACAAGCAACAGAAGTAGGAAGAATTCTTAATAATGATATGAAACTTCTTGAAGTTAAATATCCATTTACAATTAAACAACTCTCAAGTCAACGAAGAAAACTCAGTTTGAAATATCATCCAGATGTAGAAGGTGGTTCAGAAAAGAAAATGAAAGAAATAAACGAGTCTTATGATAGACTAAAAAAGATAGCAAAACAATGAGGGAAATAATGGATGAGTTAAAGAAAAATATTCATAGAGTTCTAAACTATGATGCTCTAGACGCGGCAGAGAAATTTACAGGAGCAAGATACGAAGATAATAAAGAAACAATGGCATTGGGTTTTGCGTTACATCTTTCCAGTACGAGACTTAAAAGAGATATGTTAAAATCCATGAACGACTCATACTTTGGTTGCCCAAAAGGTGAGTTTAAAATGATCGTTGAGAGGTTCGGTTTTGAAGAAATTTTCAAACTGGATTTTTATTCAGAATCATCCAAAAAAATGGAATCTCTGAATATAATGTGGTACAAAGGTATTCTTCTAGTATATGATACATATATTGGAAATGTTAATGGGGGAAAAGCTTATTTCAACTATCTTGTAACCTCTCCATATGATGTAGCTTGTAATGGTCACGCTTTTGATCACGTTAGTGGTGGTATGGATACCAAGGAAGAGATCTGGATGAATTATAAAGGATTTAAGTTACCAGATACATTCTTTTGCGGATGGGATCATAAAGCAGATGATAGATGGGTAAAATTTGGTGATATAGATTGTCGTCAAGGACTCATCTTTCATCTTACAACCATGTTACAATATGGTGAGTTTTTGGAGAAGTGGGTTCGTAAACCTTTCCTTTGGATTCTTCATCATATGGACACCAAAGAAGAAGGGTACGATTATGAAGCAATAAACAAAGAACGGATTTCATTATTTCCAAAAGAAATAATTGAAGCAATTTCACCGAAGGAGGAATTTTAAGATGGGAAAGAAAGTGGAAGAGTTTAATCTTACCGGAGCGCAGAAAAAACAGTTTATGGCACTGAAGAAGATCAAAGACAAAATTGAGAAACTGGAAGAGGAAAAGAAAGCTCTCCAAGCACCGTTGCTTAAATTTATTCATAGTGTTGGTTTGGAAAAAGCAACACTATATGCAGGCGATGTATCAGGAAAATATGGTACATCATCAAAGAAAACCATTCTCAAAAATCTTCTTCTTGAACATGGCATTTCTTCTGACGTAATCAATGATTGTACAAAAGCGGGTAATACCTATGAGTACATCACATTCGGAAAGTAGGAATGGAGCTCTATTTCCAGAAATCATTGAAGTAGAGGTAAAGTTTGAACTTCCCGATTGGTTTCCACCAGAGAGACTGAACTATGATAAATGTATACTTTATCCAAAGGGTCATATCTGGGCGGGACAGGTTGAAAAAACTTGTTATGAGAATACAGCTCTTGATTCCCTTATGAAATTGAAGGAAATCAAAGAAGTTTGTTTTGATCCATTTGGACCATGGTTAACGATTGAATTATCTCTCCATAACAACTTCTATCTTCAAATTGGAAGATTTCAATCTAAATTACAACGATTTTTAAATCGTTATAATGAAGCTCATGGGAAACCAGGAAGGAGGGGACGTGTTAAAAGAAAATGTTATTAAAGCTTATGAAAAAGCTGAGGAAAAGTTTTCCAAAGGAAATATTCTCAAAACTTTTGAAATAATTGAGAAGTGGAGAAATTCCGGCAAATATTGTTGTATCAATATAAAAAGTGATTACAACTACTGCTGGAGAATTGAAATCTTAGAACATCTCTCAGAGAGACACGAACCCGCCTATATAGTAGACGGGTTCGAAGATCTCTATGAAGCAGTTCTTGAGATGGATAAACAACTCAAAAACACTTAAGAAAGGAGAAGGGGTGTCAGAGTTTGATTTAATATCAGTAGAGTCTATTTGCAGTACGTGTGCCTTTTTTCATTTCAATATCCCATGCAACTCAAGCCCCGAGAGATGTGTCAAAAAAGCAAGGATGCAAGATTCATCCTTTCATGAAAGAAGTTTCGATGAAGATGAGGAAATAATGGGATTTAATTTCAAAAAAGGTATACGAAAAGATTATTAATTTGCAAATATATCATCAAAAACCACAGGGATTCTTGATTGAATATCTTTTAGCAGGGGAACCATAACTTCACTCATCTGAGGATGTGGTTTCCCTGCTACACCCTGTGCTCTCATCTTAAAAATATGTCTCCATTCTCTTAAATTAGCTGATGCAACAATTTCAGTTTTCAAGGAATTTGGTAATACTGATCTTGCTTGTTGTGGTGACCAACCAGAGTGTTCTACAAGATTCAAATAAGTCATTTCACTTTCAGCAATAGATGATAACCAATTTCTTCCTGCAGGTGTTGGGCAAGTTTCTACATCATCTACATAAAATTTATTCTGATATGGATCTACTCTATAAATTCCTTCTTCAAGTTTCAACCAAGGTGGAATAATATATGTAACATGACCACCAAAACCATCACCAGAGTAATTACAAAATCTAGTTGATTCCTGACTATATGCAACTAGACGATGCCTCACAAGTTCATGTGTTACACCACGATCTACAATGAAACGAACACTTAAACTATAATGTTCAATTGTAGATTCATGACCACGTTTAATTAATCCTGTCACAAATTTTTTTGTTTTTTCAAAATCTCCAATTTGATGCTCAGACTTATAACAGGTTCTGGCTGCTCGTTCTAAATGTTTAAGAATTACTTCACTATTAATTTCACTTTCAATTTCATAATAGGGCTTAATTAATCTCACAATCCAACTCCTTTCTTTTTCCAGTTGTATAAACCAACAAAATTAAATGCAAGTAAAAAGAGAGCTTCAGATAAGAAGAAATATGTATCTTTTCCATATGCAAACATAGACCACAGAATTTGTGCAGCAACTAATATCCATAGTCCATATCGCTTAGGAATTGATATTACAACTACTCCCCATATGGTAAGGATAGTAGCAAGAAACTCTATTGTAATTAAAATATCATGGATTAAAAATTCTTTCATCATTCTTCATCATTCCCCATGTAATAATCAAACATTCCTATACCAAAATCTCTTTTTCTTTCTAGTGCATTTTCCATATTTCTTGCCATGTCATTAGCTACGTCTATTAATTCAAAAATATGCTTCTTAGTATCATCATTCATATCTGAGTTTAAAACTAAGTATCTTATTTTATTATGCACTCCACATATAACTCTATATTCTTCTCCCCTAACAACATATATTTTCATAGTACCCCCATTCGTTATTCACGAATAACAAATGTGGTGCCCCAGGTAGGATTCGAACCCACAGCGACGAGGATTTAGAGCCCTCCGCTCTTACCATTTGAGCTACTGGGACACACTTTCACAATTCTAATATTTGAAGTTTTTTAAATAAATCTTCACTTCCTGTGACCGTTGCTAATGCAGTCATTTCATTATTCAAATCTGGTTCTCTAAACGATGCATGAGCAATTGATTTCTTATGGAGCTTATGATCCCACCATCCAAGTTCATTAACATCTTTAACACCCAAATAAACTAGAATTCCATTATCCCAGCTATAAAGATGTTTATATGGGAACTTAAGAAGAAACTCCGCTATTGCATGACCCGCTTGAACTGCTTGCTGAATGTTCGTTAGATCTTTCCGAACTAGGACATACATTTTCATATCGTTCTTTCCAGTATTGTTTTGTTTTGTCAATGAACTTTCTGTCTGGCTCATTTCCTTCGGAGGGACGTTCGATTTCATTATATTCTCTTCCCCTCAATTCACAGTAAGCGATGTGGTTGTGACGAAATTCCCATTTCAGCTTGAGAATTTCATATTCTAGAAATGATAATGTATAATTTTCTCTTTTATCAAGTTTTCTATGATCTTTATAAAACCTGATCTCTTTTGCCCAATCTTTTAGTTGATTTTTTAATTCAATGTATTTCTTCATTACTCTATCCTCCTAGTTTTATTTACCTTTTTTAGTTGATAAATAAAAATATGGAGGAGCTCTTTGTTTATCAAAACCCTACGTCATAATAATCACCCCCTATTTAGAAAATTTCCTCCGCTTCATTTCAGCAGAGATTTCAGCTCTAAGTCTTTGAATTTTATCATATTCTTTTATTGCTTTCGTTCTAAATCCCGTCCCAGTAAGATAATTGAGAATTATCTTCAATTTATATTCTGGTGTCGAACTAATTGGACCCATATAATTTCTAAGTTGCTGTAAACACCATTCAGGTCTAACATTCCACTGACCAATTAACTGTTGCCTGGTTTTCTGCCATTCAGGATCTTTAACAATTTCTTTTATATTTTGCATTTTATATCCCTCATTAATTCTTCCATAGATGGAATATAATCTCTATATCTTATAAATTTCCACCCCAAGTTTTCTAGATCATCCTGTCGTTTCTTATCTGAATCTTCGTTTTGATGCCAATAAGAACCATCATATTCAATTGCAATCATATGTTCTGGAATAGCAATATCAATACATCTATTTACTTCTTCAACTGGAAAATTTAATATCGAATTTGAATATATGGATGCAATCAACTCATACAATTTTACTTGTGGTTTAGAAGGATTTTTAATAAACTTATTTAAATAAGCAGCTCCACCATTTATCATCCACTCTCTATGTTCTTTATAAAAAGATATTCTATTTGGATGATTCTTCATTTTATTTATTGTTTCTGAAGAATGATGCTTTCCGTAAAATGGGTTATCTGAGCCACAAAATTTTCCTTTCCTAGATTCACTAATATTCTTTCTATGTTCATCTGATTTTTTCTTTCCTGTTAACGCATTTTTTATATTAATAACTTGCTGAGGGGTTCTCTTTTTTCCTTTTAATCCTAATATTAGTTTTTGTTTAGATTCTTCAGATAAATAACCATGCTTACCTTTGTTCCATGGATCTTTTCCAATTTTAGAATCACTCATTCTTTTTCTTGATTCTTCAGTATGTTTTTTACCTTTATTTGATTTTGATATTCTACTTCGTCTTTCTTTTGAAAATTCTTTTCCTATATTTCCTAAACTATTTTTTAATCTTATATGTGGGCATTTTGTAAATATGTATTCACAACACAATTTTCCATTTTTAAGTTTAAATTTACCAATTTGACCGCATCCATAACTACATAACATTATATTATTTACTCCGGAGTATAAGTTTCAATTTTTAAATTTTTTTCTTCCATTTGTTTATCAAGTTCTTTTTCAATATCATATATACCCTTGATAATCATGGAAGCTTTAAGCTTATGCCATACTTGAAACTCTTTTGTTTTAACCATTCTTTCAAATGCTACTTTTTTGTTTTGTAATTGATCTCTATGCTCCCTCGATTCTCCAACTGCACCAGATTCTCTATGAATGATTCTTACACCAGTCTCTCGTTTATTTTGATTTTGACCACCCTTTCCACCTGAGCGAAAAGTTTGAATTTCAAGATCTTTTTTAGTTACTGAAAACAATAGTTCTTTCATATATTTGTTCCAATTAAATATGCGGAAGAGTATTAATAATCTGATACAGCTCCATCTTACATGACATATGTGTCATGAAATCTCCCCAAAGAGAACTAATAAATGTTTTATCTACATACCAAAGAACTGCCACACCTTCAACACATCCTGGTTTGATAGAATCATAGTGAGCAATAATGTGATCGCTAAGAAGACCAGTAATATTTCTAATAGCTTGAATATCTTGTTTAATAAGACCTTCTGTTTCATATTTTTTCATCACTCCATTAACAACTTGATCCAAATCAGAAAGAGAAACATCACAAATAAGACCAATATACATTGGCCATCCCTTCATTTGATATTTTCTAACTATTAGTGGAGAATAATTCTTTTCTAATAATCTGGTTGATACCTGCGAGTCATCCATCGTTCCTACACGTTCTATTTTCTCTTTTTTACTCATAAATACACCTTTCACTTTTATAGTTTATTCTCAGGAATAGTTTTAGATTCTATATATATTAATAACCAATGGAAGTGATGAGTCTTATATAAAAATATAAAATACCGACAAAAAGAGTGTACCTGGAAACTACACTCTACAAATCGGTGCCTTTTTCAGGAGAGGTAAGCGGCGGATAGCATGCAATCCTTCGCGGACTCCTCACTTCCAGGTTAAAACAATTTTACTACGGCAAGGAGAAAATATATGAGTGAGATAGAAAAGAGAATTGTGAGAATGAATATTCCAAAACCTTTTCTAGCAGAAATTTACTACAACAACAATGAAGAAGAAAGTAATTACGAGTTTCTATCGTTAACTGCGGTAATACACAAACTAATATTTTTCAGATCTAATTCTTAGGCAAGGAGGTTTTATGAGACAAAGATTCGACATTGAGTTAGATCATATGACTTCCAGTGTTCCTCTAACTGGAAGAATTGTGATCTTGGAGTGGAAGAGTGTTGATGATCCTCTTCCTAAAATATATAACACAAGATTTGAAATCAAGGAAGGTGTTTATTCTTTCTCTGCTGACAAAGAGAAAGGAACAGATTCTATTCCTATGATTTCTGAATCTTTCTGTCAACACCTGCGAGATGTACTTCGTGCAATCTACGACACAATAAACTTCAAGTCAACCCACTACCTCTGGAATTTGGAGGATTGATATGAATCCAGAAATCAATTACTTTGATCCAAATGTCTTGAAGGCTGAAGCAGATCTCCTTCTCAAGCTCCAGGAGAGAAAAAATGGGGGTCTGGGTGTGTCATGTGTCAAAACCATTGCAGCATATCTTCAACTTGAAAGATTCGATACTGCAAGGCAAGTTCGTCAACTCGAAGGTGACAAAACCAGGCAATACGAAGATATTGAAAACGAACTTCGTAGATTCTTTGGTTGTCGGATTCATGGAAAACACGATTGTCAAGACTGGATATGTCAAACGAAGACTTATTATCCCCCAGTTCCGGAGAAGTAAATAATTTACGAAGAAAGGAGGGCAGTTACTTGATTGGATTAAGTCTTTCGTTTTGTGTCAGAGATATCGCCAATGGTGTAGTCAACATTGACGACGTAGAAAAAATCATCACTGGTACTCGGTGCGATTCGGCTGAATCCTGGTCGTACCTCCTTGAGCAATACGGAGGTACATACTGGAATGGGATTGAAGCAAAAGCAGAAGCAATTCTCATAGTTCTTCTGAAGAACGAAAAAATCTTTCAACCCAGAACAATTGGAGAACTTCCTCCAAATGTTTCAAAAGGAATCTGGGTTGAAGATGAGAATTCTCTCGCAAAAAATCGAAACTGTTCAGACTGTTCAGTCTTCGAAGTTCCTGATTGTCCACTTGAACTTCGAACTCAACGATATCCTGAAGAATATCGACAACCCCTAGTAACTACGTTCAGATCGGAGACCACGCCGTACCAACTGGGCTGCTTCTACTTTCAAAAGAAGTAGAAGACCAGAATATGAGAGGGGGTATGCTCCCTCTCATATTTTTTGTAAAATTTCATCAAAACATTCAGAAATAGAATAATAGACCTTTGTAGCATGATATTTAATCCAGAAGTTACATTCATGCTTTTTATTTGGATTAATTATATAAACTGGTTTCCCCTGTTCATATGCATAAATAATTTCCATCACTGTTCCAAATGATGGTTCTTCTACAAATGCAACCAAAACATCACATTCTCGAATGTATCTTTTATCTTCTTCTACTACTTGTGGAAATATTTGCTTCACAATTAGTAGTGGGTCAATTAACTCTAGTTTAGGGTTATCTCCATATACCTTATGTACGAACTCACGGTATGCTGTTTCTCTAACCGCTCCAGCAGTATAAATTTTCAATCTTCTCATAATTCGTATGTTCTCACTTTCAGTTTGCTTTGTTCTATGAGATATTTTGACATCATGTCATAATGGTCAAAACCTGTTACTACAATTTCTGAAATACCTGCATTTATAATTTCAACTAAACACGGCGAACAAGGAACTGCACAGTTCATATACATAATACAATCTTTTACAGATACACCAACTCTTGCTGCATTAATAAGAGCATTTCGTTCTCCGTGACCAGCTACACACCATTCAAGACCTTCTCTGGATTTAAAATTAAGAATTCTTCTTGGGCAATTTTTAATACCAGACCTATATGGAATATCTCTTTTAATAAACTCTTGAACTAATCCAGTATCTAACATATTATTATATCTTTCATCACAAGGAGGAACTCCACGGGGAGGACCATTATATCCAGTTGAAATAATTGATTTATCTTTAACAATTATTGCTCCAACTTTTCTAGAATAACATTTACTATTATCAGAAATAGTATCACATACATTCAAAAAATATTGATCCCAGTTCATATCAACTCCCTATACTATAAACTGTAAAGAATCAGCTTGTTTAAATTGTCCAAAATTTAACAAATAATTTGGTTTTTTAGTTTCATCGAGATTTCCTACTTTTACTCCTGCTTCTATAAATTGTGCCTTCTCAAAAACCTCATCTCTTGGTAGGTATCCAAGGATCCAACCAATATTATTTTTTCTACTTATTCCACAAAACAAATAGTAATCACTGTTTTGTTTTCTAAGTTTTGGAAGAAGAAACTCTACATATGGAGATGGTCTTTTCTCTAGTGTTCTAGATTTTATTTCTATTGTTTTATTATTATAAATAATATCATATTCACTTGTATCTGCAAAAGTAGATCCTTTATAATATATTTCAGAAATAATTACACCCATCGCACCAATAATCTTGTCTTTCCCATTATTAAGAGAATCCTTATACTTAGGCATATTTTTACATCTTTTTTCTGCTAAATCCCACATTTCCTTTGTAAGTGTAATTGGTATATATTTCATACTAACACCAACTCTCCATTCTCTTTTAGTTTCTTGAATTTCTTAACAGTATCCTCCGTACCACCTTTCCTATCTTCCGCAACACAAGCAATGAGTTTATCAGAAGTTTCAGCTATTGTTGTATTTCTTTTAAATCCAGCTGCTCTACCATATAAATCCCATCTAGCTGGAAATATTTTGATAGGAACTTTAAATTTGATTGCAATCTGCTCTGCGAATCTATCTCCCCCTTTAGTACACCCACCAGAGCAGATTGTATCACCAGGTTGGTAAACTTTTAAAAAAGCTTCTTCAACTTTTTGATAATCCTCTTTTGTGTTTCTTCTTCTGGATCCTACTATTCCTATAATCATAATCCCCTTCTCATTTTCGTTATCCAGTCAATTGTTCCTGTTCCTTTACATTTATCACAAGGGTCGCCATCCATAAATCCAGGAACATTATATTTGAATTGACCACCCATAACAGCAATAAATATTGGTTCAACTTGAAGATTTACATATCCTAAACCATAACATTTATCACAAGTAAATTCACCAAAATCTTTTGGTTCCATTATTCACCTATTTTAAAAAACAAGGAATTAAAAGCATTATTATCCCTAAACCAGTCATCACTATTATTAAAAAATCTATCATTGTTTTACTCATATTCCTCTTTATGTATACTGACCATACCCACTATAAAGTTGATCCTTACCAATACCGAAGTTCTCAAGAAGCTTCAGTACCATCTCTTTCGTTAATCCCAATGTAGGGGCGTATACTTTGATGGGATAGCTTCCAGCAATTGCAAATAGTTTATTAATCTCATAAACATAATCCTGGTAACAATCTGGAAAAAGTCCTTCTCGATCTGAGTAGTCTGGACCATACCAGATTTCCTGAATTCCTTGAGATTCTGCTTCACTAAGAGCAATTGATAGAAACATTGTATTTCTTCCAGGAACATAGTGTGGAGCAACTCCTTCATATCTCCCTTTTTCACCATCTCCTGTAAGACCACTTTGGGCAGATAATCCTGTTATGATAACTTTATTCCATTCGATTTTTTGAGCATTTAAGTATTTCTGAGCAAATTCCAATTCCTCCTTATGAAGTTGCCCGTAATCAATAAGAAGAGCATAAACACTTTTTCCCATTCTTTTGGCAATTTCTAATAGAAGAGTACTATCTGCTCCACCTGAATAAAGAATTAAAATCTGATCTTTATAAATTCTATTGTCTTTCATATACACTCCTTTTCGCTTTTCTTTATATTAATTTATTCCCGTATTTTTAGAAAACTTCCCACTAAAAATAGTATCCATTTTATAGTTTGTTTCTATATATATTAATTGGTAATAAATAAGGCAAGGAGAGTTTGTTTTATGAATACCAAAAAGTTCCTCATGCTCACTGCGTTCTGCGTATGTTGCATTGTCATCGGACTTTGCATTGGGGTAATGACAAAGACAATCATTAACGATCTACAGAGAGATGAGATCTCCAAGAGAGCAGATCTCGAAGCAAGGAAACAGGTTGCTTCTCTTTCTGAAACAACCAAAGAAATCTTCACAATCTCAATTCATGGGGAGGATGCAAGAATCATTAGATTCACTGCAGTTGATGGAGAAGATCCTGAACTCATTCTTGAAACAACTCTTGAGATGAAAGAACTTCTTAACCAGTTGATTTTAATTGGGTTCTGGGAACTTCAGGTTACATCTCCCGGAAACGAGAATATCATTTCAGTAGATTTCAAGAAAATGAAAATCTCAAAAAAGACAACAGTTTAGAACGGTTACCCTTAGGTAACTGAAATTTCACTAAGAGAGGAGTATTTTATGGAAGAGTCGAGAAAGCCCATCAGAACCAAGATCATTCAGAAGTATGATGATGGAACCAAGGTCGTGAAGCAGATTCCCGAACCGGAAACGGAAGTCATCGAAGCTCCCAAGCTCTACAAGGAGACCAGGATCGACTATTATGGAGAACCGCCTGTCATGGACAAGTACATCCTGTGGGGAACCGCAGCCTTGTGTTTGATCGCCGCAATGGCTGCTGCCGCGTACATTCTGTACAAGGAAGATGAAGCCCCTGCACCGGCACTGGCTGCTTCGGATCAGCTGTAGAAATTCAGAAGTCTGTGAAATCACAGGAAAATGGGAAGAGTTCGCTCCTCCCATTTTTTTATCCCAACTATATTTTTTTGTTTATATATAGATCTAAATTCTATATATATTAATATCTAATAAAATAGCAAGGAGAAAATTTTATGACTATTAGATTAATTAAGTTAGATAAAAATAACTCTATTATGGAAATTGTAGAGATTCCTTCTTGTGAGTTGAGAAAGGATCAAAAAACATGCAATGGAAATGCTAATACAATAATGAGAAACATTATGAGAATGTTAGCTGAAGAAGAAACCAGACATATTTCAGTAGAAAGGGTAGGGTGACAATCATGTCAGTTCGAAGAGCAGAATTTCCCCTTTTAGAAAACCTCATGGATACGATTCTTGCATTCAATAAAATTGAACAAAAAAAGATTCGTGAGTATGAGAAAAGAGTTCAGATTGCAAGAAGAATGTCAGGAGGAGATGAAGAAAAGTTTGAGGAGTTAAAATCCATGATTGATCTTTCCAGTTTAATTGATCATGACGTTGACTTTGCTGGAGTCAATCCTGAAGTGAAAAAGATTCTTCTCAATCCCAAGAACCGACCTGTTCTTCTCGCAGCATCCCACACCAAGGACCACCTCAGGCAGAAGAGACTTAAGAGAATGGAAAAGCCTGCGGAGTACACAAAGAAGAAGATCAAAAATATAAAAGACAGAACCAAATCGGATTTTGGAAAGACCATGTGTGATATAGCATGGATGGGAATCAAAGCCAAGTTTGGTCTGTAAAGAAAGAAAAGATGAACTGGGAAAACCAGGTCATCTTTTTTTAAATCTTCTGTTTTATGATTTTTATTTTTTGTATTGAAATTCTTGGAATAGATAATAACATTCTTCCCATTCCTTCTTCAATTATATCTTGACATATAACAACACAATCTTCTGTTTCCCCAACCAGTATTCCAACTGTAAATAATGTCTTTGGATTCACTATTGGAATATCTTCTCCTTCACAAATATAATCACATTTATAATATGTAGCATCAGTCCATTTGATAATTGCTATTTTAATCTCTTTCATTAACATACCCCCAAGAAGCCATATTCATTCCACAAATTGTATCCATAGAAAACATATGCATACATTTATCTAATTGCTCTTTTAATTGATTATAATGAATCATAGCATAAGATACTGCTTCATTTAAACTTTTATCGTCAAATGAAATAACTCCTTTCTTTTTATAAAAGTTTAAAAGTCTAGTTTGATTTCTAATTAATAATGGTGTTCCCGAACAAAGAATTTCAGTTGAAACTCTTGGACACCCATCTTCTTTATTGGATGTTACTATACCAAATTTACTACAATTTAAAATAACATTAATAGAATCTCTATCTATTAAACCAGAAAATACAATATTATCAACATTATATTGTGTACACATCTTTTCTAAAACTTCTGGTTTATTTCCAACATGAACAATTTTTAGTTTCTTTAAATAATCGCTTTTACTAATACTTGATATAAAGAATTCCTGTCCTTTCTGCCTTATTTGAGTATTATTACATATCCAACACAAATCATATCTTTTCTTTAGTTCGTTAATTGGATAAAATACATTTGGATTACACGTCTTATAAAACCGTATATCATTTCCTCTATTATCTTCTTCACTCTCAATCAAGACTTTATCATATAGATTTTCATCTTTAGGATAAAGTCTTTTACCTGCTGCTAGATATAACTTAATACCAAATGCCTTTGGATTCTTTTTAATAACATTATCATACTCTGGAAATCCTCCCCTAAATAAAGATATTAAGGGAGGTTCATAATTTAAGCATTCATCAAAACAAAGACAAAATTTCTGTATAAATTTTTTCCCACTAGTTTCAAATACTATATCTGGATATTTTTTATTTGCTATTCTCCAAACTATAACCTTATCAAATATATCCTTTTTTAGAAACCATAATCCCATCAATAAATAAAAATCATGACACTTTTTTTCAAATGTTTCTATATCGTTGAAACTATGATAATATTCCAAATCTCTAATATTAGATCTAAATAACCAAAATGTTCTCATATTTACCTACTATATATATGTTAATTGAGATAATATATTATCTCTTCGTTTTCACATATATTTGTTCTCAGTTATAGAAAGAAAAACTATATATATTAATATCTAATAAATAACAAGGAGAGTAATTTATGTTTGATAGTGATTTATTCTGGACTATAGTTAGTTTAATACTAACTATATCCCCAGCTTTAATATATTGGTATGCGTGGTATCAAACAAAAGAGAAATAAAACAATATCTCACGGCAAGGAGAGTGAAATGAAACTTTTTGGTGTAGAAGAAAAGATCTTGAATTGTGGTTTCGATGACATTTACATCGCCAAATCTGAACAGGAGAAGCAGGATATCATTGGAAGACTCAAAAACGAAATAAAAAAATTGGACGACGAACAACACAAGGAGATTTAAGATGAGCATATTTTCTGATATCAGAGATGGAGTCAAGGAAATGTTCAATGGAAAAACTCATTATCTGACTCACAACCAGATGCTCTATAACAAAGCAATGAGGTGGACAATCCGAGATTTCGGATTTGTCTGGAAGAATTATGAGAAAGACGATATCAACTCTCTAAAAACAACTATCAAGATCATCGAAAGTAAGTTTGGAAAGAATGTTGTAGAAATGAAACTCATAGAAAATTTAAAGACTGTAGGATATAAATTCTAAGGCAAGGAGAAAATTATGTTTGACAAAGAAGAAATAACGGACTTCGCTTATCAGGAAGATGATAACATAATGTGGGTCATTTTCGACTATGTGATGATGTCTATGCCAATCATTTACTTCATACTCTCAATCTTCATGTGGAGGTAATAATGACAATAAGCGATCTAGATAGTTCAATAGAGAATAATAGACTTTTGGCACTCTGGTGGGCAGAGGCAGCATTGAGTCTCAGTTGCCTAAAAAGAAAACTCTACCATTCCGACGGACGTGCTTACACAGATCGGGAGAAGGTATATAATGCATGTTGTATATGTAAACAGTATGTTTTGAAAGTTAGGGAACTAGAGAAAATAAGACTTCAAATAAAGGGAGGATCAATTAATGTCAAGTGCTGAACTTGAAAAGTACATTGCAAGTCTAACTCCTTCTGAGCAGGAAGAGTTCAAGGACCTCATCAAAGAGACGAGGGAGAGAGAAGCCAGACTAGAGGAAATCTCCAGAAAGAGCAAAGAAAGCATCGAAGAATTTGGGAGGAGATGGTCCAATCTCAATAAGAGTCTAGATGATCTTTCTTCCAGGGCAAATGATGTGAAAGAGAGAATCAACACTCTTCTCCTAAAACTTCAAGAACCTGATTCAAAAATCTATCACTAGAGGAGGATGATACATATGACAATGATTCTTAACATATTCTCATTTATCGGAATGACGATCTTCGGAATCGTTGAACTTATTTCAATGATCTTCTGGAAGGTTGTGTCTGCGGCATTCTGGGTGGGAGTATTCCTGACTCTTATCGTTGGTGGAATTGGTTTCTCCATCTTCTGGCTGCTCAGAATGTTTGGGATATGGTAAGAAAATGGACAAAACAATAAAAGATCTTATGGATGAGATCCGAAACATAAAAACCGAAGCAGCATCTCTTGCTTCTAAGGTTGAAGTTTCGGTAAGGAGAGTAACCGAGAATCTGAATTTCCTCAAAGATAACCATGGAAAAATAACAAAAGAGGATTTCAAAAGAATCTGGGAGGAAACAAAGATTCAAACCATCGAGTGTGAGAGATATAGAGAGGAGTGGATGAAGCTGCAACTCCGTCTTTATGTATCAGAAAAAGAACTCGGTGTAATGGAAGCCACAAGAAAGGGCTATCCCTTTCTTCACTAGATTCAAAATATGATCCGAAAGGATCATATTTTTGTTATTCCTTATAATCTGGAATTTGATCTAACCTTAAATCATAATCATTTATTTTTTTGTCTTCTCTGAATCTGAGAAAACTTGGCATATGCATTGTTGCTGATAATAGGTTTCCAACATACTCATACTTTCCGTTTTTAAATTTATATGATGGCATTTTACGCAATAAATATCTTCTCCATTGAGCTTCAATAATTAACTTCGGTTTAATAAATATTTCACCATTCATTTCTTGAACTTTATTTTTTTGCGCATATTCAAATAAATTACTTCTTTCTTTCTCACTAAATCCAACACCTACTTTTGAAGAGGTTCTAAAAATTCCATCATTATCTACAAAAGCTACAACCAAATATGAAACTTTATTTCTATCCCATGTTTTCATTGATACATTTCCAACCCCAATTACAACCAAATCAAACGATGAAAATGGTTTAACTTTATAATTCTTTTCACTGCTTCTTATAACAATTCCTTCTATACCAGGAATTTTTCCCACAGATTTTGAATATAGATATCTAAAATTATCTAATACTCCATATGACGTTTTTGGAATATGAATATATAATAGTTGTCTCTCGTCGATTGTTCTTTTAATAAAATCAATAGATTCTGGAAATGAAAATCTTTTTCCATTTATCGACCAGACATCATACAAATAATGATGAATAAGAGGTTTGTTTTCTTGGATATAAGAAGTTTTTATAATACTCTGAGATTGATTAAACGGAAGAATTGTATTATGTTTTACTGCAACTAATTCACCCAAAAAAATTGCTTCTTTTATATCTTTATTTTTACTAAGAAAATATTTATATTCGTTCAAAACTGGAAGATCATCTTTAATTTTAGCTCCAGTAGTAGTTTGAAAAAATATATCATTGTTTCTAATATAAACTAAGGCTCCTAACATACCATCAATTTTTTCCATATAGTAAATATATTTTGAGTTTTTCAAATCCTGAAATTTCAATAAAAAATCATTGTAAGATATTTCTTTAAAATTTACATAGTGTTTCCAATCCAATGCATAATTTTTCATATTTTTGCGAGTTCTTTTCTAAAAGATAATATTCTTCTTGGATCAACCTCCATACATTTTAAACCTGTTGTTGACAATGAATGAAGTGTTATATAACCACCTCTAAATTTATTTGGAGATAGATCCAAGTTTGGAATTGATTTTGTTCTTCTATATCCTATAGTATATTCTTTTGATAACTCACTTTTGAATAATTCTTCTTCAAGAAAAGATCTTATAGAATCAATATTTCTATCACTACCAAAATCACAAATAACATGAAATGAAGTCTTCCCACTAAACCTTATAGAAGTGTTAAAAGATTTAGTTATCAAATTATATACTTTCAAAGTTGCTAATTTAGCCTCGTCAAAATCATCAGTATCTATATCTATTATTCCAAAGTTTTCAGATCGTTTCATAGTTGAATGAATACTTATTGTTCTTCCAGTAATTAGTTTATCATAATTTTGGTTATTTAATCTTATAAATCTAGAAGTTTTTCCTTTTCTCAAAACAATATCCTTATTTAAATCTACCACAATGAAAAACATCAAATCCCTATTTGCAACTTGCTGTAACAAGGGTCCTTTAACTTTTTGATAATAATTCCATATATCTATCTCACGCAAACCATTTGGGTAAAACTCGTTTTTAATTATAACTGTATTTGGATGTTCTGGATATGACATATTGATCCTCTTTTATTTTTGTTTTTAATATACCGATGTTTCGTCTCTGATATATTCCGGAATGTATCTATAAATTTTAACAAAAGCTAGAATTAGTTTGTGTGCACTTTTTTCTAATAATGGCCAAGATTTAACTCTAACAAGAGGTTCACCAGAGCTTCTTTTTCCAGTCCAATAACAACAAAAATATCCTCTAGTATCTTTTTCAATAGTTAAATACTGCACAGTTTCTGTATCTTCATCTGTCTCTATTTCTATAGAAAGAAATATTCCTTCTCCTTTTGGTGTTAAATGTCCGTTTATGAACCTAGTCTCTTCTTCTTTTTGAATTTGATTGCATATTTTTTTCAATTCTTCTTCAGAAACTCCTGCTACAATATTAGATGCTACTTTTATATAATCGTGTAATAATGACATATATTATCCTCCATCAATCCCTTTTTTAATTTGTTCCCAACAAATCTTTTCAGATTTAAGAATTGATCTATCCATATCATATTGTCTAACAGTTACACTACCATAATGAAATATATAGTTATTAATCATTTTTACATTTCTAAATCCAATTCTCTTAGAAGAATCGAATAAGAAATCATCACCACAAAATATTTTCAGTTTATCTGGAATATAACCGCACTTAGTAACAATTTCTTTTCTAATTGTAAATGCCCATCCCTCTCGTTTTTCGAGATCCTTAATTCTTACATCCTCATCAACATCATAAAATTTAGCATGTTTAAGATTATTTGGAACACAAATTCCTATAAACGGATCTTGCATTGTTTGTAATACCTTTTTAAAGAAATAATTATTTAATAAAACATCATTATTCAATATAGTTATAAGTGGATTTTTGGCTAGCATAATACCAAGATTCCATGCTGTATTAACTCCTCTGTTCTCATTAAACCTTGTATAATTAATTGAAGGATTTCTCAAAATTCTAATCATATCTTCATATGAATCTTTACTTCCATTATCAATAATTATAATCTCATCTGGTTTAACCACGTTCATAGAAATATCTGTTAAAAGATCTCTAGTATAACTATGATTATCTAGAACAGGAATTACTACTGAAATCATACTCCTTCCTTTCTATATAAATTAGCTACATTCAGAATAGCCTTCTAAATCGTGAACACAAGTTAGTTTATTTATAAAATAACTTTTTAGATTATTATCTTTTATATAAGTAGCACATCTTTTCCATAAGTCTGCATCTGCTGGATATGCTTTTCCATCCTCTTCTAAAACATCTCTGAATCTCAATGGAATCTTTTTAAAATTTATACATGTTGAAGAGTTTATTAATCCACATGCTTCTGGTAAAAATTCTACATATTCTTGATCCGTAATAACTCTTGGAAGATTTCCATTGATATGAAGTGATCTAGTACAAAACCAATCACCATTTGTTTTATTAATTACATTATTAATAGATTCTAAATGTTCTGGTGTCCAATAATCATCATGATCTAAATGACAAACATACTCAAATCCATTTTCTAAACATTTGTCAATAGCGTAATTAATTGCATTTACCCCGCCCGCACACCAAAGAGCATGTTTGTTGTTTATATATTTCTCTCTCTCTTTTGCATATGGTAAGTTTTCATAGTATAGTCTATTTAAAGGATATTTATTAATAATATTAAATAGTTCATATTCATCTTCGTATTTGTCTCCTATAACAAATAATTTAAAATCTTGATATGTTTGAGAAAAGATAGATGACATAGCCCTATTTAAGTAGGTCGGAGTCATTCCATCAGGTCTTTGATATGTATGTAATGTTATGGCTAATTTCATTTTTCTCCTTTATTGAATTCCTCCAAAAACTTATTCTCAAGTTTTAATAATTCTCTATTCCGATCTTTAATTTTTTTAGCAGGAATACCAACATAAATAGACCATGGTAAACAATTATTTTTTACTAACGAATAAGCGCCTACAGAAACCCCTTCTTCTATTACTACTCCAGGTAATATAGTAGAATTTACTCCAATAATGGAATGTTTTTTTAAAATTACTAAACCTTTATTTATTTTTTTATATTTCATTGAAATAGTAGGGTTAGTTAATGTTTCTCCACTATAATCATCTGATTCTGAATATATTGTAACTCTAGAAGACAACCCAACGAAATCTTCTAGGATTACACCCGCTCCAGCGAATATGGATGAATAACAAGCAATATGAACATGACTTCCTATTTTCAACCCACTACCACCAGATAAAATACAAAAATCATCTATTCTAACATTATCTCCAATTTCAATATTATGTGAGTTATATATACTTACTTTCGAACTGATTATTACATTTTTTCCCACTTTCATCTATTCTCTCCATAATCTAGTTCAATATAGTCTCACCAATTTCCAAACTCTAAAATCATGTAGTTTACACTTTTCTATAAAATAATCTAATATATTTTTAAACTTGAATATATATCCATCTAGAATAATATTTAAATTTTCATTATTTATAATATATTTTTCAAAAAAGTAGTCAACAAATTCTATACTACATTTATCACTTATTATTGGGCTAAGAGTATGTAGTTTATATAAAGACTGGTTACCATGCAATTTAACAAAATCTAGAATTTCTTTTATATTATGATCTGTTTGAATACATGATACATCCACACTTATATAGTTTAAATTATCACTAAGTAATTCATTACATATTGTAGATTTACCTATTCCGGATTCTCCAGTAACAATAATAATAGTTTTTTTATATTCTCCATGTAATGGTCTGTATCCAGGGGTCATATTAAATTTTTTTGAGTTTATAGAATTGCCTATCATATAATGAACCACCCTGTTTAGTTGAAATATATTTATCTAATATATTAAATTTTTCACTAATAAATTCTCTTATTTTTAATTCGTTTGGGTAATTATATTTCTTCTTATCTGCTGGTCTTGGTGTATTATTTATTTCAGGAATTTTATTTTCTGGATACTCTTCTATCTCAACCAAAAGAATTCCTTTATCATTTAATAAATCAAAACATTTATCAAAAAAATCTTTTTGTTTATCACCAAAATAATGAAATGTTGAAAAGCAAAATATTAAATCAAACTTTTCCTCAAAGTTAAATGAAAAAAAATCACCAAAAATAAATCTTAATTTATCAGACTTAAAATACTCTTTATTAAGTTCATTAGCTGTATTAATAAAATTTTCTCCCAAATCTATTCCAACCAAAATATTAGGATTTTTTGGAGTAAGTCTAAATAAAAAATAACCTGCGTTGCAACCAACATCTAAAATATTCTTTCCATTTATATCATAATCATCCAATCTAGACATCTTATATTTTTCACCACTTAGACTATCTTTTCTACTACCACCTAAAAAATCAAAAGTCTGGTAATGTGTATTTTCAATTATATTTTTAACACTAGACATTTTAAAATTCTCCATTTGTATAAACTTCAAATTTAGATAAATCCGGATATGGTAACTCTAAATCCTTGTTTTCTATTGGTTTGCCATAAATATCATAAAATTGTTTAATTAAAAGTAATCCTCTTGCAGATAACTCAGGCATCATATAAAAATTCCAACCAATCATATCAAAATTATCGTCATGATATGAGCATTCTCGTCTACCGGAAAATCTTGCTCTTTTAAACCATAGATATGCTTTATAATCATCAGTTAAAATTGCTCCACCCTTACTAAGTTTAAAATGTTTGTATGGTCCAGTAAAAGAGATACACATATAAGTATTTGGAATATACATATTACAAGTAAATCTCAATGCTGAATCCCAAACTTTTGTTGGTTCTAATTGATATGCACCTTTTAATGTTTTTCCCTCTACTGGTTTAAATTTAACTTTTCCCCCAGCATGAATTATCTCACATGGTACAGATGGATATGTTCTTGAAGGAATTGTTATCTCTTTTCCTTTTATGTTTTCATAATATAAAGATAAAAATAAAGCATTACTTTGATTATCTACAGTAACAACATATGGTGCTCCTGTATAATCAGATAATGCTTTTTCAAAATCTTCTGTTATCTTATAAACACCTTCCGCCATAGTTCCTCCTATACTAAATCCATATGAGTAAAAGATGGTCCTTCATATTTTTTTTTAATTAAAAACGCTTTCATATTATTACTTAACGGAAGATCAACATCAAATTTTCCATGTCTTTCTATAAAATAATTCCATGATTCAGATAGTAGTTTTTTATCTCTCAGATATGGATGAAACCATGCCCAGTTCATTCTCCAACATTCATCTTCATCAGACCACCAAAATAGACATGCCCCAATTACTATAGTTCCATCTGTCCACATATATCCAATATAGTTATTTTTTGAGTTAATATCATACTGAATATAGTCGTAACCAAACTCCCTTTGAAAATATAAAGCAAGTTTATACATTGCTCTTTTTAAAACAATACTAGAATCTTTAGTAACTAAGACATCAGGAAACTTATTAATTTTTCTTATAACCTCCATGTGTTTGTCCCAATCTTGGTACCAAGAATCATGAGCAGTTTTTTCAGTTATTATTGGAAGTCTAATCGAATAGAACTCTCTGCTATTTTTTTTCATTTTTTATATCCCACACTAAAAATTGTGTATTATCTGGCTTCTCAATGCCCAACTCTTTTCTCCATTTCCAACCATTATCAATAGCTGTTACATCCCATCCAGGTCTTCCATAAATTGGATATTCCCAACTCATTAATAAGTCTCTCATTTTTTTGTTGCTGAATCTAAATTGTTTTTCTGGATTAAGTGTTTCTACCATTCTTGGTAGAGCTTTTCTTAAAAAGTCAGCTTTAACTAAACAAGGGTTCAAACCAAATTGATTTTCTCTGTTTGAAGATATGTAAAAACCATCTTCATTATAATGATAAACTGCTCTAAATAAATTGATAGTTTTTCTATTTGGAATTGCATATTTAGATAATCTTAAATACGCAAATGTTTTATAATTTTTTAGAATTTTAATCATATCATCTATTTCAATATTTCTTCCAAGTAACCAGTCATCCTCTAAATGAAATACATATTCTGTATTTTTTCCTATTTGTTTCCACACCCACATAACAGCATTTGGAAAGGATGGTTTTTCAGGAACATTCCAAACAATATCTGAAAAATATTTATTACAAACTTTCAAAACTTCTTTGGCTTTTACTTGTTCTCCAACAGGATCTACATTTATAATAAGTCTATATCTATCTCTTTCTTTAAATATCTTACTACAATAGGATTCCAGAGTTTGAGATACAATTCCTGGTCGAATTGTAGCAGTCATTGTTATATCAATTTTACTCATATATGATGCCTATATTGATTTCCTTTCTCGGTTAGTTTAACTTTTAAACTATAATTATCATCTTGCTCAATAAATAATTTTAATCTATCTGGTATTGTTTTAGTTACCCAATAATCAACAGTAGATCCAATGTCAAATGCTCTTCCACCATTGAACTTTATAATTCCAGAATATATTCTTCCAAGTTCTCCAGCAGCAACTAACCAAAGATCATATTTTTTAGCATCAGATTTTATCCGTTGTAAAACATCTTGAAATACTTTATATTGGTTCATTGTAAAACCAGGAACTTTAATTATATCAATATCAGCATTATAATGAACAAGAACTCTTTTTAGATCATCTCTAGATGTTATTATACAAATTTTTTTGTTAATGATTAGATCTGGAAATCCATTGTATCTAAAGTAATTTAAACATGATAAGAAGTTTACTTCTGGGTTACAAAAATTTTCTATTTCAAAATTCGCAATCTTGTAAAGTTTTTTCCACATCTTTAATCTATGAATTGTTTTTTCTGAAATATTTTTATGTCCTTTCACTCTTGGCCAAAAAGTATCATTAAAATATACTTCTGGTGTATCTATAAAATTAGCATTAGTAGAAGAAATAGCCCATAGATCAATTAGATTTTTTATTTTATCGTATGGTATTCCCTCTTTTTCAACTATCTGATCTAGTTGATCTTTGTCATTATAAAAATAGGCATGAATAAGTTTTATACCACCATCACCAAATCTTATTAACGAAAATGGTACTTTATTATCAATTGCCCATTTTAACTCACCCAAAATTTCCGAAGTTTTATATATTCTCATTATATACACTCAAAAAATTCTACCATTGATGTCATATTTTCTTTCCTACTTCCCAATTCTAAAATTTTTTTTCTAGCATTTTCCCCTAGTTTTAACCTTAGTTCTTTATCTAATAGTAATGTTTCTATTGCTTCAGTAAAAGCTGAAATATTGTTAGCTGAAACAATACCTGTTTTTCCATTAATCAAATAATCTTCCATACCATTTAGTTGAGCATCTGTTCCAACAACAGGGCATTCTGTCAACATAGCTTCTGCTGGTGGGATATGTAATCCCTCTAGTTCAGTTGGAGCAACCCAAATATCGCACAAGTTATATATTTTATTTTTAATATCTGGTTTTGGCTCATTTATATAATATGATATAAGATTGTTTGGAATCTCATTCCCTTTGGTTTCAGAACCATACATATATAAATCAACCACATAACTTTCCCTCAATTTTTCTATTGCTTTAAATACCCAGTCAACTCTTTTAGTTTTTCTCTTTGTTCCTGAGTTATACAAAGCTCCAATCTTTGGTTTTCTGCAGTCGTTCCTAATATTTAAGGGATATATTTCATCAAAATCATATCCAGGTCTGATTAACTGACAAGATATATCATACATATTAAGTAATTTTCTTAGTCCAATACTATTAACCATTTTATGTGTTGGGGATCTCAACATTTTAATAATCTCATCTCTAGACATGTTCCATAACTCAAATCCACGAATCCAATGAACTTTTTTTCCACATTTTTTATTAGCTTGAATTGTACTTTCTACAGATTTGAAACCCGTAGCAATTATCACATCAGCATATGGTATATTTTCAATATCTTTTACAACTAAATGTTTTGCTTTTAAAGGAGTCCATGTATGTTTATTTTTTCCTGTATCTACTATTATAACTTCATGTCCAAGATCAACCAAAGTATTTGCTGATTTTACTATAGTTGATGAACCACCATTATTTCCCAGCCCTGTATTAAACAAATTGAAAATAATTCTCATTTTATATCCCTTCTGTTTTAACACACCCAGATATAATCATTCCTTGAAAACATCCCATGAATTGATCTGTAATTCTAGCTTGGGATCTTCCCTCTGTTTCAATTCTTACAGATCCTGTAATAATCATTGAAACGTGTCCACAATTTCCAATGACTATATCTCCAATTCTAGCCATTGGTTTTCCTTCAGCTTCCGTCTTTGCAGCTCCAGTTAAAACCATTCCTGTCATTGGAATTGGAGATACAGGCGGATGACACCAACATATTCCGGAACCTATTGAAGTTATTGTTGCAATTTGCATTCTTCTTCTACCCTCTCCTTAATCTTTTTTATTAGTTTTTGATTAGCAGGAGAAAATTCTTCAAAAACTTTATCATATGTTTCTAACTTAGTTTTATATTCTACTATTAATTTAGAAGCAGCTTCAAGTTCTTTCGTTTGTTTATCTTTTTGTAATTTAAGTATAACAAGTTCATTTGTATATTCGCTTAATTTTTGAAATAGATTTTTTAGTAATCTTTCAATTCCATTTAAATCTAAAGAATCTCCATAACCACCCCTCATATATACATCTCTTAGCATAAGAACTACTTTATCAACCATCACCTTCGTACTCTTCAACCAAAGTTGCTCAATTGTTTCCATATTACTATTCTCCTTTTTTATGTCGATGCAAATGGTGCTAATAATATTATTGATGAACTATACTTATTTAAATCTGATTGTATTACTCCTCTTCCCATGTTTAGTTTTTCTATTTTATCATATATTCCATATGTTCCACTAAAACCCATATCTCTCCACAAGTAATCCAGTGCCCAGTTCCAATTAGAAACTGTTTTTACAATATTCTGATCTCCATCCCAGCCAATCCCACCATACTGATATACTATTTCAGATGTTGTAGTATCATAAACATACCAATCAGTCAATGTTCCTGATGGTGAGTTTTGGTTGTATGTTGGTCCAAATGTTACATCATAATCTCCTGATGTTGTATCCCACTTGTGATGTAAATAATGATCTAAATCAGCTGCAAGAACATCCATCATATCTTGTTTTATTGCATTAGCTTGTGCTGTCAACGATGTTATTTCAAGGTCTATTTGATTTAAAGATGCTGAACAAGATGTTACTTTTGGACCTGCTGCATCAATCATCTCTTTTAAGATTGAACTGCCCATTTGGAAATCTCCTATAGTAACTTTAAAATTTCACTATAAATCTTTTCAGGACTTATTTTATAATCCATATCTTCAATAAATGTTACTTTTGTTTTAAATGGATTATATTCTATAGTATGTAAATACTTTTGATGCCCCCATTCTAAAACAGGGACTTTAAATAATAATGATATATTTGGAATAGCAGACTGTGATCCAATGGTTAATTTTGCTTGCTTTATTATTTCAATTGTTATTCCAATTAGTGATGTTTTATTATTAGTTATAGAATTTATATCACAGAATCTATTATATTTATCTGGTACATAATCTGGCTTCTTTCCACATATTATAAAATTATACTTCGTACACAACTCTTTATTTTCAGAAATCATATTATAAAGTCTTTGCCAGTGTGGCCAGTTTCTTTTCATTCCAGCTCTATATCTTGGTGCTAAAATAACTATTGGTCGACTATCTAAATATTGTTCTACAATTTTAAAATTATCTGGTCTTGTTTTATAATCAAATAATAGTTTATCTTTTGGAAACTGGTTCTTATTTGCAAACTGTTTTTTTGAAATATCGGGTCTTATGTGTTCAATTATTTCATTTTGTTCACTATAATGATCTTTAAACGATTTTACTATAAAGTCATATGCCTCTTTTGGAAAATTATCTAAAGCAAAACAATTTGGTTTATATAATGTTCCATCACCAGGAATATTTAATGGTACAAATATTGATGCACATCTCGTATAAACATCAAACATTTCAGGCCTAGTTAAAACTATAAATCTTATATCAGGATATTGATTTACTTTTTTCCATATTACATAGGGTGCAAACCTTGCAAATTCCCAATACATTTCTCCAATACAAGGACCTACCAATATAGCTTTATTTTTCATATCACCAATCATTCATAGATGGATCATCTTTTATAGTATCGTAAAATTCTTCAAATGTCATTTTTTCAATTCTCTCCTCTGCATCTTCAAACTTAATCATTTCATCTTTATATATATTAAGTTTATTTCTGGTTAAGATGTTACAGATTGAACCAGCTTCTTTTCCACAGTGAATTCCTAGTTTTGTTCTAAGACCTAGTATATAGGGTTTTCCTCGTGTAGCACTAGTTAACAATCTCCAATATTCTTGATCGTGCCTTTTATCATAACCAACAAATTTCTTTATATCTAAAAAACCAATGTCACTAAAAAAATTATGTTTTACAGACCACAATGCTGAACCACCATTAGTTCCAATTATTGCATCATATCCTGCAATTTTTTGTGTTATTTTTTGGCTATGTTTAATTCCACCAGGTGCTTGTCCAATAATTTTAACATTTTGAAGTGCATATTTAGAAACATCTGCCCATGCTCTTTTAAGAACTTCATCCCATCCAGGAGTAACTATAATATCATTATCTAAGAATACTAAATAATCATATGAGTCTTTTTTTGGATCCATTTCATGCAAGTAACCAAACTCGTTACATGCTACAGCTTTCGAGAAAGCATTAAATGTAGATTCTTTTGTATTGAAAACTACTTTTGAAATTAATTTTTTCTTATATAACTTACAAAAAAACATAAAGTGTTCTTCTTCTTTATAACTAGATAAATTTTCATATACATATATTTGATGTGGTAATGCTGAGTGTCTTTTAAGTGCTGCTATACATTTAGCAGTAATTGATAATCTATTTCTAACTGTTAAAAAAATTTTTATCATTGTAATTGCCTTTCTATTTTTTCAAATGCTTCATTATACTTTATATTATCAAAACAACTAGGATAATTTCGTATTGTGTTTTTACAAGGATTCTGCCCATGAATAAAACAAGGACCACACTCTTTTTCACAATCTACCCATTCACAATCTTTATATGTAGTTAGTCTTACTCTTCCGGGAAATGGACCATAAATACCAAATGATTTTATTCCAAGAGATTCTGCAATATGAATAAGAGAAGAATCTGGAGATATAACCATTTTTGAAAGAGAAACTAGAGCAATTGTTGCTGCAATACTATCTGAAAATTTAGAAAAGTTTATAAGATTTTCCTTGTCTGTTTTATCTATATATTTTTGAATCTCTTGTGATTTTCTAGGATTATCTGTGATTAAAATTTTATATCCCTTATCTGTAATATACTTAAATAGTTTAGTAAATATTTCTTCTCTTGGAGTTCTTATTATTGAAGATGCTCTCATTTGAGCTACTATAAATTTACCTTCTTCAATATTAAAACTCTTCAAAATTTCTTTACATTTTACAACTTCTTCTTCGTCTGGTCTTTGCTCTGGATGTAATAGTTCATCGTCTAAATCCAAACCCAACCACCTAGAAAACAAATTATAAGAACAAGATTTTTCTGCTTCTCTTGTTCTCTCAATTACACCTTCGAATAGTGCATGATAGTCTGATTCTATTAAATACTTTAATGGAAATGGAAGATCTAAAAGAAGATCAATACAATCCCATGTTTCAACCATTGGTTGATATTGTGGACCACAGGCAAATAAAATTTTGCATGAAGGATATTTATTTTTAAGGTAAACTAAATTCGGTTGAATAAAAAGAAGATCCCCAATTCCACCAGATCTCCAAACCAGTAATGTTTTATTTGTAAGATCTTGACCATTATATGGTTTATATACATTAGTAAATTTTATAGCAGCTGGTTTTAAAATTCTAACATCCTTTACAGGATCATGTTGAAGTTGTTTAAATGCACTTATTCCCATAACATATTTTACTTTCTTTTTCAATGTTTGTGGTTTAAAATAATTTTGAATAAATGCAACATTTTTTTGAGCTTCAGCAACAATAATCAAAGGTGGATTATTTTTTAAATCTTCAATCTTTTCAACAAATGTAAAATTATCTTGTGATAATCCAAATTGAGATAGTGAGTATTTACTAATATTTTTTGTATTCTTTTGTTCTTGCCTTCTCATATTCGCAAAATTCATTTCTTTTCCTCACTTTCCAACATCAGAAATAGTCTTAATAAGTAACCCTTGTGAAACAGCTGTTAGTGGATTCTTTGCTCTTCTTACTTCACTATATTCAAATGGAAGTTCATACCTAGAAAGTGTATCTTTGAAAAGTTCAAGGAATCCATTTGGAAGTGATGTTCCACCAGAAATTACAATGGGAAGTTTCATATCTGGTTCAATATCAACTTCATCTTCAAACTTTTCAATAATTTGTTTGATAGTATAGTTCATTAGAGAGTTATAGTAATATTCTAGTGCTTCTAGAACTCTTCTTAGCTTTTTATTTGGATTTGCAGCAAATCCTTTTGAAAGATCGAGATTTTTTTCCTTTACTGAAGTAACTCTATTTTGAACCATATTGAGAGATTCTGCTACAGATCTATCAACCCAGTCACCACTTCTAGCAGTAGAGAATTTTACAACTTCAATACCCTTGTACATAATACAACAGTTTGCCATTCCAGCACCAAAACTAATTCCAATACCAGAGAACTTTTCAGCTTGGCACTCAGAATAAACTATCGCCGCTCCTTCATTAACAGGAGTATGGTTAACACCAAGGCTATTGAGAATTCTACCAAACACTTTTTCGTGATATGTGACTGACCTTGATTCATCAATTGCTTCAGCTGGGACACTATAAGAACAATACGCTTCAACATTTTTTACATCTCCAATAAGATCTTTAATCATCATCGTAAGAACATCAATTGCATAAATTTCTTTTGAAGATATGAGACCTTTCTCCATTGGTCTAGAAACTTCTTTTCCAAAAATATTTGCAAATTTAAATGCATCTTCACCAATAATAAAAATTTCCCCTTCATCAGATTGAACATAACTGATATCTGTCAACTCAGAAAGTTGAACTTCATCTTTATTAACTTGCAAGAAAACATTTCTTGTGATCTTTACATCTGGGCTATCACTTCGAGAACAACAAAGATTCATTGTTCCACAGTCTAAACCAATACAAAGATTTTTTGGTTTTAATACTTCTGTTTTAGCTTCTTTGGGTGTTTCCTCTACTTTAACTTCTGGTTTCACCTCTTGCTGTACTTTCTGTTCATTTTCCATATTGTAATACGAACCTCCTATTTAGTTACTTTCTTTAGTTGATCAGCAGCTTCGTTTAGATTTGTATCGGTTTGTTCAACTCTAAATGAACCTCTAGATTGAATAGTCATATCATCAACATTAATTTTTGGAATAAATTCTTCTTCTTTTTCAATTTTCTTTTTCTTCTTCACTATTTTCTCCTCACTATCAAATTCTAAAGGTGCTGACAATCTTCCCTGTTTTATTAGTCTTTCAACTTTATCATTTATATTTTTTATTGTTGGATCAGAACTAATTGCTTCTGAAACAATTTTGGATATCATTTTAGATAACCATTTCATATCAATTCCACTCTCAACTTGTTTTTTCTCCTTACTCTTTGTATCCCCAATAGTGATAACATTCTCATCAAAAGAGATAACTTCATATTGAAATCCACCAGATTTAAGTTGTTGTATTATAGAATCTAGTTGTTTATCACGAACATTAAATCTTACAGGAGTTCTAACTGGACCATACCCATGAAGATGGATAACAAGACCAGGTGTTTTTACATATACTTGTTTCACTTTAGTCTCCTGAGAGATTCTTCAATTTTCTGCATTACTTCATTATCAAGATCATAGTTGACTATCTGCTCATGATAATTAAATGCTTTTGCTATGGCTTTTTTCAATTCTGGATTAACCATAAGTTCTGCTTCACCAACAGAATAAATCCATTTATAGTTAGAATGCTCTTTTGATAATTTCACTTCTTGTTTTTCGTTTTTCATTAAACATAAAAATGTATATTGTGTACTCAATCTTTTTCCATGATCTGCCACATACTGAAATTTCTCAACAAATTTGATAGGATAAATATCTAGTCCTGTTTCTTCTTTGATTTCTCTCTTGAGACAATTTGCTAAATTATCATTATCTCCTTTATCACATTTTCCCCTTGGGATTTCCCAATATAAAGGCCAATGGTCATCAGGTGCTCTTTGAATTAGAAGAACCATTGGTTTTCCTTCTTCTCCCATTTTCATAATTATTGCACCAGTAACATTTACTTTTTTCATTATGTTTCTCCACCTGTAAATGTATAAACATATAATTCTATTACATCACCAGAATCTAAATGAACATACTCATGTTTAATAGTTAATATTGTTCCATTATCATCAATAGTATAGTGATCCCAGTAAGTAAGAGGACCATTTTTTGAAACAACAGCAAGAAGTCTTGGATCATCTATTACTTCAGGTAAAACAATTTCAATATCAGCTGTTGAATCAGCTTCTTGTTCAGTAACAATATGAAAATATCTAGTTTTAAATTCTCTAGTATTATCATCTAAAATATCTACATGATTTGGAATTATAATTGTTGAGTTTGATGTTGAATCTAATCCCAAATCCCAGTGAGATGTAAATGAATCTATAATCATTGAAACATCTTCATTGTTATATACTTCATTACTACTATAACAAGATCCATATCCTATGTTAAACTGGATATTTTCAGCTAAATAATCTGATTGTAAAATTACAAAAGATGGAACTTCAACTTCATATTCTACAGTAAATGCTAATCTCCAATCGGGTAGTTTATCTTGCCCTCCAAGTCTAGTTGATGCATCAGACATTGCTGTAAATCTAAATTTTGGTTTTATTTTACATGGTATTACATATTCTGTTTTAGCAGTAGTTTCTACTAATTGATTCCATGCCCCACATTCTTCCCAGTTAAGTCTATATCTTAATCCTGTAACTGGATTATAATATTCATAGTTTTTTAACTCATCTGGAATAATAATAAATGAGTTAAAGAATAGAGGATAAATATATCTATTCTGACCACCAAATATTAAGTTCAAAAATACTTTTAAATCTGAGTATTCATAAAAAGATGGAACAAGAGCTATAAATTCAACTTCACCCCTAAACCTAGTAAATCCAACATTAACAATCATATGTTGATCTTGGTATACAGGATCAAATACATATTTAACAAAACCTGGATATAAGTTTGGATATCTCCATAACATACTTCCATATGTTTCATCAACGACAAAATCACCACTAGGATTTAGAATCAACGCTGGTCGCATTGGTTGATCTATTTCCCGATCATATTGTGTAGTTTTGTTTATCCATTCAACTGCTTTATCATATGTTCCAACAACTTTAAAGTCAAATCTTGGATATAGATAATCAGCAAAGTAATCAAGCATATCCTTGAAAAAATGACCGAATACATTATGGATAAACTGATAATTATACCTAGTAGGAACCATCTGTTCTTCAGCTGGCATTATTGTTGATCTCCATCAACCTCATTGAATTTTATAACTCTATCAGTAGGGTATTTCTCCATAACTTTTCCAGCTACTTTTGATTCTTCATAAAATTCATTCAGAACACCTATTGCTGGACTTGTTGCTATTTGAACTCCTGATGTTCTTACTACTTTTCTTCCAACTTTCTTAATAATATTTTGTCTTTCACAAAGGAGAAAAATGAACTCATTTGAATAATTTGAAATAGTAAATCCATATAACATTAATACATCGAAAACATCTTTATCATTTATTTCATACTTAGATAACGTAATAGTTTCATTTAAAATAAAATTGATATCAGAATAATACTCTGGTTTTATTGACTCAAACTGATTTACAATATCCAGAGTAGATTTCCTATAGTTATGTAAGTTTAAAAATGTTTCACAAAATCTAGATGACTCAAGATTCTTAAACATATTTATTTTAACTGAGTGTTCCAATCCTTTACTTTTTTGAAAATCAGGATCTATACTAAATAACAAAAATGATGATCTATTATTAAAGTAAATTCCAACGTTATAAAAACCATCTAAAAATGGTAATCTTAGATTATAACATCTATTGAAAGATTTTCCTAATGTCAACATTCTCTATTTCCTTTCTAATCTACTTCTAAATTTCCAAACCAATCATCTGACTTCTCTTCTTTCTTTATAGTCATTTTAGCTAGAATTAAATCTTTACTCATTAAAGAATTTTCACATCTATCATAAAAATCTGTATACTTTTCAGTTTTGTTACTTTCATTCCATTCATAAACAGCCTTTACAATATTATCACCAAATTCGTTCAACTTAAACTTTGTATAGTCAAAATTATCAGATAAACCATCAATATAATTTAAAAATTCTTTTTTGTATGTTTCAGGAATTTCACTCTCAAATGACTTTACAAATCTCGTTATATTATTCTTTTTTGGTTCCTTCTTTTTATCTACTTTCTTTTCTTCAACAATTTTAAATAATTCAAGTACATTTTCAGGTAATTCTTCATGATAATCTTCAATTTTATTTTGAAGTCTTGTAAATACCTCTGCAGGAACTATCATCTTTATAATTTGTTCCAGTGTAAAATTATTATCGGATGATAATTTTATAGCACCCTTAGAATACATTTCAGAATGTATTTCATCAACAAACTTAGATTTTCCAATAACTTTGGATATTAGTATGTTTAAAAATTCTTCTATGTCTCTTTCTGTAATCAAACTACAATTATATGATACTAATAATTCATCATAATTTTCAAATACTTTCTTATCTCTGTATGATTTAAATCTATTCAATACACAACTCTTAATAACATTTGGATCTAATGTATCTAGAAAACTGTATACAAAAATATCAGTAAAACACCTAAGACCCATATAAAAAATAGCCTTGTTGGTTGTGGCGTCATTAATCTTAGATTCTAATTTAGATCTTAAACATCTTACATAACCAGAGAATGTTAAAAGATCAAAAATAATATCTGATGTCTCAGAATTCATTTTAACTGGAAGTTTAGCCTTTATAACAGGAAGACTACTTGGGATTGGAACATCAAAATTACTATAACAGTTTAAACTAGTTAGATAAATTAGTTTTGAAAGATATATACTAGACTTTAAATCTTTTTCAGAAATACCATCTAATAAATCAATACCAAGTGATTTTTTAATAGTTTCTGAAATAGCAGTTATTGGATATTGTGTAACTGCTGCTGAAGTCATAAGATTTTCCAAAACTGACAAATCTTTATTTATAACTTTATCTAAAAACTTACTAGATATTTCTATTTTTCCTTCTGGTTTATTTTCAACTGGAATAGATTTCTCTTCTGGTAATACTATAGTTTCAAGAGAATTTTCCATGAAAGAGTCAAGTTCATGAATTTTATCTTCAGATTCTTTAAGAATTGAATCTGGAACATCTATCTCCATATTTTTTATATTTATTGATGGACTAGAAATCATTGATGGTATAGTTCTTATACTTACATTAACTCCTTTCAACTGTTCTAAAATCTCAGTAGATATAGATCTACTACTCATATTAAAACCAATTGATACATAATTCTCTACACAATATTTTAATAGTCTAAACATTGTTTCAAACAGTTTGAATGGAATAATTATCTTTCCAAAGTCTGACTCATTGTAATAGATAAATATTGCTACTACCGGATTCCCAGAAAATTTTCTAAATTCTACTTTAAGTGATCTATCATAATGATATTTTTTGAATATTTCATAATTTTGCTCTTGTGAATATACTGAGCTACTGTTTTTTAATACATATAAAAAGGATTCTAGTAGATCATAAGAATTCTGATAGTTCAACGTAAAGGATCTTCTTGAGTTTCCATTATTTAATGAGAGGATTAGATTTGGAGAAGAAAAAGTTTTATAATCTGAAGTATAGTTTGAAATTGCTATTTCTAATACACCTTCTGAATTAAACTCACTATCTTTGTGATACAACATCATTTGATTAAACCAGATTTTATTATCCATTCTGAAATCTCCTTTCTGAACTACTCTATATATTTATGTTTTGTTCCTTACTTTACTATTAGATTCTCGGGAATTGCGCTTTAGCGCTAGCGGGAAAGTGTTCGTCCGAAGGACGCACTTTCACCGACAAAAAATTTCTCTTGACCACTCAACAACCCCTTTATACTATTATTTAAAGATTTATTAAAAGGATTAATAATATATAAGTTATACCTTTAAAAACTATTATTATAAGAATACTTTATTTATATATACTCTTTATATACGGAAAATGCAACAAAAAACTCAATAAAATCAACCTACGAAATTATGTAAAAAGTAATTTAATTATGTAAAAAGTAATTTGAAATTATGTAAAAAGTAATCAGTTTTTAATCTCAAAGATGTTATACCTGAACGAGTAAGTTCTAATCAACTTAAGATTTTTCATATCTTCAAATTGTTTTACTATTCTTCTAGTAAGATTAGTTCTATTTTTATTCTTATCATAATCTAACAATTCAAAAATCTTTTCAATATCAATACTGATGTTTTGTTGTTTAAATAAACCAAAGAATCTATATAAATTCTGACCAACAGGATCTAGTTTATAAAAATTATCTCTAATTAGAAAGAAATTAGAGACATTAACATTATAAGCAAAAACCTTTCCAAATATTGAAGTGAAGTCTATTTTATATAGATTGCACCCATATTGCTTTTTGTTTAAACTAACATCAAACAATTTGCATTTACCAAGTATTGGTATTGGTGCATATCCATATATTTCATCTATGTTACTATACTTAACATAATAATAATTGAAGTTTTCATATTCAATATTACTAGTTTCTTTAAGTAAATTAAACACTTCCCATCCATTCATAGATCTAAATATTGGATGACTTCTGAACATTTCATCATTTATATATACATCTTTCACAAAATCTTTATCTATGAATGGTCCATACATTTTAACATCATTTAGAATTCTACTATCTGCTGGATTTGTCGGTGGTTTGTCATAGTCCGACTTTTTATAAATTTCATGAAAAATTTTTGCTCTCAAAAAATGTGTTATGCAATCAATTACAGCAAAGTTTTTATAATCAAAATTTGAGTTGTATGTTATTCCGTAGGATCTACCATTGAATATAAATGATCTAGAACCATTCCCATTCTTTTTAAGTGGGATTAATGCAAAACATAGGCTTCTTTCTATACAATACATTATTCTTTATACTGCTCCATAAGTTTTGTCATTTCTATAATTATGTACGTGAAAAATTTTTTAAGATCTGTAATCCCTTTACTTTTAATCTGACTTATCGCTATATTTCTTAATGGAACGAATAAAGGATTTAAATCTAATTCTTGTCCTCCTGGACCTTTTTCCTTTGCCATTGGACATTTTCCTGTTATTGGTGGATGTGTAAAACCACACTGTTCACACTTCCCAAATGAAGGAGAAAAATCTGGACCTGCCATAACAAACCTCCACTTTTTAGATTATGTTACTAACTTCCAAAAAAACTTCCCACTTCCAGAACAAAATTTAAATTATGAGTGGTACGGTTTATCTATATATATTAATATGTAAATAATAATTGAAAGGAGGTTAGTTAAAATTTTCCAACAAAACTAGGAGGACTGACGATGAAAAAACTTATAGCCAAAAAGGTGGCTTTATATGTCGCCGAATTGACTGTTAAGTTGTTCATCCTCGTTTTTTGCATGAGTTTTCTTTCTATGCAATTTATCGAGATGGACAGAGTCGCCATGCCCGTACTTGTTTCTCAGGAAAATTCAGTAGACCCAACTGAAGCAGCTTTAGTTAGTTTGGGAGCTCCAAAGAAAGAAGTGAAAGAACTCACCAAAGCAGTTCGTGTTGCATCTCAGGCGACTAACTTTAGCGAGAAACTCGTGGTAGCCTTGATTTATACAGAAAGCAGGTTTATAAAAAATGCAGTATCACCTGTTGGCTACAAAGGGCTTGCACAAACACCAACAGCTACTTTTAAGTATCCATCTGTTGATGTTTTGCATGGCATGAGCATTCTTAGAGAATACTATAATGTAACAGGTAATCTTGAAGATGCTCTAACACTGTATAAAGGAGGAAAATTAACGAATAATGTAGCTAGAGGGCAAGCAAGAGAAGTGATTCGTATATATGAAAACTTACTCAGGAGGACTTGACTCAAATGAACAAAGAGGAAATCTCTATTATTACTCATAATATAGTGAGTAAGATTCAGAGAGTTGGTTTTTGGGTTCTGCTTCTTCTTATGCTTGGTTCCTGTATTGGTGCCTATAGCATGAGGATTTATCAGCAAAACAATATTGCTGATTGGGTCAAAGCAGAGCGATTCGTTTATGATGGAAAGGTCTATAATGTAACATTAGACCCAACCAGAAATAAGTAGTTTATGCCCGCTTGTGTGGGTGCTGATAGCGATAAACAAATGGTATCCCCGACACGTTTACCATATTGCGCCGAGACCCAGTACCCACACAGCAATAATTTGAGGTATTAATATGGTTCAACTTTCAGATGAGCAATCTAAAATTCTTGATGAAATTTTAAAATGGAATAAAACAGAACATAATACAACAGAAATAGAAAAATTATTGACTGTTGGTGGTTTTGCTGGAACAGGAAAAACTACATTAATTTCTGAATTTAGAAAAGCTCTTGGTCCTAGTGTTAATGTTGCTTTTGTCACCTTTACAGGAAAGGCATCTGCAACGTTAAAATCTAAACTTGAAAAACAAAACTCTATTTTTTCGGGTGATTATATTGGAACAATCCATGGTTTAATTTATAGACCAATGTATAGATTCAATCCCGATACAGGCGCAAAAGTTATCTGTGGATGGGAAAAAGTTGAGCAAATAGATAGATATAATATAATAGTTATTGATGAAGCATCAATGGTAAATCTAGATTTGTATAAGGATTTAGTATTTTATAAAAAACCAATTCTAGCCGTTGGGGATCATGGGCAGTTACCACCTATTGGAAACTCAGGTTTTAGTTTAATGATTAAACCACAATTAAAACTTGAAACTATCCATAGGCAAGCAGAAGATAGTGATATTATAAAGTTATCTAAGATAGCAAGAGAACGTGGTTATATTTCAAGAGGTATATATTCAAAAAGTGTTTTTAAGATAAGTTGGGATCAACCCAAATGTAAAGAATTATTCTCTGGAATAAATCACGATGAAAATATTATTGTGTTATGTGGGATGAATAAAACTAGAGTGGGAATAAATAACACAATAAGGAAGAAGATGCAGTTTACTAGACCAGAACCATATCCAACAGAAAGGTTGGTTTGTTTAAAAAATAATCGTGAAACAAAAATAATGAATGGTCAATTAGGAACATTAATTTGGTTAACATATGCAGGAAAAGATATTTTCGACATAACTGTTCAAATGGATGGTTTTCCAGAATTGTATTCTGGATATACTGTTAAAGAATGTTTCAACAAAGAAAACTATGATGATATATTTGATATTACTGGTAGGAAAAGAAATAAAGATTTTATGAAGAAGCAAAAAGTTGATTGTATTGATGCATTTGATTTTGGTTATGCAATTTCTGTTCATAGGAGTCAAGGATCAGAATGGGATAGAGTTGTTTTATTTGAAGAAAGAAGTAATTACTGGGATAATGACTTTTATAAAAAGTGGTTATATACAGCAGTTACAAGAGCGAAAGAGAAATTATTTATTATTGAACCATAGGAGAATTTATGGATAAATCACCTACTACTGATAAACATCTTGATATTTCTTTGACTTCTGATATCAAATTTAGAGATATTAGAAATAGAGCAAAGAAAGATGAAAATGAGAGATTAAGATCAAAAAAGAAAAAGAAACTAGAGAAAGAAGAAATTGAACCTAAACATAAGATTGACGATATTGTTGTAATAGCTTCTGGAATGTTTGATAAAAGACGAATGTATGGATTAACTAAAATAATTGATATTCAAAAATCCAGAAGAAAAAGAACAGTAGAATATTTTGGTATTTTACTTAAAACAACAGATCCCGATCTTCTTGATAGAATTGGTGGGTTAATTTCTTTTGAGCAGGGGGATATGTATAGATGGTCTTGGGCATATGAAACAATTAATATCCAACCAGATGCAATAAACTGGATAGATAAAAATGATGTATATAAACAAGAATCTGAATTTGAAAGAACTGGACGTATAGCACATGACCATGTTATGTTAGTAAATCTTTTAGAAAGAGTTTATAAAGAACACCCGGAACTTTCAATGAGTTTGTTTGCAAGAGTTTTCAAAGAAGCAAAAGTTTTTACTTTGGGTAGTGACCAAGTTAAAAAACTAAATGAATGGTATTCTAAATTGAAAAAACGACCAGAAGGAGCAATTGGTGGTGG
>Ga0302247_1000466_pt1 | contig 39088 bp, 45 predicted proteins | sample AAG_UR_Ile_MG_FD_193529 | JGI IMG/M metagenome (GOLD analysis project Ga0302247, IMG submission 193529) | Enriched activated sludge microbial communities from anaerobic digester in WTTP, New Holstein, Wisconsin, United States - AAG_UR_Ile | ecosystem: Engineered > Bioreactor > Anaerobic >...
GTAGCCTGCTATCATTCTTTAAGGATGAAGCCAGTTTATGTTTCAAATGCTTTTTTGCCAATGATTAAAAAATTCGCTGACGGTTCCTTCTTGGAAGATATTCTTCCATTGATTAAGGCAGAGGATCAAGAAGATTTTTTAAGCACAATCGAGGCTTTAAAGGATGCGCAAATTTTAATTCATAATTCAGAAAGCGATAAAAAAGCTTTTAACTATTTCCGTGGAATGTTGGGGAAACCTTATCCACACCTGGCCTATTTTATCCTTACAGAAAAATGTAATTTCCGCTGTAAATACTGCTTCATAAAAAATCAGGAATCTTCCGATCATACAAGCGGGAACATGACTTCAGAAGTTGCCCTTAAAGGTCTGGATTTTTTCTGTCGATTAATTGCAGAAGACCCAAAGCAATTCGAATCAGAAAAAACAATTGTTTTCTATGGCGGAGAACCACTGCTGAACTGGAGCGTCTTGAAAATTCTTTTGGTAAAGATTAGAGAATACATTCAATCAGGAAAACTTCCCAAGAAAACCACTCTCAACATGGTAACCAACGGAAGCTTATTGACCAATGAAGTTGCCAAAACGCTCAAAGATCATGACGTTCAGGTTTCAATATCGATTGATGGCGATGCCTTTGCGACAAATTCTAGCCGTGTCTATGCAGACGGAAGGCCTGTTTATCAAGACATAAAAAAAGGTTTTCTGGTTTGCAAAGAAAACGGGATGAACATTGGTGCTTCTTGTACGTTGTCAGAGACAAGCATTTCCAACTTTGATACCACAATTAAGGTTTTACTTGACGAGTGCCAGGTGACCAATCTCGGTTTCAATCTAATGATTACTGGCGAGGACAAGCTGAAGGCTGGATATAACGAAAGAGCTGCAAAATTTATTATCGACGCTTTCAAAATTTTCAGAGAAAGGGGAGTATACGAAGATCGCATAATGAGAAAGGCTAATTCCTTCGTCGAAAATAAAGTCTGGCCCTTCGATTGCGGCGCAACTGGAGGCAATCAAATAGTAATTGCTCCAGATGGAGATGTTGGAATATGTCACGGATTTGTTGCGACAAGAAAGTATTTCCCAACAAATGTATACGATGACAATTTCGATATACGCCAAAACTCCGATTATAAAGAATGGAGCATGAGATCTCCTCTAAATATGCCCGAATGCCAAGAATGTGCCGCTCTAGGAATATGTGGAGGCGGTTGCCCATTCCAATCAGAGATCGAAAAAGGATCTATATGGGCCCTTGATGATCGTTTCTGTGTTCACGCAAAAATGACTCTTGAGTGGCTTATCTGGGATCTCTTCGATCGAATAAAATAAATAATTTACCCACTGGACTTCTTCTTACGAAAAAGATAGAATGTTAGTGGGTTTTTAATTATATGAATTATCCGACGATAAAATTACAATTTGATCAAAAATTAGACCAAAATTTAGCTTGGGATTTTTACAATAATCAAAAAATCGGTGGTTGTGATTTTTGGAAAGAAAGGGCTTTAAAGCATCATCCATTACTTGTTGATATTGAATCAACTGAAGATAAGAAGAAGTTTCTAGATAATTACATCTCGGAATACTATATTTCCCATAAAGATGAAATTATATCGCTTAGCAATAAAACAGTTGATTATTTGAAAGAAACTCGAGAAAAGTATTTTCACGTAGTTAATAAAATATTCAATAATTATCCTTGGCCAAAACAAGAGCTCGTTGGAGATTTTTCTATTTTCGATTTCTGCCCCCGCTTCCTCGAGGACGGAGAATTCCAAGTTTTTATTTATGATGACCGCAATCTTCAATTATTTACTATTTTTCATGAATGCCTCCATTTTATATTTTATGATTTCGCTAAAAATAAATTCCCAGAAACTCTTGGCAAGATGGATACCGAGGAAGGGGAGTTCTGGGTTTTAGCCGAAGTATTTAATGCGGTAATTCAAAATACACAAGATTTTATAAATTTACACGGGAAGATAGACAATATAGGCTATCCCGATCATCAAGAATTAATAAAGAAAGGCGGTCTTTTATGGGAAGAAAATCAAGATGTCTATATTTGGATTACTAAAATGCTAAATATTATAAAAAATTAGCAACACGAAACATAATTTTGATCTGTACCTCAAAAAGTAGACAAGTGTCTCATTTGTCTCATTTTAATCAGACCTAGACACCTCAAATTGACTATCATAACGCTTGAATAATTTTCAGATAGTGATACTATTTAACCAATGAAAAACGCCTCAAAACCATACTTTAATGGCAATAATTTCTCATTATATCAAGCTAATTGTTTAGATTTTTTGTCTACACTACCAGAAGATTCAGTGGATATGATTTTTGCTGATCCTCCATATAATCTTTCTAACGGAGGGATTACCACTCATGCCGGAAGAATGGTCAGCGTAGACAAGGGTGATTGGGATAAAAGCAAAGGATTTGAAAATGATTATGAATTCCACTATAAATGGCTGGAAGCCTGTAGAAGAGTATTGAAGCCGGACGGAACTATCTGGGTTAGCGGAACATATCATTCAATATATCAATGCGGTAGTGCTCTCCAGGCACTGAATTACCATATCTTAAACGATATTGTTTGGTTTAAACCTAATGCTACACCCAATTTAGCCTGCCGCTGCTTTACCGCCAGCCATGAAAACTTAATTTGGGCTAGAAAGGATAAAAAAGGCAAACATATCTTTAATTACAAAATGATAAAGAATGACGATTGGCCGGAAGACCTATTGAAAGTTCCCCAAAAACAAATGAGATCTCTTTGGTCAGTTGTTAAAGTTAATACTCCTAGACCAGGAGAAAAGATCCACGGTAAGCATCCCACCCAGAAACCAATAGATCTATTAAAGAGAATTATTTTAGCCAGCACCAATAAGGGCGACTTGATTATTGATCCCTTTACTGGCAGTTCTACTACAGGAATAGCTGCCATTATGAATGGCAGAAAATTCATTGGTATTGATTTGGAAAAAAAATACCTAGATCTTTCAATTAAAAGATATAAAGATATAATAAAAGAAATATAAAAACATGATCGAAAAAGGTAAGGGAGGCGCAAACACAAAAACTGGACTAGTATTTGAAGGAAACGTTGATTTTTTAACCTTTATTAGAAAACAAAAAGATTATACTGTTAGTAGTGATAATGTCATTTTTTATAAAGGGAAAAAAGTTGGCGTAACCTTTAAAAAAATGGCTTATATAAATATTTAGAAGAGCAGGGAGTGGATTATAAAAAATATATTTCAAAAAAATTATTACCCGATGATGCAATATTTGTCATAGCTAATAATACGCTATTTATTATCGAAGTTAAATTTCAAAAAGTAGCTGGGTCTACAGACGAAAAATTGCAAACATGCGATTTTAAGATAAAACAATATAGAAAACTATTATCTAAAATCAATACCGATGTTCAATATATATACATACTTAATGATTGGTTTAGAAAGCCAGAATACAAAGATGTTTTAGATTACATTATTTCAATAAATGGTTGTTCCTATTATTTCAACTATTTGCCACTTTATAAAATAGGCTTACCCGTACCAAAATAATTGCACAGCACCTCTTTTTGAGGTGTTTTAATTATAAAAGCCATGGAAGTCACAAAAATAAAATCAGCCGAGGATCAACTCAATACAGCAATAGATTTATACTTTAAGGGTGGCGACGAAGTATCCATACACACCCTTGCTTGTGCCGCAAATGAAATTTTAGATACTCTTTGTAAAAATCAAAACTTGGGAAGAAGCGCTATTCACGATGGCCTAAATGAAATAAAAGCAGACCAAAAGAAAAAAGTACTAGATAAGATGAACGAAGCTAAAAACTTTTTTAAACATGCCGGCAGGGATTTTGGCGAAACAATAACGTGGGACCCTGGCCTTAGCGAATATGTTATGTGGGACGCCGCATCTCTTTATCGCAAAATAACCAAGGGAAAAATGACTTGCAAAATATTAATTTTTTCGACTATTTTTAGAATTAGGCACGCTGAATTGTGGTCAGAGAAATCAGCAATTGACGATTTAATCCCAAAAACAAAAATCGAATTGATTGACGGGGACTTAGAATTAATCTACAAGCAAGCACTTAAACAATGTAATGATGGTAAATTCGGTACAGCTAATTTATTAGACATCTTAAATAACGAAAAGTAAATGACGGTGAATTGGAAAAAAGGATACTATGTTGGGCAAGAATATGTTGAGGACAAGGACAGAATCTCGATGCGTTTTGATGTTCAATTTTATTCTCCGGCAGAACTTCAATCTTTTGATTTTTATTATAAAAAGAAAAGGATTAGTGGCTCACAAGAGGGCAGATATCTAACTGTCTCTTTTATCGAAAAATTACCTCGTAAACTCCTTGATGATATAGCTGAAAATCGAAAGAATGCACAACAGTATGTTTATGGCTATCTTGCTCTTCCGATAAGTCGCGTGAATCAAGAGATGCTTCGACAGCGATATAGTCTTGGGCACTTCCTAGTAAGCACTTTTTCTTTTTTTGATGTTGCTTCTATTACCCTCACAAATATAGACGAAAATCCAACTGATGAAGTAATTTCAATGCCATGGCCTCCTATATTTTCTGCACCTCCACATTCCGAAATGTGTAATCCAGAGACATTCATTCGAGATTATATTGATTCTTGGAATGATTATTTCAAAGGTGACTTTGACAATTGTATTAGAAAACTTATTACTTCTGTAGAGAATTTTTTCGACTTTAAGAAACTTAATGTTAAAAAAAAGCATCCTTGGTGGCATCTGTATGCGCGATTGACTGCTCACAAACCATCTTTTAAGGATATTTTAAACAATTTAAGAAAAAAGAGCCGTTTTATTGGACATGAAGTTGTATCCATGAATTTACTTTTTCTTTACAGGGTTCGTAACAGCATTACTCATGGCTCGCTACGTATTCATCAGGAAAATGGATGGTGGTTTTGTGGTAAAGCTCTTGAAACGGTCCAATATTTTTACCAATTTCTTGATGGAGGTGACGAACACAGTAACGGTGCATACGCTTTTCGAATCTCTGCTTTTGCAAGTCTTCTTTCCTATCAGACACGCGGAGTGACTGTTGAAAAATCTGAGTTATTGGGGAAAAAAATATCCGACGAGAAACTCAAAGATCGAACCATCCAGACAGATGAAGATATGAATAATTTTAAGTTTAATAATTTGCGTTTTACAGAAGATGAAAAAATTATAATTTCGAAAAACAGGCCCCGAAAGTAAATTTTAAATACTTGTGAATTCACTCAAGTCCGTTGAAACAACAAGATAAAACTACACCTTTTTTAATTTTTAAGCTATTATAAATTTGTAATACCTAAAACCAGACTATTTGAAAATGCAAAAACAAGTAATAGTCACCGGTGGGGCTGGATTTATAGGCCACCATCTTATCAAAAAACTTATCTCAAAAAATTATTATCCTATAATTATAGATAATTTTTTTAATGCTAATTTTTTAAATCTAAAGTCTCTGCCCGCCAATAAATATTCATTAATTAAATTAGACATAACCAATCCAAATATAGAAAATGAATTAAAAGCATTTAAACCAAAAGTAATCGTTCATTTAGCAGCCTTGCATTATATACCATACTGTATAAGCCATCCTCAAGATACAATTAACGTAAATATTCAAGGAACTAAAAACATATTAAAAATAGCCAACAAGTTAAATATTAAAAAATTTGTATTTTCATCCTCTGCTGCAATATATAAACCAAACAATGAGCCACATAAAGAAAATGATGCAGTGGGTCCAATAGATATTTATGGCCAAACCAAAATGAAAGCAGAAAAAATAATAAAAAATTTTTGTACAAAAAACAAAATACAATTCTATATATTAAGATTTTTTAATGTGTACGGAAAAGGAAATCTAACACCTCATCTTATTCCGTCCCTATTAAAAAAAATTAAAAAATCAAATACCATTAGAATTGGTAATCTTGATACATACAGAGATTATATTTATGTGGATGACGTCATTGATGCTATTTTAAAAATTATCGAAAAGGAGAGTAAAATAAATGAACATATTTTTAATATAGGAACCGGAAGTGGGCATTCGGGAAAAGATATTTTATCAATAATCGAGTCTATATTGAATAAAACAATAAAATTTGTTAAAGATAAGAATCTCATGAGGAAAAACGACAGAAAGCATCTAATAGCAAATACTAATAAAATGAAAAAATATTACAATTGGCAGTCAACCATTTCATTGGAAAATGGATTAAAGGAAGTAATCGAAAATGAATAAACAAATCAAATTAACTATTGGTATAATAATAGACACTTCGCTAAAGATACCGCCCAATACTGGGGTAACTTATCGTCTATATTTTCTCTCCAAAAAAATGTCTGAGTTGGGAATGGGGATAAAAATATTTTTGTGTAATCGAAATATAAAAAATGATAAAAATGCCTCTATTCTATTTGACAAATCAAATATTGAATACCACATTATTCCAGAAAATATATTTTACGATAATAAAAAACTATTTAAAATAATCTCCAAAAACAAACTAGATATATTACAATTCGAGGATTGCCAAACTTTAATAAGGTGTAGAGAAATATGGAACCTCTTAAATATTCCTGTTTGTTTAGAAATGCACGACATCGAAGCAACCCTAAAGGATTATTTGGGATTTTCATCTAAAGACATAAAAGACGCTGAAATAATTACTAAAACTGCCTGTTCTTTGGCAAACCAAGTGATTTGTATGACATCTCTTGATTTTAATGAACTAACCAAAAAAAATTCAATAATTAAGAAAAAGTTATCTATTTTACCAAACCCGATAAACATGGAAGATTTTCCTTTTTACGGACCAAGTCTAGAAAATTTATCGATTATTTTTATAGGTAATATGTTTTATTGGCCAAACAATAATGCAGTTAAATTCATTATAAGCAAAATTTATCCAAAATTAAAAAATATTAAAAATCTAAAAATTTATTTTGTAGGGATGGCCCCTAAATATTTTTCAAAATACAATAAAAATAAGAAGATAATTTTTACCGGATCGGTAGATAACTTAAATAAATATCTTAAAATGGCTTCAATTGCTTTATGTCCCATAACAGAGGGCTCTGGAATGAAAGTCAAAATATTAAACTACTGTTCGGCCGGATTACCTACAATAACGACAAATATCGGAGCTTCAGGATATGAAAAAATTAAAAGTCTAATTATTGAAGACAATATTGAAAATTATGCAAATATTATTAAAAATTTGTATTCCGACAAGAAAAACTTATTTAAAATTGGAGAAAACAATAGGAAGTATTTGACGAAAAACTTCGATATTAATAAAATTGCTCAAAAAACAATAACTTTATATAAAAAAGTAATTAAAAATCATAAAAAGTATTCTAAATTAGAAATAAATAGCAATACTATAGACAAGCCACTATGGTTAAAAGAAGATAGATTAAATCCAATTAAAAACAAAAATTACTATATAATAAAAAATGGAAAAATTATTTATAAAGAAAAAATTACCTAAGTTTATTATCGTTGAGGGATTATGGGGAACAGGAAAAACTAATTTTGTAGATATTATTAGTAAATTTAACGCATATAATATCATCTCTGAACCGAACCATTTAGACTTTAAAGTAGATAAAGATATCTCTAGTTGGTATTATAAAGAGCATAAAAAAATACTTCTGGATACTAAAAATAAATTAGCCAATCAAAATATATTAATGGATAGATCTATAGTTTCAAACGCCGCTTACAAATACGCAACTGAAAAATATTTTGATGAAAATACTTTTAAAAATTTGTTTAAAATCATTGATTCAATAGATGATTATATGTTAATTTTTTTTACGGCCGATAAATTCTTTATCGAGCGAAGAATTAATAGAATTAAAGACGAGCAGATTAAAAATCTAATTTTAAAAAATGATGATTTTTATGATAAATATGTTTATTTTTATAAAAAAATATTGCCAAAGTATATTCACGGAAGGATAGTATACTTAAAAGTTAATGACGGCAATAAATTCATAAAAAAACAAAAAATAATTTCATCTTTTCTTAAGGCTCTCCCCGAAAAAGATAAAATTAAATCAGTATGCGCGGCGTCTCTAGCATACTATAAAAACAAAATCCTCTTACTTTTTGATCATAATTATAATCACTATGTTCTACCTCAGGGACATAAAAAAAATAATGAAAACTTACCAGAAACTGCTCTAAGGGAATTCTCGGAAGAAACTGGTTATACGGACTTGAAAATAATAAAAAAAATAAAAAAGTACCAATATCATTATCCAAAAGGCAATCATATCGTTTATAAAGAAATACACGTTTTTCTTATAGAGATCTTAACCAAAAATCAAATATCAAAAAAATTAGAAAGTCACGAAAAATATTCAAATTACTTTTTTGAAATTAATGAAGCAATCAAAATGGCTAAATGGAAAGAAGATAGAGATATAATAAAACTATCTAAAATTTTTATAAATAAAAAAAGCTCCTAATTTTATAAATATAAGGAGCCTTATGGTAAATATTTCCACCATTTCTCAAGAAAATCACTAGAGATAGATGTTTTTTTACTGAGCATATCAATTAGCTTATTAATTAGCTCATCGCTTAAAGCAATTGACTCTTCAAAATTATTGGTGGTTAAGAAATCTTTGCAAATAGTCGCTATCCTTTTTCCGTACTCTGATTCAGTTTGCGACAAAAGTATCTTAAATGGATATGGATTTTTTTCCGAAAGAAAGCATAGCTCCAACGATATTTTTGCTATTGTGCTTTTGATTATCAAAGATGCCAAAATATCATTTCTTTTCAAAGAAAATCTTAAGTTATGTCTCTCGGTTCTCAATTCAAGATATTTTTGAGAAATCGTACTTACTAATGATTTCTCAAACCTGTTCTGATATTCATTTATTAGCGAACTTATCTTCTCCTGCTTTTCTTGGATTATGATTGAATTCTTTAGTATCCAAAGTGCTATGGATACCCTTTTGGAAAAATCTTTTTCTATCCATGAATAATGTTTAATCCTAATAAAAATGTCTTGATCTTTAAAATGTTTATCAATAACAAAATTTGATCCGTTGATGGGGGAGAACCGATTAATAAAATCATCATCCTCTAATAAGACCATCGCATCGCAAACCCTTCCATTTTCATATTTAGTAATAAATATTGAAGCGTTTTCAAGATAATCTTTAACTTCTTCACTATCTCTTAGGCATTTCCATATTAACTCTATTAATTCAGTCATTATTAACCTCCATTTTTTCAAGAAAATTAATTAATTTCCTGAATCCCTCTTTATTGCCCGGATACTTCAAGAAATCAGTAATAGCAGTTGATCCATCAACCCATTTAAATTCCGTATGCTCTTCAGAAAGAATGATTTTTTGCATTGAAGATAATTCTAGCCCAAAAACCTTCTCGAAATGAATTATATTCTCTTCTAAGAACTCAAAGGAATAATCTATGTCAATTAATTTGACATTTTCAGTGATTCCAACTTCTTCGGAAATTTCTCTAATAGCGGCCTCCTCAAATGTTTCATTTTCTTCGACACCACCGGTTATGGGTTGCCAGAATCCACCCTTTTTAATACTTCTTTTTAATATCAAAAAAAGTATTTCTTTTTTTCTTCTTTTGAATAGAATAACTTCTATCTGATTATTCGTTCTCATTTTGCAATTTTTTATTTTATCTAGAATTAATCGATATTCTCTTTTGAAATCATCGTAACTATCTGGACAATGTATTAGATTGTGCATTTCATCTATGCTATATTTTTTTCTTAAATACTTTTTAATATTTAAGACTTTTTTAATAGCATTATCTCCTTCGATGAACCAAACAGAAAGTTTTTTATCGCATAGATACTCATTAATCTCTTTTGGAAACTTAATCTTATCCCATTGATAAAATTCTTTTACGAATTCCAAATCCATTACGATTTTACTAATAAGACTAATTTTTAGTCTATTTTGCTTGATAATTTCTTTAAGATCGTTCTCAATCCCAATTTCTATGAGATCTGGCTTTACAATAATAATACTACAATAATCTCTTCTGGTCACTCTTAAATTAAAGTCATCTTGAGTCATATTTTACTACCTCAATTTTCAAAGAACTGGCCAATAAATATCATATTATTGACGATTTAAGTGTATTATTTTATTATAAATAAGTCAATGTATCCCATGAGCTAATAAATCCATCCTTCAAAAAATGTCTCATTTGTCTCATTTTAATCAGACCTAGACACCTCAAATTAGCTATCATAACGCTTGAATAATTTTCAGATAATGATACTATTTAACCAATGAAAAACGTTTCCAAATTAATACTTTAATATAAACATCTCTTTTTTTGAGATGTTTTAATTTTAAAAAATGGCAACAATTTTAAAATTATTTTTTCCTTTCTGGGAAGACAATAAAGAATTATTAAAAGATTTGAATGATTATTGGTGGCATAGACTATTTTTAGTCGGATATTTTATATTTATAATTATTTTTCCGTTATTATTACTGAACAACCCTTTAGACATAGAACCATATTCAAATTTAATAAAATTTTTAGTCTATGTTCTAGTATTATATTTCGTTTATATTTTTATTCAGTTAATTTATATTAATATTTTTATTTTTATTATTTTTGGTAATAAAAAAAAATTTAAAAACAAAAACAGATTTTAAAAAATTTTTAGGCATCTCTGTTATTTTGGCAATATCTTTTATCACCCTGCATATAATCGACCTAGCAATTGGAGGATATAAAGACAATAAATGTTTTGAAGTGTACGGTGAAAATGCTTTTTATTCTCGAGATTCAAAGACTTGTGAATGTAACAATCTTCAATATTTACTAGAGGGAGCATGTCTTTCTCAATCAGAAGCTGATGCTTTTTGTAGAAAAATTTATGGAGAACATTCTGGTTATTTGTCTTTGAAATCTTTGGGGGGTAAGTGCAGATGTTTTATAGGATACACCCTCAAAAATGGTAAGTGTGAATAGATTTATAAATAATATTGAATTAATTAAAAAAATAAAATATGGATCAATTATTTATTTGGCTTTTAATAATCGTGGCTATTATTTCTTTTTGGAAATACATAGAACATATAATACAAACCAAAGAAAAGACTTTAGCTTATAAAAAAAGAGATTATTTAATGACCAAAGCCGAAATAGAATTCTTTCATGTTCTAGAATCAATAGTAAGGGACCAGTATTATATTGTTCCCCAGCTTCCAATTTCTAAAATTGCTCTAACTGTAGCTAGGGGAAAAGATTATTATATGTACTCAAATAAAATTGACAGGAAAACAGTTGATTTTGTCTTATTCAACAAAGAATCTTTTTCTCCTGTTATGGTAATTGAGTTAGACGACAGCTCTCACGACAATGAAAAACGTAGAACAAGAGATAATTTTGTTGATGATTTAATGAAAAATATAGGATTAAAAATAGTTCATATAAAAACAGCTTATACATATAATCCAGAAGAAATAACCAATCTTATTTTTGGAACAGAAAATAATAAAAATAAAGAAAATTGATAACCGAGAAAGCATTAAAAGAATTTAAATTAATTTACAAGAAAGAGTTTAGCGTAGATTTGTCCGATCAAGATGCTTTAGAGAAAGCAACTCAATTATTAAACCTAACAAAAACCATATACAATCCTATAATAAAAAATAATTATGAAAAACGAAGAAAAAATTAAAAAACTAGTGTCGTATTTAAAACCGAAACAAGAATATATCGATTTACACGAAAGCCTCACAGTCAATTAATATTGCGACAAATGTATAATTTAACATAAGTAAATATATAAAAATGGTTAATCCAATTACATATAGTTTTAAAAATATCAATAATAAATATTACACCGTCTTAATTGAGGAAATAGATAGATGGACTAATGATGGTCTTTCTGATATTCGCATTGAATTTTCAGTGAAAATAAATAGCAATGATAGCGAAAAAATAATTATTAATAATATTATTTCTTATATTGATAAATGTAGTAGCGATGAACTAGTTGACATGGAAAAAATTGTTAAAAATAGTATTATAAAAGCTGTAAACGGAATAATCGATCTAGATAGTCCCGGAATACATAATCTTGATAGCTATTCATTAGATTTAAGAACAAAAACTAAAAGAAATGTCGCTTAAGGTATATTACGCGACCGATTCATACTAAATTGATCCTGTGAAATAAAGAAATAGCTAATTTAAATTTTTTGACAATTATCAATAAATAGTTTATGGTTTAAATGAACGAGGGATTAAAACCCGATGAGTTCATTGAAAAAATAAAAGGAGGTGAAAGTGTATGAAGCCTGTAGTTCCAACGAGGGGAGACGCATCTAAGGTGCTTGGCAACACTACAAGTGTTACCCATGCCTCTAAATGCGGGACATGCGCATGTAAGTGTGCATGCAGGTACAATGATGTGCCTGGCGAAAACCCATTCGAAAAATAAAGGGGTAGGAGAATATAATTCTCCTATTCCAGTATTGCTTTTGGACTAAGAAAGGAGGTAACCTTATGGAAAATTGTGCTCTATCCGTTTCAAAGTATGCACACTTTTTTGAAAAATTTTCTACCGTAGCCTGCTATCATTCTTTAAGGATGAAGCCAGTTTATGTTTCAAATGCTTTTTTGCCAATGATTAAAAAATTCGCTGACGGTTCCTTCTTGGAAGATATTCTTCCATTGATTAAGCCAGAGGATCAAGAAGATTTTTTAAGCACAATCGAGGCTTTAAAGGATGCGCAAATTTTAATTCATAATTCAGAAAGCGATAAAAAAGCTTTTAACTATTTCCGTGGAATGTTGGGAAAACCTTATCCACACCTGGTCTATTTTATCCTTACAGAAAAATGTAATTTCCGCTGTAAATACTGCTTCATAAAAAATCAGGAATCTTCCGATCATACAAGCGGGAATATGACTTCAGAAGTGGCCCTTAAAGGTCTGGATTTTTTCTGTCGCTTAATTGCAGAAGACCCAAAGCAATTCGAATCCGAAAAAACAATTGTTTTCTATGGCGGAGAACCACTGCTGAACTGGAGCGTCTTGAAAATTCTTTTGGTAAAGATTAGAGAATACATTCAATCAGGAAAGCTTCCCGAGAAAACCACTCTCAACATGGTAACCAACGGAAGCTTATTGACCAATGAAGTTGCCAAAACGCTCAAAGATCATGACGTTCAGGTTTCGATATCGATTGATGGCGATGCCTTTGCGACAAATTCTAGCCGTGTCTATGCAGACGGAAGGCCTGTTTATCAAGACATAAAAAGAGGTTTTCTGATTTGCAAAGAAAACGGAATGAACATTGGTGCTTCTTGTACGCTGTCAGAGACAAGTATTTCCGACTTTGATACCACGATTAAGGTTTTACTTGACGAATGCCAGGTAACCAATCTCGGTTTCAATCTAATGATTGCCGGCGAGGACAAGCTGAAGGCTGGATACAACGAAAGAGCTGCAAAATTTATTATCGATGCTTTCAAAATTTTCAGAGAAAGGGGGGTATACGAAGATCGCATGATGAGAAAAGCTAATTCCTTCGTCGAAAATAAAGTCTGGCCCTTCGATTGCGGTGCAACTGGAGGCAATCAAATAGTAATTGCTCCGGATGGAGATATTGGAATATGTCACGGATTTGTTGCGACAAGAAAGTATTTCCCAACAAATGTATACGATGACAATTTCGATATACGTCAGAACTCCGATTATAAAGAATGGAGCATGAGATCCCCCTTAAATATGCCCGAGTGTCAAGAATGTTCCGCTCTAGGAATATGTGGAGGTGGCTGCCCATTTCAGTCCGAGATCGAAAAAGGATCTATATGGGCCCTTGATGATCGTTTCTGTATTCACGCAAAAATGACTCTTGAGTGGCTTATTTGGGACCTCTTCAATCGAATAAAATAAATAATTTACCCACTGGACTTCTTCTTACGAAAAAGATAGAATGTTAGTGGGTTTTTAATTATATGAATCATCCAATTATAAAGTTGCAATTCGATCAAAAATTAGACCAAGACATAGCTTGGAATTTTTACAGTAATCAAAAAATTGGAGGCTGCGACTTTTGGAAAGAAAGGGCACTAAATAATCACCCAACATTAACTAATATCGAATCAGTTGAAGATAAAAAGAAATTTTTAGATAATTATATCTCAGAATACTATATTTCTCATAAAGATGAAATTCTATCGCTTAGCAATAAAACATTTGATTATTTAAAAGAAACTCAAGAAAGGTATTTTCTCGTAGTTAATAAAATATTCAACAATTATCCTTGGCCAAAACAAGATCTCGTTGGAGATTTTTCTATTTTTGATTTCTGCCCACGCTTCCTCGAAGACGGAGAATTCCAAGTTTTTATTTATGATGATCGTAATCTTCAATTATTTACTATTTTTCATGAATGCCTCCATTTTATATTTTATGATTTCGCTAAAAATAAATTTCCAGAAACTCTTGGCAAGATGGATACCGAGGAAGGGGAGTTCTGGGTTTTAGCCGAAGTATTTAATGCAGTAATTCAAAATACACAAGATTTTATAAATTTACACGGGAAGATAGACAATATAGGCTATCCCGATCATCAAGAATTAATAAAGAAAGGCAGTCTTTTATGGAAAGAAAATCAAGATGTCTATAGCTGGATTACTGAAATGTTAAAAATTGGCGAGACGCAAAACATCCCTTTATAGTGTCTCATTTGTCTCATTTTACCCAGACCCTGACACCTCAAATTGACTGTCGCCAAGACCCCCAAGGGACCCTTACGCTGCTTGGAGGGTTGGGGTTCTAGACCGACCTTGCCTGCAAACAGGACACTGAGTCAATTTTAGGGCCATTTAACAGTATGTGAAATGGCTTTTTTGCTTGATAGTTCAACATTTCTTGGTTTTGGATAGAAAGGTTCCAAAGTAGCCGATTTGCGACATCATTTTTCTTTTCTGGATCTCCTTCAAGGTATTCTTGTTTAGCTTTTGAAGCTTCAACAACGACATCTCTTACCTTGTCTAAAATAGCTTCATTTTTATTCTCCTTCACTTCAAATTCCGATAATTTATCTTTTATGCCCATCTCCTCGTCTATTAAATCTTTCATTTTAGGGGCATAAATAGACTTTGGAGTGGTCTGAGATACAAAACCATCCAGAAGTACTGCTTGCTTTTTCTGCACCCCCTCAAGCTGTTTTAAAAGGGTTTTCTTTGACTCGATTTCTTGGAAATTTTCCTGCCTTAATTTTTGCTTGCTGGCTTCATAAACAATATCTATCCATTCCTGATCTACAGCTACTTTATCAAACAAGGAAACTATAAAGCTGTCCAAATCCTCAGAACGGATATAATGCTTATGCTCAGAACAAATCTTTTTACCATTGGTGCAATAATAATAATCGTGCCCCTTTTTCTTGTTTGCTGTAAAAAGGCAACCGCAAGTAGCACAAACGAATAGGCCTCTCAAAGGGAAGAAGTGTTTTTCTTTTTTAAAATGGACTCTCTTTTCCATAACTGCTTGAGCCGAATCAAATAATTCTCTGGAAATTAATGGCTCGTGATTTCCCTGATAAAAATTTCCGCACTTATACATCAAACCGTAATAAAAAGTATTTTTCAAAACCCTATCAATATTGCTTTTGCAAACTGGTATTCCGTTTCGGCTTCTTAAGCCTTCTTTCTCCATCAGCTTTGTCATTTCGCCAATAGTATACTTACCAGTCGAATAAAGTTCAAAACATCTTTTAACATAATGGGCTCTTTCTTGATCGATAACTAAACATTTCTTTTCCTTGTCATTAATATATCCCAATGGGGCATAGCCAGGCCATCCGCCCTTTTCTAATTTTGCTTTGTTTCCTCTTTTTACATTAACGCTCAAGTCGTCAACATATTTTTTAGCAAAACCGAAAAGCAAACTCATCATGAATTTATCGTCTGAATTATTCCTAAAAAATTTTGATGGAGTTCTTATTTCTTCAATAATGTTCCTATCTATCAAATAAATAATCTTTCCTCCGTCAACCGAATTCCTTGCCAAGCGGTCAAGATTCCAGACAAGGATACAATATTCTTCCTTGCTCTTTTCTATAAAAGAAAGCATTGTTTCAAAAACTGGTCTACCAGGCTCTTTGGCTGTTTTACTTTCCTTATAAATTCTAGAAACATACCAGCCGTTAGTTGTCGCCAAAGACAAAAGCTCCTTTTCCTGGGAATCAATGGAAAGGATCTGTCTATCTTCCGACTCAGTAGATTTTCGGCAATAAATTATGTATTTCATAGTTTTAACTTTTCTCGTTCTCTATTAATTTCAGATTGTAGAACGCTTTGAGTCTCTAGGTCAAGCTCGGGAAGCAAATCAGTAATATCTTCATTCTCCTCTAAATGACAGTAATAACAAGCAACAAAGCCAATAAAATCAACATCGACGGTGATCTTCTTAACCTTTTCTTGTGGTCTAGTTCTTTGTATTACTTCAAGAATTTTTTTACTCATTGTTCTATCCTTTATAACAATCGGCCTAAGTAAATTAGCACTAGGGAAATACTTCCTTTTTTTGAAAAATCTCGGATCATCGCAAGCCTTAAGCAGATACTTTGTCATATATTTTGCCAAATGATAGGGAGTTTTGCTATAAACCGATTTCATCCAGACATAACCGTTTCCCCAAACCTCTTTAGCAATATCATAATTTTTAAAACTAAAAGGTAAATTAAAAATTAAACAGTGATAATGGACTCTTCCATTTTTCATAAATTCGGGGACGGTAACGTATTGCAAGATTTTATCCTTGCCTTTAAAAATTCTATAATTATATCTTTGCATAGATTCACTAAATAACCTGTTAGCAGTTTTTAAATCAGTAACTTCCGTTCCAAAAGTTAAAGTCAAAAAGATTGGAGGGAATTTCTTTCCATTTTTCTTTTTCCATTCCCAAGCATTAGAGTTGATAAGATTAGTCACTTTTCGAATAGTCTTTTTTCGAGAAATAATTAAACTTTGTCCATCGGGAATCTTATTGAGATTACGTTTTTTATCTTTTTTCAAACTAATTGGAACCTTACAAAAGATGAATTCTAAATTCTTGCCACAAATAGTAACTTTACCGACTGACTTGATATATGAATTCCTGGGACTAGCCTTATCGTCAGGATAAAATTCTTTGACTAGCTCCTGATAATGTTCAATTTCTTTCTGATTAATTGACATAGTAATCAAGTGTAACGCTAATGGGGGCTAGGGAAGCCCCCATTAGCACTATTCACTTTTATTATCCTTTGCTAATGCTAAATAAAATCCAGCGATAGAATCTAAATATTCCTCGGCTTCTTCTTTAGAAACTTCGACTCCATATTTCTTTAAGAAGTAAGTTATTAACTTTTGTTTTAATTCTTCGCTGAACATAAAAAAACGACCTTTATGATTATAGGTCGAATTTTATAGAATAAGGGTTTCGGAAAGTTACCCGTAAGGTTAACTTAATCTGTATTTTTCTTGTATTTTCACGCTTCCGCGGATACCAGTGCTGTATTTCAAGAAGTCTTCAATTTTGTAATTTGTGCCCTTTAAAACTTTATTTTGTATATCATTGCAACCCCTATAAATCTTCATCCACAATTCATCTCCCTTTTCCTTATAACCCTGACTATCAATACCTAAAATTTCCTCGACTAATTCCGAATAAAAAACCTCTGTTCCAAGATCAGTCTTTAAAAGATGCTTTATAATATCGTGAGCCATATTAGGATTATTTCTTAAAGACATCTTTATTTGAACATCATTAATACTTAGAATACTGTTCTCGGAATCAAATTCAAGTTTTTTAATAATACTAAAATCATCTTCCTTGGGAGTTTCTATTTTCGACTGGTAAAAATTACTTAAACCATTATCAATATCAGAGCAAAGTTCATAAAATTTATCCTTATCCAAGGTGATAAAAAGATTAGCATTATCAGCATAAAGATGTTCTGTGATAACACCATCATGCACTAGGCTCCAAAAAATACTGTCATAAATATTAAAACCCAAGTTAGCTATGCCTTGCTTTTGAATAGCTTTTTCATTCCCGAGACAAAGGAAATCAAAGTTATTATTTAACTCTGCCTTATTCCTAATAAAATTCAAAAAAATTGAATACTTTTCTAAACTATTTAAGCTCATTTTATCGATATCCATAAAATTGACAGTATGTCTTAATAGTTTTAGAATAATACAAATAGCTAAGATTATCAAGATTATATTAAAATATGGAAAGAAAAAATTTGAATAAAAATTTACACAAAGCAAGTCAAGCAAAGAAAGACGAGTTTTATACTCAACTTGTCGACATTGAAAATGAATTAAAACACTACAAAGATCAGTTTCGCGATAAGGTGGTTTATTGTAATTGCGACGATCCTTTTGAAAGTAACTTTTTTAAATATTTTGCTGCTAATTTCAAATCACTAAAGCTAAAAAAGCTTATTACAACAAGTTATGTTAAATCGCCAATTGTTGGCGGGCAGTTGCCGTTATTTGAAGTGGAGGGATTAAAGCCTTCTGGCAAAGAGCCATTTAAAATTGAAATTAAGGAAGTGCCGGATGCCAATAGTGATGGTGCAATAAACATTGATGATGTGGAGTATTTACTAAGGCATGACAAAAACACTGCGACACCACTGCGCGAAAACGGTGATTTTCGTAGCGAGGAATGTATCAAGTTCCTCAATCAAGCTGACATAGTTGTAACCAACCCGCCATTTTCTTTATTCCGCGAATATATCGCTCAACTCATTAAATATAACAAAAAATTTTTAATTATTGGAAATCTTAATGCAATTACTTATAAGGAATGTTTCAGATTCATAAAAGATAATAAAATGTGGCTAGGGATTACAATGGATGGGAGAAATAAATGGTTTCGAGTACCAGACAACTACCCAATAAACGAAAATGTTGCTAATTCAAAAATAGAAAATGGTAAGAAATATTTATTTGTTAAAGGTTGCGTATGGTTTACCAACTTAGATACGAAAAAACGACATGAAAAGTTAATTTTATATAAAAAATATACGCCAGACGAATACCCGAAATACGATAATTACGATGCAATTAATGTCGATAAGGTTTCTGAAATTCCAGTAAATTATAACGGCGCGATAGGTGTGCCGATTACTTTCCTTAATAAATATAGTCCAGATCAATTCGAGATTATTGGTCAGGGGCAAGGTAATCTCTATAGAGAACTAACACCAAGGGGGTTAAGTAGTAAATTTGTTGATGATTATTATAAAATGGGAGGAACAGGCTCGATAAAAGAAGACCATCCTGTTTTGGGTTATTATAATAGGGATGGTAAAACTGTTATTCCATACATGAGAATAGTAATTAAAAAAAAGAAGGCAAAAAAATAATATGAAAATAGATTTACATAAAATTTCAATTCGTGAAGTAATAGCCGACTATAAAGATAGTGCTGAAGAGGGCGTGACAGCTTATGATGGTAAATTAAATATTCGTCCAAAATATCAACGTGAGTTTGTATACAAGGAAAAACAACGTAATGCCGTTATAGAAACAATTAAAAACAGCTTTCCGTTAAATGTGATGTACTGGATGATTAGAGAAGATGGTGGCTATGAAGTACTGGACGGCCAACAGCGCACTATCAGCATCGGGCAATATATTACTGGCGATTTTTCACTGAATGATCTTTATTTTCACAATCTTACTAAGGAGGAGCAAGATAAAATTTTGGATTATGAATTGATGATTTATTTTTGCGAAGGCACGGACAAAGAACGATTGGACTGGTTTAGAATTATTAATATTGCCGGAGAAAAATTAACCGATCAGGAAATTCGTAACGCAGTTTATACTGGACCCTGGCTTTCTGATGCTAAGTTAAAATTTAGTAAATCAAATTGTGCAGCTTATCTATTGGCAAATGACGAAGGACAATTAATTAGTGGTTCACCAATTCGACAAGAATATTTAGAATCTGCGCTTTCGTGGATAAATGAAGATAAAATTGAAGACTATATGGCCAAGCATCAGCACGACAAAAATGCTGATGAATTGTGGAATTATTTCCAAAATGTAATCGCGTGGGTGCGTAAAATATTCCCTAATTACCGAAAAGAAATGGCGAGTGTAAATTGGGGCGAATTATACAACCAATTCAAAGACAAAAAACTAAATGCATCTAAATTAGAAATTGAAATCTCTAAACTGATGCAAGATGAAGATGTAACAAAAAAATCTGGCATTTATCCTTATGTTTTAACTAGGGAAGAGAGGAATCTTTCAATCCGTGCATTTACTGATAAAATGAAACGCGAAGCTTATGAGAGGCAAAAAGGTATTTGTCCTCACTGCAAGGGAGAGAATAAAAAAAAGAAGTGGGAAATTGAAGAAATGGAAGCTGATCATGTAACACCCTGGCATGAAGGCGGAAGAACAACTGTAGAGAATTGTCAAATGTTATGTAAAGAAGATAATAGACGAAAATCAGGAAAGTAAAAATTAATATGAGGTCAAAAAAAGAGTACGATGAATACGAAAAACAAAGCAACGAATATTTGAAGAAAATTATCGAAACCGACGTTGATAAAAAAATTATTATTGCAGGGCCAGGAACCGGCAAAAGTTTTTTATTCCGCAAAATATGCGAAAATAATATTAAAAAGGGAAAGACTAAAAATCTGGCATTGTCATTTATAAACGAACTTACCGAAGACTTGGCAAAAGAATTACACAATATATCTATTGTAAAGACACTACACGGTTTTGCTTTGAAATTATTAGGAAAAGATAATAATTTTTATCTAAACATATCGGAAATTATTCAAGAAGATTATAAAATCATAAATAAAAAAGATTTTGATTTTAAAAAAGCGTTATGCAACCTTATTGAGTGCGAAGATTTAAAATTTTACTCCGAAAGAAGAAAATACTACGACTCTTTTGGTCCAGATTGTTCAGTATATGCTCTTGTTAAATACTTCGAGAAATACAAAGAAAAGATACCAAAATACTCCCAAATATTAGTAGATGAATTTCAAGATTTTAATAAACTAGAGATAAAACTAATAGACTTATTATCTACAAAAAGCCCTATATTAATAGTCGGAGACGATGACCAATCTCTGTATTCTTTTAAATACGCTGAACCAAAAGATATTCGCTTGAAACACGAATCTGGAGAGTTTAAGCCGTTCGACTTACCATTCTGTCGTAGATGCACAGAGGTTATAATAAATTCTTTTACCGATATTATTGAAAAAGCAAAGAAAGAAAAATTTTTAAAAGAAAGAAAGAATAAAATATATATATATTTTCCAACAGAAGAAAAAGATCTAATTTCAGAAAAAAATAAAAAGATTATAGTAAAAACAGGACTACAGCAGATAGCAATAGCATATTATATTGAAAAAGAAATTGAAAAACTTTTCAACCCAAAAGAGAAAAATTCTGTACTAATAATCTGCCCACTCAAGTCACAAATAAAATCCTTAAAAGATAGGCTTAGCGAGAAAGGATTTTTAAACATTAAAACAGCTCTCAAAAAAGAAAAAAATGAACTAATAGATGGATTTAAATTATTATTGAAAAATAAAGAATCTAATCTCGGCTGGAGAATAATAGCCAAAAATATATTGCCCAAGAAACAGTTTAAAAATATTTTAACTGAAAGCCACAAAGATGAATCTAAAAAAATTATTGATTTAATCGCAAAAGATAAAAAAGAAAAAATAATTGATATACTATCTGTATTAAAAAAATTTATCGGCGACGAAGAAGTGTCCGAAGACGAATCTGTCAAAATTTTTAAATTTTTAGGCTTTGATGTTAAAGAAACCATTAAGGAAAATGTTCTAAAAGAAATAGGTGTAAATATTACTAAAAAAACATATAAAGACGTACCCATAAGAATTACGACTATCTTAGGGTCGAAAGGATTAACCAGTGATTATGTTTTTATGGTAAATTTTGACAATAAATACATGTTAAAAAATGGAGACGCAACAGATGAAGCAATATGCATGTTCCTAGTCGCCTTAACTAGAGCAAAAAAACAAGCATCTATCTATACTAGCGATAAAGATTTACCAAATTTCGTAAACTGGATAAATCCTAAAAACATCGATCACTATAAGATAAATTCTGGATCAAAAAAGTTCTAAGTTCGTCCCATCGCCCCTGCCAACTTGAGCGTAGTTAAAGCGCATGAGTCGCGTAGTTTTTAAAAAAGGATGATTACACCAAGAAACAATTTATTAATCAATATTATTGATGGAAACACCTTATTGTTTTAAGGTGTTTTGTTTAATTTTAATAATATGCCTTATAACGAAGCAGACACAAGAGCAAAAATATTATAAAAAATATTACTATTTGACAAATAAAAAATATTATTTTATAGTGTGGTTGAGCGAAGGTAAATGCCTAATGAGCTCTTTAAAAAATGATTTTGAGGAAGCTCGAACTCAAAATACCGTAATTTTCCAAAGAGCGTAAAGTTTTAAGAATAAAAAGGAGAAAGACATGTCTGAAACACAAAACAATGAGGATCTGCAGATTCTTGAAGAAGGAACTGATTGTGGAACAAGGACCGGTAACGTCGGTAAAGACGGTTGCGGGTACTAGGAGAAGCAAAGCTTCTCCACATTTTTTAAAGGTGATATTATGATTACTTGGTCAATGTTTAATTTATTCGTAGACGATGATAATTATTTAATTATAAGAAACACCTTTACAACTACAACCCTAAGAATAACTAAAAAAATAAAGGGGGAAATTGATAGCTTATTGCCATTTATTAATTATGAACATCTGTATAATTTAAAAGATCCAACCAATCAAGAGAAAATAATTAAAACACTTTTAGATAAAAAAATATTGATTGATTCAATAGAAAACGAAAAAAAAGAATACAAAGATTTATTTTTAAAATACCGCCAGGAAGATAAGGTTCTTGCTTTATATATCACCACAACTTTGGATTGCCAATTAGATTGTCCGTATTGTTTTGAAGGAGGCAATAAAAGAAAAGAATATATGACAAAAGAACAAGCGGATAAAATAGAAATTTGGACTAATTATTATTTAAATAAAAACTTCTGCAATAAAATAAGAGTAATCTTTTACGGAGGAGAACCACTTCTGAATAAAAAAATCATCAGATATATACTTCCTAAATTAAAAAATATTGCTGATGAAAAAAAATTATCTTTCGAAACGGGTATTCTAACCAACGGAGAATTATTTGATTTAGAAATAGGAAATTTTTTAAAAAATTATAATCTAACCAAAATTCAAATTACTCTCGATGGTCCAGAAAATTTTCATGACACAAGAAGGTACAGAAAAAAAACCAAAAAAGGTACTTTTCGAAAAATAACGAATAATATATTTTGTTTGCTAGAGAATAATATTATAGAAAAAATAGATATTAGAATTAATTTCGACAAACAAAATATAAACTTTGTTCCAGAACTTTTTGACTTTTTTGTTTATAATAAAATACAAAAAAGGGTTAATCTATCTTTTGGAATAATAACACCCACGATTCCTAAAGATAATAAAAATTATTTCGAAGAGAATACTCTTGGGCAAATAATTAATGCAGAAAAATATTTATGGCTTTGTTGTGAAGCTAAAAAAAGAGGATTCTCTGTTCCAAAAGAATTTTTATCCGGTCCATGGTGTACGGCAAGAAAAATACACTCAGCTGTTATCCTTCCTAATGGAAATATGGTAAAATGTATAAGCTTAGTCGGAAGAGATACTTTTATTTTTGGAAATATTAATAATTGTAATAATTTAGAAGATAACCAATTTACTAATTTCGAATATATAGATGATTGCCTTGAACAAAATTGCCCTCTTGTCCCTATTTGCGGTGGAGGATGTAGATTCGAAGCTTATCTATCTAGAGGAAATTTTTTTAAACCTCACTGCCAAAGAAAAATGATAGAAAACATAAATAAAGGCTTAGTGCTCCTTAATTATAAATAGTCAAAAATTGACTATTTTTTTATATCTTATTTTATGCTATATATAAAATAAATATGAAATACACACAAGACATACCATGGTATAAATCAAATTATTTAGATTATCCTTTTAGTAAAGAAGATTCTCTTCATTATTCTTTTTACTTTCAAAAAGACTTTTTGGCTGAAAAAAATATCAAAGAAATCATTAAATTAAAAGAAGAACATTATTCAAAAATTCTTTCTTTTTTAGAAACAAACAATAACAAAAAGATTGATTATTACATTTATTCATCGATAAAAGAAAAAACTTTATTAATGGGGGATAATAGTCCAGGTAATGTAATTTGGGAAGAACTAGAAAATAATAATCCCAAAAAATTCGAAATCCATGTTGTTTATAACGAAAAGTGTAAGTTTATAGGGGAACACGAAGATACCCATTTACTTTCATTGCCTTGGGGATTATCTATTTACTTATTCTGCGAAGGTTTGGCTCAATACATGGAAAACAACTTTATGAACGAAAATCTTCATATGGTTGCCAAAAAATTAATAGAAGAGAAAAAATTATATTCAATGGATTTTCTTTGCGATAATAATAATTGGAAACACGTAGAACCAGTTATTATTTATCCTCAAGTTGGATCTTTTGTTAAACATCTTATAGAATCTGATGACAAAAATAAATTCAAAGAGCTGTACCAAAATACATCAAGAAAAAAGAGTGTAGCTGAAAATTTATCTGAAATAGAAAAGATTTATGGAAAAAATATTAATCAACTGGAGAAAGATTGGCATATTTTTCTAAAAAAAGATACTAATATGTAACATTTTCCCTTAATTTGTGTCACTTTTGTCACTTTTTAAGTTGCTCGAGTCGCGTCGACATAATAAGATAAAACTACTTAAATTATCCTTGTGGGGTATATATCTCTGGGGTTCGAGCTCGACTTGGCCTGCAAATTAAAGAAGCCTTATTCTGTAAGGCTTTTTATGATAACCGCGACAGGACGCTGAAGTTTTTTCTAAATTGACACACTATTGTTTAAATGTTATTTTTTAGTTAGAGGAAATTAAATGCCTGGATTTGGTGCTTTAATAACTCTTCTTGGACTGGGCGCATTGGCTTGGTTCATAATAAGAAAGCCTGATGAGAACAGAAAAAAGCTTCAAGATTCAGATCCTAAGAAAAAAGGTTGATCTGGAATAGAGGCACTGAACAAAGGGGTTGTTATTTTATCCTAAGGATAACTTATCGCCCCGTTTTTTTATACAAAAACTAACTTCAAAAATGTTCCAAGTTCATCCATCACCCTGTTATTGACAAAAACTAATAATTATTTATCATATAAACATCTCAAAAGTGAGGTAAAAAATGAAAAGACTGACCAGGGACAAAGCGCTAAAAGAAGTTTTTCCAATAGCGGCTGAATTCAAATCATATTTTCAAGATCTTTTACCGCTCTTTCCTGAATTAAAGAGCGAGTTTCAATGTTTTGATACTTTAAACAACAGACTTTTGGCACATAAAGATTCTGTTGAAAACAGTTCAAGCGAATATGTTTCCAAAGAAGTGCAAAAAGATTTCGAAGATTCTTGCAGTGGGGCTTCTTTGCTTAGCTTGTTGATCGAAAGAAAAAAGCCTTAAAGCGTCCGAGACCACCAATCAGTGAGGACGATAAAAATCACTAAGGTCTCTTTTTTTATACGCATTATACGCAAATAATACTTAAGAGATATTAGACCCATGTTTGGGAGCTTAGCTCCCAAACATGTTTTATTTTTCTAGTTATTTGGTATAATATTATTGTAATAAAAATTATAAATTTTAATTTTAATAAATAATAAAATATGAAAAAAAAATATTTTTTAATCATTGTTTTCGGTCTTCTTTTTAGCGGAATCTTATCAGTGCAAGCCACGGTTTCTTCTAGCTCCGATTCTGGATATGAGCCGGTGATCTATGACAACACAATTGAATTCGAGGCTTTTTTAAATAGCCAAGGAAAAGTAGAAGCAAAATGGAGCCGTTATGACAAGACCACGCCTTTTACTTTTTATAAACTAGTAAAATCTTCTTCTAATTCTAATCCAGTATATCCTGACCAGAGTTATATTTTTTATTCCTCTAATATTGATGACCTTTCCTATCTTGATACCAATGTTTCTTTGGGAACAAATTACTATCGAATTTGCCAAATAGCCCAAACAAAAAGATATTGTTCTCAAAAAGTAGTTGTCATCACAAAAACATCTTCAACTAATTCTCAAGGCGCCCTTTCCGAAATTAAATTAAACGGATCAGTTTCTGACAATGCCATTAATCTTTCTTGGGCAATCTCAAATGATGATCTATCGCTTAAATCTTTTAAAATCCTTTGGAGTAAAAACCAAAATCCAACTTATCCTTTAAGAGAATTTGATAACTATCATTATTTAACTTCTGGGGCCATGAATCATAAAATTTCTAACCTGGCCAATGGAAAATATTTTGTTCGTGTTTGTTTATATAATAACGGCTGCACTGCTTATAGCAATGAATTGTCCTTTGAAATCAACAGCTCTAATTCAATCGTTTGCGATGATATCTATTCTCCTGTCTGCGGTTCAGATAAAAAGACTTATTCAAATTATTGTTATGCCAAAAAAAATGGAATTGTTGATTATACAATTGGCGAATGCGAAAAAATACAACCAACAACAAGCAGCGAGCTTAAGGCTGGATCAATCACAATCGACAAACCTCTCTCAGAGATGAATCGAGATGAACTAATCAGAGTTTTAATTCAAATTCTTTTAGCTTTAATCAATAAATAGGCATTGATAATTTTTAAAAACTTAATTATTTTCTATTAGGAATCAAAATTTTATTTATGCTATTTTTTGATTTTTCAAAAATTTTAGATTATTTCCTAAAAGATGTCCGAATTTTTGCTTTGGAATTTATCCAGCCAAAACCAAATGAAAAAATATTGGATGTTTGTTGTGGAACAGGGGAACAGGTTTTTTATTACTCAAAAAAACAAGCGCTTTGTTTTGGAATTGATTATGATGAAAAATCAATCTTAAAAGCAAAAAACAGATTAAAAAATAAAAAAAATGTTTTCTTAAAGAAAGCTGATTCTACTAGTCTGCCTTTTGAGGATAATTATTTTGATTGTGCCTCAATCTGCCTTGCTTTGCACGAAAAAACAAATGATTTTCAAAATAAAACAATCGCGGAAATGAAAAGGGTAGTGAAAAATAAAGGAAAGTTGATTTTTATTGATTTTTCCGCTCCTTTACCAAATAATTTTACAACCAAAACAATTAAAATTATAGAATATCTTGCTGGAAAAAATCATTTTTCCTGTTTTAAAAATTACCTACGCCAAGAAGGGTTGACTAGGCTATTAAATGATAATTGTCTTAAAAAACAAAGGCAAACGTTTCTAAAAAATGATAATCTGGTTATAATAGAGGTGATAAATAATAAGTCCGACCAAAAAAAATGAATAATTCTACTTTGAATAAAATTTTAATTTTTTTGATAATAATCGCCTTGGCCGGAAATGTTTATGTTTTCAGAAACGAAATCGCTTATTATTTTCCTTTGTTTGAAAATCAAAAACCATGCGAACAGCCAATCACTTATTCAATTGGCACTATTGACCAGCGTTTTGGAATTTCCAAAAAAGAATTATTAGAAATTCTTGAACAAGCAACTTCGGTTTGGAGTGATTCTATTAATAAGCAGCTTTTTGTTTATGATGAAAATAATGGGGAATTAAAGATAAACTTGTTATACGATGATCGCCAACATTCTACTGATCGTTTAAAAACCCTTGGCATTACAATAAATAATAATTTAAGCGGATATGAAGCTTTAAAAGCAAAGTATGATTCAGCAATAATTATTTATAATCAACAAACCGCCGAGCTTCAAGCTAGAAATAAAGCCTACAGTGAAAAATTGTCTGCCTATAATTCCCAGGTAAATTATTGGAATAGTAGAGGCGGAGCGCCAAAAGATAAGGCCAATCAGTTGGAAAAAGAAAAAATCGCCCTGGAAAACGAAAGAAAGGCAATTATCCAACTTAGCGCTCAAGTAAATTCCCAAGTTGACGATATTAATGCTATGGGCACGGCTCTAAATCAGATGGCCGCTGATTTAAATATTAATGCCCAAATTTATAATGGAATTGTAGCCGGCCAAGAAGATGAATTTCAAGAAGGCCATTATCGCAAAAATAATTTAATCCAAGAAATAAATATTTATCAATTCAATGACCGCAATATGCTTACCAGGGTTTTGATGCACGAACTTGGACATGCGCTAGGTTTAGAACACTTAGAAAATCCCGAAGCAATTATGTATCGGCTAAATCAAGCAACTAATCTTTATTTAACCGAAGATGATCTTTCTGCTTTAAAAACAGCCTGCCAAATTAAATAAATATTAAAAGTAAAACCCCTTAAAAATAAGGGGCTTTATCTTTAAAAGACAAATTACTTTCTTCCAATACTTGAAGAAACAATAGCGAGATAAACAGCTGATATTCCTACTAAAATATAGATAATTTTAGCAATTATTGCTATTGAACCAAAGATAACAGCTACCAAATCATATCCCCAAATTCCATAAATACCCCAGTTTATACCGCCAATAATAACAAGAATCAAAGCGAGCCAATCGAAAGAATTTAATTTATTCATTTTGTTTAAAATAAATTTATTTTTAACGACCTTTAATTAATTTTATCACTCTAAACTGAAAAGCAATATAATTTTGTCCACACCTGAATTTTACGGCTTTTTTCCTGTTTTCAGGCCAATCAGTTGACATTTTTTAAAAAATAGGCAATAATCATTTTGTAAATAAGTCCACAGACAGCGGGCAATTAAATAAGACCTGCCGAGGATAAAATAATTTTAAATTATTTTTTTCGCTATATAATCTGTGGGCATCCGCAGTTTTTTAATAATAAAAATAATATGCCTTTAACAAAACAAAAAAAACAAAGCGTTGTTAAAGACCTTGAAGAAAAGCTGGCTAAACAAAAATCATTGGTTTTTATGGATTTTGCTGGCACTAACGTCAAAGAGCTTACAGAAGTAAGAAATGCTCTTAAAAAAGACGGTAGTGAAATGAAAATTGCCAAAAAAAGCTTATTGAATATTGCTTTCCAGAACAAAGGGATAAACGCTGATGTTAAAAACTTATCAGGAGAAACAGCAATCATCTTTGGATATGAAGATGAAATAGCTCCAAGTAAAATAATTCATCAATTTACCAAAACAAATAAAAATGCAAAAATGGTTGGCGGATTGGTAAATAATGTTTTTTACGGAGCAGAGGATATGGTTAAATTGGCCCAATTGCCAAGCAAAAAACAATTATTGGGAATGTTAGTAGGAACAATCAATGCTCCAGTTTCCAATTTTGTTAGCGTCCTTCATGGCAATCTAAGAGGACTAGTTTATGCCTTATCAGCAATTAAAGATAAAAAATAATAATTAAAAAGCAAAAAATAGTTACAATATTCAAAATAAAAATTTAGATTATTGCAATTATTAAATGCAAAAATAAAATGGCAGAAGAAATAGAAACAAAAGAAGTTCCGGAAAAATTTAAAAAAATCGTCGAAGAAATAGAAAAAATGTCGGTTTTGGATTTATCCGAATTAGTAAAAGTTTTAGAAAATAAATTTGGCGTTTCCGCAGCTCCACAAATGGTTGCCGCTGGCGCTGCTCCTGCTGCTGCAGGTGGAAGCGAATCAGGTGAAGAAAAAACATCATTTAATATTGTTTTAACTTCAGCTGGTGAGAAAAAGATAGAAGTAATTAAAGTAGTAAGAGATCTTACTGCAAAAGGATTAAAAGAAGCTAAAGATTTAGTAGATGCTATCGCTACTGAGCCTCAAACAATTAAAGAAGAGGTAAAGAAAGAAGAAGCCGAAGAAATAAAGAAAAAATTTGTTGAAGCTGGTGCAACCGTAGAACTAAAATAAAATATAAAACCGCCTTAAAAGGGCGGTTTTAAATAACAAAAAACCGCTTTAAGAGCGGTTTTTGATTTGCTTTATTGGCAAACTCCAGCAGGCTGATTATTGGTAAGCTTACAGATTAATTTTGTTAAATTTTCTTTTTCTGCTGCTTCGCCACTATTTTCTCCAGAGCCAAGACGATAATATTTGCATCCTAAAACAAGAACCGGAATGGAGCCTTCGCTATATTGAAGCAAAACATCTTGATCGGTAGCAGTATCAATATTTTTATGGAAAGAAATATTATTACCAAACAAAGATGCTACTTCGGAAATTATAGGCTTTTCCCAAACACAATGAGGACAGCCCTCTGATCCAAAGAAATAAACCAAAGGCTTTCCATTTTCAAGACAAACTTCGCCATCAGTAATTTCTTTAAAATTACCTTCAACCAATGTGCTAGGTTTTTTCTGCATTTCCGGAAGATTAGCCGTTGATCCTTGAGTTGGATCGTTTGGATTTTTAGTCATATCCAATGGTTCAGAAGGAAAAAGAAGTTTTCCGTCAACTGAAACATAAGAAGGAACTACTTGACCCTTGAAATTCATGCTTAAGCTATAAAAACAAGTTTTACCTTCTTCAATCTTATTTAAGGTGGTCTTTTTTGTGGAGTCAAAATATTCATTCACAAAATTAACAGTCATTTTTGCTACTTCATCTGGCTTTAAAACAGTGCCAGCGCTTTTTGCCCCATTTATCAACAACCCGCCCAAAACTATTGTTGAAATTAAAAATAAGAACGTAAGAATCATCCAAACATTAAATTTCTTTTTAGCTTTTTGCTGATTTTCGTTTTTTTCTGTTGTATTTTCCATAGGATAATGTATTTATTATATTTAACCCCGTATTTTTTACGGGGTTATTTTTAAAAACTTCCTTCGCTGTCATCGTCGAGATCATCATCGTCGTCTTCTGTTTCATCGAGATCATCATCGTCGTCTGCGAAATCATCGTCTTCTTCTTCTTCAAGATCGTCGTTTTTGCTGAAATCGTCGTCGTCATCATTATCAAATTCATCAAAATCGTCTTCGCCATAAAAACCGGCTGATTCAGCTTCTTCTTCTAATTGGTTTTTTACTTCGTTTAATTCTTCGTTGATCATAAGATTTTTTAAATTAATAAATTAAATAATAGTTTTTTATTTTTAACTGAAAATTTTTTTAAATAATTTTTATTTGGAAAATATTATTAAAATTTTAATGATTTTCGACCTTTTTCTTCCAATTATGTTATTATTATAATAGTAGAAATATTATTGTCAAGACTTAAAAGCATAGACAGATTTATAGATAAATATTATAATTTATTCAAACAATAAAACAATAAAAAATGTCATTTTTTCTCTCAATTACTATTGCCTCCTTTGGAGGGGGAATCGTCCGAAGTTTGATGGGTTTTTTAAAAAAAGAAAGCACTTATTCTTATAAAAATCCTTCTTTTAATATTCCTTATTTCTTTTTAACTGTTTTTATTTCCGGCATTATCGGATTATTATCTGCTATTGCAATCAAAGAATCGGCTATTGTTATCAGTGGGTTATCTTCAATCTCTCCGGCAATTGCTTTTATTATTGGTTATGCTGGTGGAGATTTTTTAGAAGGGATTTATAAAATAATTCTAAAGAAAAATCAATAATCAACGCATGGCTAGTCATCGTTTAAAATATCTTTCCTGGCATTGTCTTAAAAAACCAAAACAGATATTAATGGTTGTAAAAAATTTTCTTGCTTTTGGGGCTTACTTTTTTTCTGCTAAAGAACTTTTGTTTTCATTATTTGCTCCTTGGAAAAGACAAATTGAAGATTATGGAAAAGGATTTGATTTTGAAGTTTATTTTCGTGTTTTTTCCGGAAATCTTATTTCTCGAGTTATTGGCTGTATTGTTCGAATTATCTTTTTAATCGCTTTTTTAATTTTTGAAATAATTGTTTTTGTTTTGGGGATAATTTCTTTAATTATCTGGTTTTTTTTACCATTAATTTTAATCGCCGGATTCGCTTATGGAATAAAATTAATTTTTGCTTATGTTTAATTTGAAACAAACAGATTTATATCGGGCAATCGAATCGGAAAAAGATTTTAAAACTTTTGCTATTCTTAGAAAAATATTTTTTATTATTTTTGTTATTTTTTTTATTCTTCTTGTTCTTGATTTCTTTACCAAATCCAATCAAAGTTTATCACCATTGCTTGGAGGCCTTGCTTTAATTTTTTTAATGCCTTATTTCTGGCTTCGAACAATGCATACTTTTTTTGAAGAAGAAATAAAAATTCCAAATCCTTTTTATCAAAACTTGGCTTCGGCAGTTACAGACCAAAATGCAAATTTAGCAGAATGGCTCAATTTTAATTCTGCCAAATATTTAACCCAAGCTTTTAAATTAGCAGAAAAAGTAAAATTGCCAGCTCCACCCTCTGCTTTTTTGCTTTACAGTTTGCTTGACGAAAAAAATCCGAAAATAATATTTTTATTCTCCCGGCTAGAAATCCCACTTAATGATTTTAAAAAACAAATAAGCAGTTTAATCGCCGAAGGCAATATTGTAAATGATTCTAATGATTTTGGTTCTATTATTTACGAAGCCTCTCAATCTGCACTAAAAAGACAAGGCACACGCATAAAAGAAGGGGATTTGCTTTCTGCTTTAGCAGAATCAGAATTAAATTTCAAAAAAATTATTACTGATATGGAAATGGGAAGGGAAGATTTGGAAAATATTTCCTGGTGGATTGAGTCTACTAACAAAAAAATAAGAAACGTCAAAATTTTTGGAAATTACGAAAATTTAATAAAGAAAGGAACGCTTGGCCATGATTTAACTTATGGCTATACGCCTACACTTGATCAATTTTCTATTGATTGGACTAATATTATCGGCCGTCGAGGATATGAAGAAATAATTGGAAACACAAATGAAATTGAATTAACAGAAAAAATTTTAGGAAGAAAAGGGCCACGCAATGTTTTAATTGTAGGGGAAATCGGCTCTGGTCGAAAAAGCATTATTCATTCGGTAATAAAAAAATCTTTATTACAACAATCAAGCCCAGAAGTAAATAATAAAAGATTTGTCCAGTTGGATATTGTTTCTTTATCATCAAATATCGATTCCTACGAAAAAACAGAGGCAATTATTAATAAGTGTTTAAATGAAGCGATAAGCGCTGGAAATATTGTTTTAATAATAAATGATTTACATGATTTTCTGGGCGCAGAAAAAAAAGCTGGAATTATGGATGTTTCTGGAATTTTATTGCCATATTTAACTGACCCGCGAATGCAATCAATCTGCTTAACTACTTTTCAGGGATTGCATAAATATATTGAAGCCAAACCAGCTATTTTAAGTGTATTTGAAAAAATAGAAATTCCAGAAATCTCAGCTAAAGAAACAATGCTTATTTTGGAAAATATGGTTTTTCGACTAGAAAAAGAATATGGAAAATTTATTGTTTATGAATCTTTAAAAGAAATTATTGATTTATCTGGAAAATATGTTTCTACGCCTTTTCCGCAAAAAGCTATTTCATTGTTACAAGATGCTTTTACTTATAGTTCTCAATTTTCCGAAAATGATTTAATTCTTCCAGAACATATTGATCAAATTTTATCGCAAAAAACAAAAATTCCTTTAGGAAGAATAAAAAGCCAAGAAAAAGAAACTTTGCTCAATTTAGAATCTTCTTTACATAAAAGAGTTATTAGCCAAGACGATGCTATTAAAGAAATATCATCTGCTATGAGACGCGCTCGATCAGGAGTTCAAACTAAAAAAGGGCCAATGGGAGGATTTTTATTCCTTGGCCCAACCGGAGTTGGAAAAACTGAAACCGCCAAAGCTTTGGCTGAAATTTATTTTGGATCTGAAGATAAGATGATTCGCTTAGATATGTCTGAATTTCAAAGAAGAGAAGATATCGCCCGATTGCTTGGCACAGAAACTCAACCCGGAATTCTCACTACTAAAGTAAGGGAAAATCCATTTTCTCTTGTTCTGTTAGATGAAATAGAAAAATCATATCCTGATATTTTAAATATTTTTCTTCAAGTTTTAGATGAGGGTTATGTAAATGATAATTTTGGCAATAAAGTTAATTTTAGTAATACAATTATTATTGCTACTTCCAATGCTGGATATAAAATAATCTTGCAAGCCTTGCAAGAAAATAAAGAAATGCCGGAAATTAAAAAAGAATTGCTTGACTATGTTTTTGCAAACAATCTTTTCCGTCCAGAATTTGTAAATAGGTTTGATGGAGTAGTGGTTTTTAAATCCTTAACTGAATCTGATTTAAAACAAATTGCCACGCTTCAATTAAATAAAATCGCTAATAATCTAAAAAAGAAAAAGATCTCAATGCTAATTACAGACGAACTTAAAGAAAAAATAGTAAAACTTGGATTTCATCCTATTTTTGGCGCCAGGGAAATGAAGCGGGTAATTCAGGATAATGTAGAAAATGCCATTGCCAAAGCCCTGTTAAGCGATAAAATATCTCCTGGAGACACATTTGAGATAAAACCTATTGATTTTGAAGTAAAAATACTTAAAAAATAACAAAATCTTTACTTAAATTATAAACCGCTGAAAAAGCGGTTTTTTGTTTATTTTTTACTTATTTTAATAATAAATGGGGAAAAATGATCCAAGGGGGTTGACAAGGATATTTGAGTGGGATAAAATGGTGGCATAGTGTTAACAAGTGGGGAAAAGTGTGGATAAATAAATTTTATGATTATTGGGCAATACAGCTATATAATTGACGAAAAGAAAAGAATTTCCATTCCTGCTAAATTCAGGGATTCTTTGGCTTTAGGCGCGGTTTTAACAAAAGGATTTGAAGGTTGCCTTTATTTATATCCTCAAGCAGAATGGCAAAAATTTTTAGACATGATTAACAAACTTCCATATTTTGATCCAGCAACTAGAGAAATGAAAAGAACTATTGTGGGATCAGCAATGGATGTAAAGCTTGATTCAGCTGGCCGAATTTTAGTGCCTGACTATTTAAAAGATTATGCTGGTTTGGAAAAACAATTAATTATTGTGGGATTAAATGATCACATCGAAATTTGGGATGAAAATAAATGGAATAAATATAGCCCAAATTTAAATGAAATTTCAGACAGATTAAAAGATTTCGGACTATAATGCACATTTCTGTTTTATTAAAAGAAACAATAGAGGGGCTTTGTCCAGGAAAAAATGAAAATTTTATTGATTGTACTTTAAACGGGGGCGGACATACCAAAGAAATTTTAAAACACAACGGACCAAAGGGAAAAGTATTAGGCATAGAATGGGACAAAGAAATTTTTGAAAATATAAAAAAAGAAAACATTGATCGCTTAATTCCTGTAAACGATTCTTACACAAACTTAAAAACAATAGCCCAAAACAATGATTTTCATAATATCTCCGGAATTTTATTCGACTTAGGAATGTCTTCTTACCAGATAGATGAAGAAAAAAAGGGATTCAGTTTTAAAAAAGATGAACCATTAATAATGGCTTATGGAGAAGGGGATCAAAGCGCGGAAAAAATTATAAATGAATATCCAGAATCAGAATTGGAAAGAATAATAAGAGAATATGGGGAAGAAAAATTCAGCAAAAAAATAGCCAAAAAAATAATCGAAGAAAGAAAAAATAAAAGAATAAAAACAACCTTTCAACTGACGGAAATAATCAAAAAAGCAATTCCGAAAACATATCAATACACAAAAATACATTTTGCGACAAGAACTTTTCAAGCCATCCGAATTGAAACAAATCAAGAATTAGAAAATATTAAAAAAACCCTGCCTGAAGCAATTGATTTGCTTGCTCCTGGAGGAAAAATAGCAATTATTTCATTTCATTCATTAGAAGACCGAATTGTTAAAAATTATTTTAAAGACCAGGAACAAAAAAAAATTATAAAAATATCAACCGAAAAACCGATTGCGCCGACTGAAGAAGAAATAAAAATAAATCCACGCGCTCGGTCAGCAAAATTAAGAATAGCAATAAAATTATAAACATGGCAAAAAAAAGAAAAATTAAAAACATTTTCAACCTTCTTCCAATTATGGTTGTTGTTTCTGCTTGTTTTTATATTTTTCAAATAGCCCAATTAACCCAATCAGGATATTTAATTACCGAAAAAGAAAAAGAAATAACTTCTCTTAAAAAAGAAACTGCCACCCTCCAATTAAATATTTCCCAAAGCAAAAATCTAGTAAATTTTGAAAATCGAATCACTGAAAAAGGATATGATAAAATAGAAAAAATAGATTATCTTATTATTCCTAACAATTCAGTGGCCACGAAATAATTCATTTAGATTATGCTAAAAAATTGGAGAATTAATTTTATTTTAGCGCTAATTTTTCTTGCGGGAGGGCTTGTCCTTTTCCGCCTTTTCGTTTTACAAGTTCAAAATGGCGAAGAATATAAGGCTCTTGCCCAAGGCCGACAAACCTCAACTAACAATATCCAAGGGGAAAGGGGAGCAATCTATTTTATTAATGGTGAACCGCTGGCTTTAACCGAAAAACAGCCCTATATTTTTATTTCCCCAAAAGAATTAGCAAGTGAAAATAAAGAAAAAATCGCCGAAGATTTAGAAAAAATAATTAATATTCCAAAACAAGATATTTTGGCAAAAACCGAAAACACTAATAGCCAGTATGAGGTTTTAAAAGAAAAATTAACTGAAGAAGAAACAGAATCAGTTAAAAAATTAGGAGCAAAGGGTGTTTATTTGGATTATAAACAGGCAAGGGTTTATCCAAATAATAAAATGGCTGGCCAATTATCTGGATATCTTAATAAAGACAAAAAAGGCCAATACGGGTTAGAAGAATATTATGACAATATTCTTCAAGAAAAAAATTTAGCAAAACAAACCGAAAATAATATTTGGAATTTTTTTAGTTCTCAAAAAAATGAAGGTTCAGAAAACGGAGAATCAATCAAGTTGACCATTGATTACAATATTCAATATATGGCGGAAAAAATTTTAGCGGACAAAGCCAAAGAATTTGAATATAAAAGCGGGCAAATAATTGTAATGGAACCATATACCGGAGCAATCGTGGCCATGGCTCAATATCCTCTTTTTGATCCCAATAATTATTGGGATGAAAAAAATTTTAATATTTTTCAAAATGATTCCATTCAAAAAATATTTGAACCAGGTTCTATTTTTAAATCAATAACAATGGCAGCAGCAATTAATGAAAAAGTAATTACTCCAGAAACAACTTATAACGACGATAAGGGTTATATTATGTATGGAACCTATAAAGTTACTAATTATAACGAAAAAATATGGGGCCTGGTTACAATGACAAACGCCCTAGAGCACTCTATTAATACCGCCCTGATGGAAGCGGAAAAAAGACTTGGTCATACAAAATTTCTTGAATATTTAGAAAATTTCGGTTTTTTTGAAAAAACCGGAATTGATTTAAGCGGAGAAGTGGCTTCAAAAAATAAAGAATTGGAAAAAGCAATAAAACAAAATATTGCTGTTAATCCAGCCAATGTTTCTTTTGGTCAAGGAATTGGAATTAATCCTCTTCATATTACTTCGGCATATTGCGCGATTGCTAATGGCGGAAATTTAATAAAACCACATATTGTTAAAGAAACAGATAATGGGATAAAAAAACAAGAAACCGAATCAAAAGTAATAAAAAGAGTTTTATCAGCCGAAACTTCAAATACTATGAAAAAAATGCTCGTCAGTGTTATTGAAAACGGATACGGGCATCAAGCTAAAATCCCAGGATATTATATTGCTGGAAAAACAGGAACAGCTCAAATTCCTTGGACATCATTAGGTGAAAGCAAGTCTGGATATTCTCCTCAAACTTGGCAAACTTTTTTAGGATTTGCCCCGGCTTATGATCCAAAATTCGTGGCTTTGGTAAAATTAGATAATCCTGAAGCTATAAAAACATCAGAGTATTCAGCTACGCCAATGTTCCACGATTTAGCAAAATATATTTTAGATTATTGGCAAATTCCACCAGATTACAGCACTGCCGAAGAATAATATCTTTTGGACAAATAATAATTTTTGTGCTAGTTTTTGAAATGCCAAACTTTGGTCCCATCGTCTAGAGGCCTAGGACATTAGATTCTCAATCTAAGAACACCGGTTCGAATCCGGTTGGGACCGCTTTAAAATATCTGGAATAATCAAATGTTTAAAAATTAAACATAGTTTTTTAAATATTCAAATTTGATAGAATATTAAAGGGAATGTTTGGGGGCTTGATTGTAATCAATCAAGGGCGGAGCTGTGACGACAGCGAGCCGAGCCTGAACAAAGCTTTAACAAAATGTTTGGAGGCTTGATTATAATCAATCAAGGGCGGAGGGGTTCCGCCGGCTGGCGGAGACAGCGAGCCAGGCCTGAGAAAAATATCACCAGAGATTTATTCGAAGGTAACCCCCAAACATGAGTCTTAAAAGAATGTTTAGGGGGTAACCCCCTAAACATTTTAATTCCAAGTCTTTCCATTTTTTATCTTGCTTGGTATAATGTCTTTAAGAAAAAAGAAAAATAATCTTAAACAAATGAAATCCAAGCGTCTTATTGCTTTTACTTTAATCGAGCTCTTGGTTGTTATTGCTATTGTTGGTATTCTTTCAGGTTTTGTCTTGGTTTCTTTGAATTCAGCTACTGATTCAGCTAAAGACGTGAAAACAAAAAATGACTTGGCGGCTATCTCTCGAGCAATCCTCACTTATCATGCCTTGAACAGTGCTTATCCAATTGAAGAAACTCCTTGCAGTATTGGCGACGGAACTTGCTTAAACGAGCTTGTTCCTAATCATATCCAATCTTTTCCCCTTGATTTCAACAACACCCGATATCAGTATTCTTCAGACGGAACCAGCTATACGCTCACCGGAAACCTAACCAATGAACGAGTCTTGACTTATAACTCTGAAACTGGATTCAGCGAATCATCAGCTGAACAAGGCTT
>Ga0302247_1000480_pt1 | contig 38427 bp, 37 predicted proteins | sample AAG_UR_Ile_MG_FD_193529 | JGI IMG/M metagenome (GOLD analysis project Ga0302247, IMG submission 193529) | Enriched activated sludge microbial communities from anaerobic digester in WTTP, New Holstein, Wisconsin, United States - AAG_UR_Ile | ecosystem: Engineered > Bioreactor > Anaerobic >...
TTCGTGTGTTTATTCCGCATCCCAGTCATATCCGTTCCCTTTCCGTACTCGTTTAGGGACCTTATATCACTGGTCTAAATTTTGGGGGGCAGCTCAATCGCGCGCGACTACAAACACGCGGCCTTCCTCGCCTGCGCCGTTGGCTCCATCGCCCTAGCAAGCGTGTTGGGAGCAGGAGTGGTGGATAAGGCGGAGGCGTTTAAGGGGTATTTTACGGACGCAAATGCGATAAAAGTATTCGATACTGAAACTAAAAAGCTAACGGATACAATTGCTGTTGGTTTAAATATATATAGCACACATACACTTTCTATTACGCCAAATGGAAAAAAGATTTATTTTGCCGGCAAAGGGTATACCGTTGATTCACCCGTAGAGTTTTTTGTTTTTAATACCAGCTCTAAAGAATTGAAAAAAATAGATTTTGGAGAGGATAGTCCAGGCAGGCCACTGATTACGCCAAATGGCAAATATGTTTACATTAACTCATATTCAAACGGTGACTATAAATTCAAGTATTTAATAATGGACACAAGCAATGATGCCATTACCGATAAGGTTTATTTCCCTTCTGATATCTGCGCGATGACAATAGCTCCAGACAGCAACAACGCTTATGCAGCGCGCATTAGTGATAGTTCATTAATATCAAAAATAAGCCTGAAAACGCAAAAGATAACGAAAACAACAAAAGTTCAATGGGATGAATATGACGATAAAGGCAACAAAATTCACTTTATATGGAAGATAGGCCGAATAAATATTTCTCCTGATGGAAAATACATCTATTTAAATGGAACAGCATCACCTGATTACGGCTATGATAGCAAAATCGGCAACGTTGGCATTATTGTGCTAAATGCAAAAACCCACAAAATTGTAAAAAGAATTCCTTATCCAAAAGGTGGATTTGGAATGCTTGGCACAGGCAATGGTCCATATATCGCTTTTCATCCAGAGGGAAGCCGAGCTTACTTGATAGGCTATAGCTATATTTACGTTATTGATACAGCCAGCCATACAATCACATCAACGCTTGGCAATAATTATACACAGCGTAATATTAGCATGGCTTTCGCACCCGATAAAAAACTGGGTTATATATTGGATCGTCATCTGGGCGTTTATCCTTTCGATCCCACAACAAACATCATTCAGGATAGAATTGATGCCCACAGCTTTTATCCCAGTTCCATCGCCATCGCGCCTTCACTTCAATATCCGGTCATCGTCGTGCCGGGGATTTTGGGGTCGATGTCCTCGTGTTTGTTCGTCGATCCGAAATCCGGCGAAGCATGTCGTGAAAAAAAGAGGTTTGCGGTTGAATTGATTTGGGAGGATCTAACTCCAAAGTGGATACTTGATCCCATCGTAGTTACAAAAACCTATGACACGTTGGTTCAGGAACTCCGAAACACGGGAACGCCTGTTTACGAGGCCGCTTATGACTGGCGGCAAATGAATCAAGATACAGCAGCAAACACGCTGGCAAAAATCATCGAGAAGGCCAAAAAAGAAACAGGCAGCAAGCAAGTCGATATTGTGGCGCATAGCATGGGCGGTCTTGTGACGCGTTCATACGTTGAGCTGATGAACAAGGGAGCCAATATACGAAAACTCGTTTTTATTGGCACGCCGCATCGTGGTTCCGCCAACTCATACTTTGGTTGGGAAGGCGGTGAGTTCCCACAATTTGGCGATCTTGCAAATTTATTATTCGTGGACCCCCTTATTACCGCCATGAAGCTCGGTTATCACAGGCCTGACGATGAAACGAACGAAGTGTTTATCCGATACGCCATTCCTTCAATGCGGCAGCTTTTGCCTGCCGACCCTTTCCTTTACAAACGAAATGATAAAGGACTTTTTGTCCGCATACCCTTTTCCAGAATGCGGGATGCAAACACAAACGACCTTATTCCACTGTTAAACGCAAATAAGCTGGTCAAGAAGCTTGGCCTCGACAACATCCAGATATTTGCCGGAGATAATCTAGAGACCAGAGACGGCATCAACGTTTTGCCTTATGGCGGCTGGACACAATATCAGGATGGCATACCAGATACCATCAACGTCAGGGTTCCGGCTGTTGGCGATGGAACCGTTCCCCTATCCAGCTCGCAGCTTAATACAAAAAGCGGTAGGGTTAACGTGATGTTTGTCAATGGCGAACACGGCAAATTACCTGATCTTTGCAAAGAAAACGTTGTTCGTTTTCTTAAGGGCGAACAGCTTCCAGAGGAAGGCATGCCTTTGAAGGCTCCCATGCCTACTGCTGAAGAACTTGCCGCGAAAAGCGCCGCGATCAACAGCAGCTTGTTCGTCGGCACGGCCGAGAAAGTCTGCCTGGGCCTGACGACGCCGGATGGCCGCCGGTTCGGGGACTTTCCCTTTGAAACAACCAGCGTTATGGAAGTCGAACATCCGTTCTATCTTGGCAGCGACAATCAAACGTCGGCCCTTGCCATGGGCAACCCTTCGGCGGGGGAATATACGCTGAACATCTCCACGCGCGAGCTTTCGGCGTATTACAAAATCCTCGTATCCTGTACGGAAGCGAATGGCGAAAAGGCCGAACAAATTATCAAAGGCACCGTGACGCGGGACGAAGTGCAGACCCTGCGCCTCAACGTCGACGGCTCGACCGTGCAAAAGCTGGAGATGCGGTAATCCGTCGACCGTTGAAACCGGTCATCGGCCTCTTTTTCGCCGCCTTAATCCCCCCAACACCTCTCCAACGGTGCGTCAACGCTCCACCAACGGTGCTCCAACGCTGCGCCAACGGTCGCTAAACGCTCACCAAACGCGGCGCAATTCCGCGCCAAAACCCGCGCCAAAACGCGCTGAAACCCCTGAAAACCCTCGCTTTTTACCGCTCAAAAGCCCAATTTCAGCCCACAAGCGCCACGCGCTGCCCCGCCTGCCGTTCAACCCGCCCGGCCAACTCAAGCTCGAGCAACACCGTTAAAACCACTGCGGAAGAAAGCTGCGTAACCCGAACAAGCTCGTCCACAGCCACGGGCGAGGGGCTCAGGCTCTCCAAAATCCGGGCCTGCGCGCGGTCCATTTCCCGCTCGTCCAGTGCCTCATATGGGGGTTCTTCGAAGCCAAACAAGGGCTGAACAGGGGCAGCGCCGCCCGGTGGCAGGCTATGAATATGGTTCAAAACATCCTCCGCGCCCTCGGTCAGCACGGCCCCTTGGCGCAACAGATCGTTCGTGCCGTTGGCCCTCGGGTCCAGCGGCGAGCCCGGAACGGCGAAGACCTCCCGCCCTTGCTCCAGCGCCATCCGCGCCGTGATGAGCGAGCCGGAGCGCTTCGCCGCCTCCACCACCACCACGCCTAAACTTAGCCCTGAAATCAACCGGTTACGCTTGGGAAACAGCTGCGCGCGCGGCTCACCGCCCATCGGCTGGTCGGAAATCACCGCGCCATTCTCAATGATTTTCTCGTAAAGCGCGGCGTTTTCCTCGGGATAAACAACGTCCACGCCGCCCGCAAGAACCGCAACCGTTCCCGTCGCAAGGCTGCACTGATGCGCGGCGGTATCGATCCCTCGCGCCATGCCGGAGACGATCACAAAGCCTTGTTCCCCAAGGTCTTTTGCGAGCTTTTCCGCCATTTTCCGACCGTTCAGCGACGCGTTACGCGCTCCCACAATGCCGATACAGCGCCTATTCAGCGTGGCCGCATCGCCCCGCACAGCAATGACAGGCGGCGCGTCTTCGATGGCCGCCAGCGCTTCGGGATAATCCGGCTCGCACAGCGCAACGAAACGCCCGCCGCATTTTTCCATCCGTGCTATTTCATCGTCAATTTGCTGCAAGGAAGGGAGCACAAAATTCAACTTGCTGCCGCCGCGCCGCGCCAAATCGGGCAAAGCTTCAAGCGCCGATCCTATTGATTTATAACGATTTAATAGCTGCCTGAATGTGACCGGGCCGATGTTCGGCGCGCGCGCGAACCGCAGCCACTCGCGTCGTTCGGCGGCATTAAGCGCGCGGCGTTTCATGTTTCTTCCTGAGGCTGATTTTGGACTCTTCGCCTTTCAACAACCGCCCGATGTTCCCGGCGTGCCGCAGAATAACTAACACAGCAATCGTAATAACCACACAAATGCCATCGCCATAACCTGAGAAATACGCAAAAGCCGGGGCGGTCGCGCAAGCAGCAATCGCCGCAAGCGAAGAATAACGAAATATGAAAGCTATAATCAGCCACACAACAAGCGCGCCAACGCCAACCGGCCATGCAAGCGCCAACATAACTCCGAGCGCAGTGGACACACCTTTTCCTCCCTTGAACTTAAGCCAGACAGGGAACATGTGGCCGAGCAATGCGGCGACCGCCGCGATTTGGCTAACTGTTTCAAACGAGAAGACAAAAGTGGCCAGGATGACGGCAAGAGCCCCTTTGCCCGCGTCAAGCAGGAGCGTCAAAAACGCCAGCGTCTTGCTGCCCGTGCGTAAAACGTTCGTCGCGCCGATATTGCCGGAACCGATCTGCCGGATATCCCCTTTTCCCGCCAGCCGCGTAAGCACAAGCCCGAACGGAATACTGCCGAGAAGATAGGCGATGGAAGCCGCGGCGACGATCGATGTCGTTTCCGTGCACATGTTCAATCCGCACCCAAAACCAAATCCAGACACGCCATGCGCACGGCGACGCCGTGCTCGATCTGCTCGAAAACGAGGCTGTATTTGGGATCGTCGGCCAACGCATCCGTGATTTCAACACCACGGTTCATCGGCAAAGGATGCATCACAACGACATCCGGCCTCGCGGCCTTCAGCTTCGCATGATCGAGGCCGTAGAGCTTGTGATACTCGGCGGGCGCCATCGAAAACTCACCGGCGCTCAGCCGCTCATTCTGGATCCGCAGCATGATCACGACATCCGCCCCGTCCAGCGCATCGGTCATGGCCGGCGCGACTTCAACATCAAGTTGCTTTACGTCCCGGGGCATGAACATGGGCGGCGCGAAAATCCGCACGCTCGAACCGAGCTTGTTCAAAAGAAAAACATCCGACCGCGCCACGCGGCTGTGCTCGATATCGCCGCAAATGGCGACCTTCAAACCATCCAGCCTCTTTTTGTGCTTGCGAATGGTCAGCGCGTCGAGAAGCGCCTGCGTCGGATGCTCGTGCGAGCCGTCGCCAGCGTTCAGGACCGAAGCCTGCACGTGCGGCACGACCATACCCGGCGCGCCGTTTTCCTGATGGCGAATGACGAAGGCATCCACCTGCATGGCGTCGATCACGCGCATGGTATCCAGAAACGTTTCGCCCTTGCTGATCGAACTCACGTTCGCGTTGAAGTTGATGACCTCCGCGCCGAGACGCTTCGCCGCAATCTCGAACGACGTGCGCGTGCGCGTGGAGGTTTCAAAGAACGTGTTGACGACGGTCTTGCCGTTTAATTTGTTGATAAAACGCTGCGATGAACGGTTTTGCTTGACGTACTTTCCGGCCAGATCGAGAATGGTCTCAATATCATCGGCGGAAAGAGGCTCGATGCCGAGCAGGTGGCGGTGAGAAAACTTTTTAGTCATCCGGCCTATCCCTTAAAAGACAACAAAAGCGCCGCTTGATTGTATAATGGGAATGGATAAAAGTGACAAATGTAATTGTTAGCCGTCTTTCACGCCCGGCGCTCGGGATTTCAACGGTCATTTAACATGCATAACCTTAACGAATCTTCCGTTCTCAACACCCTTCGCGCTCTCAAACCGCCCGGCAGCGATAAGGACATCGTCGCGCTCAACATGGTTTCGGGCCTTGATGTTCAGAATACGCCTGACGGCGCAAAGGTGCGCTTTGCCATCGAGGTTGGCCCGGAAGAGGGCGAGGCGATGGAGCCCTTGCGCAAGGAAGCGGAAGAAGCCGTAAAAAAACTTCCCGGAGTCGCGTCCGTTGCGGCGATCCTTACGGCGCACAGGCACGCGCCGCCCATTTCCCAAAAACAGCCGAAACCGGAAACGCGGATCGACCTTGGCGGTGTTAAACACATCGTCGCCGTCGCCTCCGGCAAGGGCGGGGTAGGGAAGTCGACCGTGGCCGTCAATCTTGCCGTGGCCTTCGCCCGGGACGGCCTGAAAACCGGCCTGCTCGACGCCGATATTTACGGCCCGTCCGTTCCGCGCCTGATGGGCGTGCCGGAGGGCAAGCCCGGGATGAACGCCGAAGGCGAGCTTTTGCCGGTGATGCAACATGGCGTCGCGGTTATGTCGATCGGCTTCATGATCAAGGAAGACACGCCGATGATCTGGCGCGGTCCGATGGTTCACCGCGCCTTGCAACAACTGCTTGGCGACGTGGCGTGGGGCGTGCTCGACGTTCTGGTGATCGACATGCCGCCCGGCACCGGCGACGCGCAACTCACGATCGTCCAGCAAACGAGCCTCTCGGGCGCAATCATCGTCTCGACGCCGCAAGACATTGCGCTTCTGGACGCGCGCAAGGGAATCAACATGTTCCTCAAGGCGCACGTTCCCGTCCTCGGCCTGATCGAAAACATGAGCGCGTTCGTCTGCCCCCATTGCGGCCAAACGTCGCATATTTTCGGCCACGGCGGCGCGAAAGCCGAAGCCGAAAAGCTTGGCGTGCCTTTCCTGGGCGAAATCCCGCTTGATGTGGCCGTACGCGAAACGTCGGACGCGGGGCGCCCCATCGTCGCCGCGAAGACCGAAAGCCCCCCGGCGAAGGCGTATCGCCGCATGGCCGGCGCTATAACGACCGCCCTTCAAGGGCAGAATCCGGACGGCCAGGGCCGTTAACCATAACTCCCGCTTGCACGGAGGTTATTGCGTCTTTTATAAAAACAGACTCCAGCCTTTAAAGAAAGAAATAGCCATGGCCATTAAGAAATTCTCCCTCGACGATATAATCCATGTTCATTCTGCGGCAAAAATTTTGAAAGCTCCCGTCCGTTTTTATCGATTGGATTATAAAAAAAAGCTCTATCGGTTTTGCCTTCGCGCGTCCGGCCTTGCTTACAACAACCTTTCTTATGCTCAAGCCCTGAAATGGGACGCTCTTGCCTTTAAACTTCTTGACGATTCCGCCCACCCTCCGGTTGGCGAGGCCGCGCTTCTAACCGCCAGGTTGACTCATTGCTTGAAGACCGTATGCGAGGGACACGAAGCCTTGCTATCGGATCTTCTGCAACGTTTCGACGAAGCCGGGCAAAATTCAAAAACCGCAAAAGAGATTGCCTTCATGCTCCGACGGAACCTGTCTGTCCCGGCTGAACCGAAGACAGCCTCCGGCCTGAATCGACGGCTCGTTTATTATCCCGAATTCTAATGCATTATTTCGGAATTGCTGACGGGCATAATCCCCGCCACGGACGAGTTGGCCTGGCCCGAGGCCTGATCGTAAATTTCCTGAATCATCACCCTCAGCTTGACGCGAAGCGCCATGCGTTCCTGAACCGGTTTGGGCAAGTCGGTCATCTTTAAGACGTTCTTTTTAAGCAAAGCCATAATCACGTCTTCGACGGCGCGGGACATATCGGCGTCGGTGCGGCGCAATTCGGTGAGGGATTCATCGATCTTTTGCGGATCCTGCCCCTTGTTCTTCACGAATTCGACAAGTTCGGGGTGGTTATAAGGCACCATTTCGCCGCCATGAAGCGCGCGGGCGCTGGCGCGGTAAATCTTTCCTTCCCGATCGCGTAGAATATATGGCATCCGTTTTCCGTAAGTATGAACCGCCCAATCGTTTAAGGCGATATATAATACGCCTTGAACCTTGTCGATTTATTAACAGGAAATGACTCAAACGATAACGATTTCTTGCTGGATTTGTGAGGCACGCTGGCCTAAAAAACCTTCCTTATTCCCTGGCATTCACTCGTAATCAGGAGAAGTACCCCATGGCCAACCCTTCGGGCTCGATTTCCAGCGATCGTTTAAAGTCCTTCGTCAAGCGCATCGAAAAGCTTGAAGACGACAAGGCCTCCGTTCTTGAAGACATACGCGACGTCTACGCGGAAGCCAAAGGCACGGGCTTCGACGTCAAGATCATTCGCCAGATCGTGCGCCTGCGCAAAATGGAAATCGAAAAACGCCGCGAACAGGAGGAACTGCTTGACCTCTACAAGTCCGCCATAGGCATGGATATATGAGCTTCGCGTTAGCCAAAATCCTCTGGCTTTTCGCCGCGCCCGGCAATCTTTTCGTCCTTCTATTATTGCCGAGCGCTTTCATGGCTTCATCGGCCAACCGGAAACGTCGCGCCGTTGGCCAGCGCTTCACCGCTTTTCTTGCCCTTCTGGCGTTGTTTGTCGCGGTATTTCCGGTGGGAGACTGGCTGCTTTTGCCGCTTGAAAACCGTTTCCCGGCTCAAATGCCCTCGGAAGGCGTCGACGGCATCATCATGCTGGCGGGCGACGAAGACGGGGCGCTGACGGAAAAAAGGCAAACGCCCGTCGTCGGCGCTTCCGCGCCGCGCTATATCGCCTTTGCCGCGCTGGCGCGGCAATATCCCGGCGCGCAACTGGCTTTCATCGGCGGCACAAACGCCATGAATCCCGCAAGCCCTGTCACGAACGGCGTTATCGCGAAAGAGGTATTGTCCGGCCTCGGCCTTCCGGCGGACAGAATCATATACGAAGACAAATCGCGGAATACATACGAAAACGCCGTGTTTGGCGCGTCCCTCGTCAAGCCCGGTCCGGAACGGAAATGGCTGCTTGTGACCTCGGCCTATCATATGCCGCGCGCGCTGGCGACGTTCCGCAAAGCCGGATGGAACGTCTTTCCCGCGCCCGCCGATTATTGGACGACCGGCGAATTCCGCTTCATGCCTTCCTTCGAGTTCAGCCGTCATCTCCGCGCGCTGAACATGGCCGTGCACGAATACGCGGGCCTTGCCGCCTATTATCTCATGGGAAGGCTCTGACCGATGTTTTCATGTCCGGAACACGGCGTCATCCCGGACGATTTTCTTTTCGCCCATGGCGAAAAAAAATCGATCCGGGATCCAGTGAACGATTCCGCCATAAAGCCGGATGAAAAAAAGTCGCCGGACGCCGGGCAAAATTCTCAACCGATTTCAATGCTTGAGCCTTTTTCAGGCAAGCCTTCCCTTTACCGGATACGGTTCTTTTTTTGTATCGGCCTTTTGTTTTCTTTCTTCCTGCTTCCCTCAACCGCCGCGGCGCAGGCCGATCCGTTCAACCAATGGCTTGAACAATTCGCGCAGGAAGCCGTCGCCGTGGGGATTAGCCCCGTCACCGTGCAAAACGCGCTGGGTGGCCTTGTCCTCGACGAAAGCGTGCTCGAGCTGGATCAAAAGCAGCCGGAACGAACCATCACTTTTGCCTCCTACAGCCATAACCTCCTGAAGCCGGACCGCATCGAGAAGGGACGGCGGTATATGGCCGAATACCGCACCTTGCTGAAAACGATTGAAGCGCAATACGGCGTGCCGCCCCGGATCGTCATAGCCCTATGGAGCGTCGAAAGCAGCTTCGGCCGAAACACGGGCGGCTATAACGTCATTGAATCGCTGGCCACGCTGGCCTTCGCCGGACGGCGTCAGGCCTTTTTCCGAAACGAGCTTCTTGAGGCGCTTCGCATCGTCGACGAGGAACGCATGGATCCGTCCGCCATGAACGGCTCGTGGGCGGGCGCGATGGGCCAATCCCAGTTCATGCCTTCGACATACCGCCGCCACGCCGTCGATCACGACGGCGACGGCCACCGCGACATATGGGAAAACGAGCGCGACGTTTTCGCGTCCATGGCCAATTATCTTGCCGCGGAAGGATGGCAGCGCAGCCTGACGTGGGGCAGGGAGGTCCGGCTTACCAACCCGCTTTTGGAATCGGAAACCGGCCTCGACCGCCGCCGCACGCTGGCCGAATGGAATCGCCTTGGCGTCCGGACGCCGGGCGGCAAACCTTTACCCAAAAAGAAAATCGAGGCTTCGCTTATCCAGCCCGACGGGCCGGGTGGACGCAGCTTTCTGGTCTATGATAACTTTCGCGCGCTCATGCGCTGGAATCGCTCGACCTATTTTGCCGCTACGGTAGGGCTTCTGGCGGACAAGCTGCGGTAATTCATTTTGCCGGAAAGACTCGTCGCCCTCCCCTTGCCCTCCTACGCAAAAGCTTCGGAGGGTCAGGAGCCAAGTCCACCGAAGCCTTGACGTAGGTGGACGGGAGGGCCGCAACCGCTTTGCGGTTGCGGGGAGGGGGTCCGTACCTTCGTTTCAGGTATTCTCGGGTGTTCAATGTCACGTTTTTCCTGCCGTTCCGAACCGGACTGTCTTGAAACCGCCTCCGGGCGTGAAAGGGCGTCAATGGCGCTACGGCTAACCGCCGTCCTTGCCGTTGCGCTTCTTCTCGCCGCCTGCGGCAGCGACCGCTCGGCCTCCCGAAGAACGGCCACCGATTCCAGCGGCCGCTATAAAGTCGGGCAGCCGTATCAAATCAAGGGCAACTGGTACTATCCCAGGGAGGATTACAGCTACGACGAAACGGGAATCGCTTCGTGGTACGGCGAGGCTTTTCATGGCCAACAAACGTCGAACGGCGAAATCTTCAACAAGAACGAATTGACGGCCGCGCACAAGACGCTACCCATGCCGAGTCTGGCGCGCGTCACCAATCTGGAAAACGGGCGCTCCGTCGTCGTGCGCATCAACGACCGCGGGCCTTTTTCGGGCGCGCGCATCATCGACGTGACCCAGCGCACCGCCCAGCTTCTGGGTTTTGAAAATCAAGGCACGGCCAAGGTCAGGGTGCAGGTTCTGTCCGACGAGAGCAAAGCGATTGCGGACGCCATGCGCCGCTACGGCAGCTCGTCGCCGGTGCAGGTGGCCTCGGCTTCGCCCGAAACGGCGCCGACGGCTTCCATCACGCCCGTAACCAGCCGGAAACTGGAGCCGCCAACCGGCTACACGGAACCCGCGCAGGCGCCGCTTCCCGCGACCCGGGCCGAAGCGCGCGCGATGATGCAAACGGTCAAGCCGGTGCCGGAAGTCCGTCAGCTTGAGGTCAGCGGCAGCAACCGGCTATTTGTTCAGGCTGGCGCGTTTACCAATCCGGACAACGCGTCGCGCCTGAAAGAGCGGTTAACCAAAGTCGGCAAGGTAACGGTTGCCGATGTCGTGCTTAAAGGGGTACGTTATTACCGGGTGCGGCTGGGGCCGGTAAATGACGTCGCGGAAGCGGACAGGCTTCTGAGACGTGTCAACGGCGCCGGGGCCGGGGAAGCGCGCATTGTCGTCGATTAGGGTTTGCGGTCATGAAAAAATGGATTCTTTATATTCTCTGCCTTTTGCCGTTTGCGTCTCCCGTTTTGGCGCAGGAAATCGCGCCGGGCGCGTCGGAGGTGCCGCCGCTTGAGATCGCGGCCAAACAGGCCGTCCTCGTCGAAGCGGCGACGAACAACGTCCTGCTGGCCCGGAACGCGGACGAGCGCATGCCCACGTCGTCCATGTCGAAAGTCTTGACGATGTACCTCGTTTTCGAGGCGCTTCGCGACGGCAAGCTCCGACTCGATCAAACCCTGCCGGTAAGCAAGAACGCGTGGAAACAGCCCGGCTCGCGCATGTTCCTGAACGAGGGCGAGCAGGCGAAAGTCGAGGATCTTATTCGCGGCGTCGTCGTGCAATCCGGGAACGATGCCGCCATCGTTCTTGCGGAAGGATTGAGCGGCTCGGAAGCGGCCTTCGCCGAAGCGATGAACGCGAAAGCCGCCCGGCTCGGCATGACGAATTCGCATTTCACGAACGCGACGGGACTGCCCGATCCTGGGCATTATTCGACCGCGCGCGACCTTGCCGTGCTGGCGTTGTCCATGATTCGCGACTTCCCGGACGACTACCATTATTATTCGGAAATCGAGTTCACGCATAACGGCATCAAGCAAGGCAACCGCAACCCGCTTTTGTACAGGAACATCGGCGCCGACGGCCTGAAGACGGGCCACGCGGAAGAGGCGGGCTACGGCATGATCGCCTCGTCGCTGCGGGACGGACGCCGCCTGATCCTCGTCCTGAACGGCCTGAAGAACATGCAGGAACGCGCCGACGAGTCCGCCAAAATTCTTGAGTTCGGCTACCGCGAATACGGCCTTTATCGCGTCGTGAAACAGGGCCAGACGATGGCCGAAGCGCCGGTATGGCTCGGCAAGCAAACGAGCGTTCCTCTCGTCGCGGGAAAGGACGTCGTCCTGACGCTTCCGCGCAAGCTCCGCGACGGCCTCCGCGTAGCCCTGAGCTACAGCCAGCCGATGGAAGCGCCCATCGCGAAAGACCAAACGGCGGGCCTCATCACCGTCACCGCGCCCGGCCTAAACCCCATCGAAACGCCTCTCGTGGCCGGAGCCGATGTGCCCCGGCTTTGCTTCTTCGCGCGTTTCTGGGCGAAGCTCAAATGGCTTATCGGCAAGACGTGAATGGCGCGAGGGAAGTTCATAACGCTTGAAGGCGGCGAGGGAACCGGCAAATCGACGCAGGCCAAACGTCTGGCCGCCTGCCTTCTGGAATTCGGCATCAAGACTCTGACGACGCGCGAAGTCGGCGGCTCGTCTGCGGCGGAAGAAATCCGGGAGTTCTGGCTCCACAAGGAAGATAAGCACTGGGACCCGGTTACGGAACTGCTTCTCATCATGGCCGCGCGCCGCGAGCACCTCGTGCACACGGTCTGGCCCGCGCTGGAGACGGGCCTTTGGGTCGTCTCGGACCGCTTTGTGGATTCCTCGCGCGCGTATCAGGGGCTGACGATGGACCTTGGCCTGCCCAAAGTCGATGCCGTCTACAACGAAATAGCCTCGGGGTTCTGGCCGGATCTGACGCTGCTTCTCGACATGCCCGCCGGAGAAAGCCTCAAGCGCATGAAAGCCCGCAAGGGCCCCGACGACCGCTACCAGCGGCAAAAACTTCCGTTTCATGAAAAACTGCGCGCGTCGTACCTGAGCCTTGCCGAACGGGAGCCGGAGCGCTTTCGCGTCGTCGACGCCGCGCAGGACGAAGACGCTGTCGCAAAAGAAATCGGCAGGGTTCTCGCGCAATGCTTCGGCCTGCAGGCATGACGATGAACATCCCCCCGCCCTGGCAAAACCCCTATCTGGCCGGCCACGACGAAGCCGCGCGGCAGTTCGAAGCGGCCTACGCGGCAGGCCGCCTGCCGCATGCGTGGCTGATCGCGGGCATCGAAGGCATCGGCAAAGCCACGCTGGCCTGGCACTTTGCGCATTACGTCATGTCGGGCGGCGCGAACCCGATCGGCAAACTGAACATGCAGCATCCGGCGGCGCGGCTGATCGCGGCGGAAGCGCACCCGGATCTTTTCGTCCTTCAGCGCCCGCTTGACGAGCGGACGGGCGCGCCGAAAGACGGCATCCCGGTGGAGGACGCCCGCAAAATCGCGCCATTTCTTCACATGACGGCGTCGCACGGCGCCTGGCGCGTCGCCATCGTCGACGAAGCGCACGCGCTCAACCGCTTCGGCCAGAACGCCATCCTGAAAGTCATCGAAGAGCCGCCGGAAAAATGCCTGATCCTCCTCACGGTCACGACTCCGGGCGTGCTTCTGCCCACTATCCGTTCGCGCTGCCGCGTCCTGCCGTTACAGCCGCTCGACGACGCGGCGATGCGCGCCGTGCTCATGCGTTGCGGCGCGGAAACGGGCGATCTCGGCCGCGTCATCGCCCTGTCGTCGGGCAGCGCGGGCTTCGCGCTGACGATGCTGCAAACCGAAAGCCTGCCTCTTTATGAAGAAATGCTGGTTCTCCTTCAAAACCTTCCCGAACTCGATATGGCAAGCGCGCACCGCCTGGCAGACCGCGTAGGCCGCAAGACGGATCGCGAGCGTTTCGCCGTTCTGGCGCATCTTCTAACGGAAGCGCTGCGCAAAGCCGTGCGCGCGCAGGCGGCGGGCGAGCCTTTGGCGGACGGTTTCACGGCCAGATTGGCTCAAGGCAACCGCCTTGATCGAACCCTGCAACTGTGGGAGAAAATCGGGCAAACGTTCGCCACGACAGAGGCCGCCAGTCTTGACCGGAAACTGGCTTTCCTCAATGCCTTAAGCGAAATCCGCCGTATGGCGGCCTGACAAAAATCTATCGCGTAACGGGGTTTTTTTATATGAAAAAGTTCTACATCACCGCCGCCATCCCGTACGCCAACGGCGAACCGCACATCGGCCACGCCTACGAGGCGATTGCGGCGGACGCGATGGCGCGTTTCAAGCGGCTGGACGGCTACGACGTGCGCTTTCAGACAGGCATGGACGAGCACGGCCAGAAAATCGAGCAAACGGCCCAAAAACTCGGTCAAACGCCACAGGAACTCGTCGGCCGCGTCTCGGCGCTTTTCCGCGACTTGTACGACCGGCTGGGCGTATCCTACACCGACATGATCTGCACGACGGAAGAGCGCCACAAAACGCGCGCGCAGGCCTTCTGGAAGCAGATGGAGAAAAGCGGCGACATCTATATGGGAAAATACGCAGGCTGGTATTCCGTCCGCGACGAAGCGTATTTCGACGAATCCGAACTGACAGACGGCCCGGATGGGAAAAAACTCGCGCCTTCCGGCGCGCCGGCGGAATGGATGGAGGAGGAAAGCTATTTCTTCCGTCTGTCCGCCTATCGGGAAAAGCTGCTGGCGTTTTACGACGCCAATCCCCGTTTCATCCAGCCCAACGCGCGACGGAACGAAGTCGTGAATTTCGTCAAGGCGGGGCTTCGGGACCTCTCCATCTCGCGCACGACGTTCCGGTGGGGCGTCCCGGTGCCGGACGCGCCGGCACACGTCATGTACGTCTGGGTGGACGCGCTCTCGAATTACATAACGGCGCTCGAATACCCCGATACGAAGAGCAAAAGCCTGATGAGCCGCTACTGGCCCGCCGATTTGCACATGATCGGCAAGGACATCATCCGCTTCCACGCCGTTTACTGGCCCGCGTTCCTGATGGCGGCGGGGCTGGAGCCGCCCCTGCGCGTTTTCGGCCACGGCTTCATCTACAACCGCGGCGAAAAAATGTCGAAATCCGTCGGCAACGTCATTTCGCCGGACGACCTGCTCGCGCAATATGGGCTCGATCCCATACGTTACTTCCTGTTGCGCGACGTGGCGTACGGGCAGGATGGGGATATTTCCCACGACGCGGTGATTCAGCGCATGAACAGCGATCTTGCCAACGATCTGGGCAATCTGGCCCAGCGCTCGCTGTCGATGATCGCCAAAAACGGCGGCGGGCAGGTTCCCCAACCGTCCGCCTTCAGCGAAGCCGACCGGATGCTTCTGGAGCGGGCGAGGGACCTTCTGCCCCTCATGCGGCAGGAACTGGAGGAACAGGCCTTCCACAAAGCCCTGGACCGCGCGTGGGAAGTCATCGGCGACGCCAACCGCTACGTCGACCAGCAAGCCCCCTGGGCGCTCAAAAAAACCGATCCGGCGCGCATGGCCACCGTTCTCTACACGCTGGCCGAAGTCCTGCGGCACATCGCCATTTTGCTTCAGCCTTTCATGCCGGGCTCGATGGCTAAAATGCTGGATCAACTGGCCGTGCCCGAGGATCGGCGCGCTTTCGCAAACCTGACGCCCGACGACGCGCTTGAACCCGGCACGCCTTTGCCCGCGCCGGAAGGCGTATTCCCAAGGTACGTTGAAGAAAACAAATCTGCATAACAATGCTCGTCGACAGCCATTGCCATCTTAACTATGCCTCGCTGGCCAAAGACCGCGACAACGTCGTCGAACGCGCCCGGAAAGCTGGCGTCGCGTGTCTGTTGACCGTCACGACGGGAATGAAAGGCCTGCAGGAAACCCGCGAAATTATAAAGACTTATGACGACGTCTTCGGCACTGTTGGCGTGCACCCGCATCACATCGCCGAAGAAGGCGAGCGCATAACGGCGGATGATTTGATGAAGCTTGCGACTGAGCCTAAAATCGCCGCCATCGGCGAAACGGGCCTCGATTATTTTTACGACCGCGCCCCGCGCGACGAGCAACAGGAAAGTTTTCGCGAACATATTCGCGCCTGCATAACCACCGGGCTTCCTCTTATCGTTCACAGCCGCGACGCGGAAGACGACACGATACGCATACTCAACGAGGAAAGGGCAGAGCAGGGGGGTAAGCTGAAAGGCGTCATGCATTGCTTCAGTTCGCGCCGCGTACTGGCCGAGGAAGCCTTGGCAATGGGTTTTTATATTTCCGTTTCCGGCATCCTCACGTTTAAAAAGTCAACCGAACTGCGCTCGATAATACGCGATGTGCCGCTCGACCGCCTGCTGGTGGAGACGGACTCGCCCTATCTGGCGCCGGAACCGTTTCGCGGCAAGATTTGCGAACCGGCCTATGTCGTCCATACGGCCCGCGCGCTTGCCGACGTGAAAGGGGTAAGCCTTGAAGAAATAGCCCAACAAACGACGGCAAATTTCTTCAGGTTGTTCGAGAGGGTAACGCAAACATGAAAATCACCATCCTCGGTTGCGGCAGTTCGGGCGGCGTGCCGCTTATCGGCAATGTCTGGGGGGCGTGCGATCCCGCGAACCAGCGCAACCGGCGGTTGCGTCCGTCGATACTGGTGGAAGAGGGCGGCGTCGCGCTTCTCGCCGATACGTCGCCCGACATGCGGGAACAGGTGCTCGCCTGCAACCTTCAAAAACTTACGGCGGTCCTTTACACGCACGCGCACGCAGACCATAGCCACGGCATCGACAATTTGCGCAGCGTCAACTGGCTGACGCAAAAACCCGTCCCGATTTACGGCGACGAGGAGACTATCGGGAAGCTTAAAAACCGCTTCGACTACATTTTTCGCAACCCGGCCTCCATCGACAATTTCCACGTGCCCCGCGTCCAGCCTTTCGTCATCGAAGGCCCCCTTAATTTCGGCTCCGTCAAGGTGACGCCCTTCCGTCAAAAACACGGCACGACGCACTCGCTCGGCTACCGCTTCAACGATTTTGCCTACTCGACGGACGTCAACGGTCTGAACGAAGAAGCCTTTGCCGTCCTGAAGGGGATCAAGGTCTGGGTGGTGGACGGCATCAGGGAAAAACCCCATCCGTCCCACGCGCACATCGGGCAAACGCTGGAATGGATCAAAAAAATCGGGCCCGAACGCGCCTATTTGACGCACATGGATCAAAGCGTGGATTATGCCGCGCTGGCCGCCAAACTGCCCAGGGGCGTATGGCCGGCCCATGACGGGCTTGTTATCGAATGCTGATTTTTTTGAGTGACATTTTTTACCGCCGCGCGGCGCAAATCGTTCTCGGCCTTCTGGCCGTCATCGTCCTTCTGACCTTCCGCGACTACGGCATAAGCTGGGACGAAGAAATACAAAGCCAGTACGGGCAGGCTATACTGGATTATTACGCCTCATTCTTCGTCGATCGCCGTTTCAAGGAAATCTTCAACCTTTATCTTTACGGCGGTATGTTCGACGGGCTTGCGGCCTTTTTCAACGCCTATACCCCCGTCAACATTTATGAAACGCGCCATCTGCTGAACGCCGCGTTCGGCCTGCTTGGCCTTTGGGGCACTTGGCGGCTTGGCCGTTTCATGGGCGGGGGGAGGGTGGGTCTTGCCGCGCTCGTCCTGCTGACGCTTACGCCGATGTACTACGGCCACATGTTCAACAACCCCAAAGACATTCCTTTCGCGGCGGGCGTCGTGTGGACTCTTTATTACATGGCGAAAACGTTCCGCGCGTTTCCGTACGTTCCGCCGCGCCTCATTGTGAAGATGGGAATTGTCCTCGGTCTCACGATGGGCATAAGGGTAGGGGCCGCGATGCTGCTCGGCTACTGGGGAGTGGTCCTGATGGCACATACGCGCCTTCGCCCCTTAACTGGCCTTTTGCGTCTTGCGATACCCGTCGGCATGACCGCTTACGCCGTCATGCTCGTTTGCTGGCCATGGGCGCAGGAATCGCCGCTGGCCAATCCGCTGCGCGCGCTGATCGAGTTCAGCGATTTCCCGCAGGACGTCGAGGTTCTGTTGAACGGCACGATCTACCGCTCGACAGCCTTGCCGTGGTTTTATCTTCCTCTTTATTTGTATGTGCAATTGCCGGTCTTTCACCTTGCTCTTCTGGCGCTTGCGTTTTTTTCGATGCCTTTTATTGCGCGCGCCTTGCCGTCGCGGGCCCACCGTTCGGCGCTGGCGCTTATTCTTTTAACGATCTTCGTTCCTGTTTGTTACGCCGTCTTCCGTCATCCGGCGCTTTACGACGCCGTGCAGCACTTTATCTTCTTATTGCCCTTGTTCGCCCTGCTGGGCTCTTTGGCTTTTTGGCACGTTTACGAATGGCTCGACCATGGAATCGCACAATTCGGAAATTCGTACATGCGTTCATTTACTGCCGCCGTTTTGTTCAGCGGTCTGGCCGCCATCGGCTATTATCACATCTGCACGATGATCCGCCTGCATCCTTACGAATATATCTACGTCAACGCGCTCGAAGGCGGCGTGAAGAGCGCTTTCGGCCAATACGAACTCGATTACTGGGGAAGCTCTTTCAAGGAAGCGGCTCATCGGCTTCAGGAAAAGGTCGCGCAGGAAGGCGGCGTGCCGCCGGGCAAAATCTATCAAATCGCCATCTGCGGGCCTTGGGCGGCAGCCATGATCTATCTGCCGCCTGATTTTGAGGCGGTACAGGCGGACGATCCGGCTGAGTTCTTCCTCTCGACCACGCGCTGGCATTGCGAGAACATGCGGCCCGGCAAGGAAATCGTTCGTATCGAACGCGACAGCGCGCCGCTCAGCATCGTCAAGGACCTCCGCACGGTAAGGTAGTGGAATTGTCTCCCGGACGACATCGCGCCGCCGCCTTAACGGTACGCTAACGGTGCATGAACGGTACACCAACGGTGCTCCGACGGTGCTCCAACGGTGCGTTATTTTCGGCCCAAAAGAGCCTGAAAACGAGGATAAACGGACCTCAAACGCGTTTTTTGGGGCTGGTACGAGCACGCAGGCTGGCGCGAACGGGCACACAAACCGCGCCGAACAGGCATGCAAATCACGTCTTGCATCGCCGGACAGGTGGACTAAACCAATAGGTCCGAGACGCGCGAAAACAGGGTCCGTACTGGACCGCAACGCGGCGCGACAGGGAACGCAGCAGGTATCGTAAAGGCACGTAGGTTCACATAAGGAAGCAGGGATGCTCGAACCCAAACCTCACGCTTTTAACTTTTTCACCCCCCTTTTGCCGCCCCTCTCATTTAACATAATATACCTTATGCGACATTCATTAACGGAAAAAAAGGGGTCCCCCTATGTCTGACCCCCTCTCGAAACTCGTCGAGCTTATGGCGAAATTACGCGACCCCGAGAGCGGTTGCCCATGGGATTTGGAGCAGGACTTCGCCTCCATCGCGCCGTGCACGCTGGAAGAGACGTACGAAGTCGTCGAAGCCATTGAAAACAAAGACATGACCGCCCTTCTTGACGAGTTGGGGGACCTCCTCTTCCAGGTGGTGTTCTATGCCCAGTTGGCTCGCGAAAAGGGATTCTTCGACCTCGAAAAAATTGCCGCCCACGTCACGGCGAAAATGACGGAACGGCATCCGCATGTTTTTGGCGGCCGCGTTGCCCATAATGCCAAAGAAGTTCTCCATAATTGGGAAGCCGACAAGGCGAATAAACGCGCCCAACATGCTGAAAAATCAGGGAATAGGGCGCCCAGCGTGCTGGACGGAGTCAGCACCGCCCTTCCCGCCTCTACCCGCGCGTTAAAACTTCAGAAACGCGCGGCGAGGGTCGGCTTCGACTGGACGAATCCCGCCGATATAATCGATAAAATTCGCGAGGAAACTCAAGAGATTGAAACCGAAATCGTTAACAAGGCCCCCGTCGACAGGATGGAGGAGGAACTGGGCGATTTGTTCTTCGTCCTCGTCAACCTCGCCCGCCGTCTGCACATCGACCCGGAAACCGCCTTGCGCAAAACCAACCGCAAATTCGAGCGCCGCTTCCGCGCCGTGGAAGAACGCCTCGCCGCCCGGGGCACCCCCCTTCCCTCTGCCACGCTCGACGCTATGGAAAAGCTCTGGAACGAGGTGAAGGCAGAGGAAAAAGCCAGTTAAAGGCCCTGAAACAGCTCCGTCGAAAGGTACCGTTCCGCGAAGGAAGCCAGAAGAACGACGATGTTTTTTTCCTTCATCGCAGGCCGGGCCGCGACCTTCAGCGCCGCCGCCACGGCCGCGCCGGAAGAAATGCCGCAGGGAATGCCCTCTTCCCGCGCCATCCGCCGCGCCGCCGCAAAGGCTTCATCGTCGGAAACCGCCATAATTTCGTCCAGAATGGCCGGATTCAACACCTTTGGGATAAATCCCGCGCCGATGCCCTGAATCTTGTGGGGCCCGGCCTTGCCGCCGGACAAAACCGGACTGCCCGCCGGTTCCACCGCCACGATCTTCACGCCGGGCTTGCGGCTTTTAAGTTCCTCCGCAACTCCTTGAATCGTGCCGCCGGTGCCGACGCAGGCGACGAAAGCATCCACCTTCCCTTGCGTGTCGGCCCAGATTTCAGCCCCTGTCGTCTGCCGGTGAACTACGGCATTTGCCGGGTTGGTGAATTGCTGAAGCATCAGCGCTTTCGGGTTGCTTGCGACGATAGCCTCGGCTTTTTTGATGGAGCCCGCCATGCCTTCCGCCGCCGGGGTCAATTCGATTTCCGCGCCCAGGTATTTCAATAGCTTGCGCCTTTCGACCGACATATCGTCCGGCATTGTGAGGATCAGGCGGTATCCCTTCACCGCCGCGATGAACGCAAGCCCGATGCCCGTGTTCCCGGACGTCGGTTCGACGAGGATCGTGTCTTTCGTGAGTTTCCCTTCCGCTTCGGCAGCTTCGATCATGCCGACGGCGAGACGGTCCTTGACGGAAGCCAGCGGATTGAAGAATTCCAGCTTGGCGTAAACCGCGCCCACGCATCCGGCCTCCTGCGGCAACCGGTTGAGACGGACAAGAGGCGTGTCGCCAATCGTCTCTACGATGTCGTTGTAAACCTTCCCGCGCCCCCTGGTGCGGAAGGAGACGTGATCGGACGGGTACATAAAGCGCTCCAACTCATCGAATTGATGGGGAGCCTAATTTAGGCGGGTTGATAACGTTTGTCCAAGCGCGAGAGTTGGGGAGGATAATTATTGGCCCGAATGGCATATCTTCCTTCATTCTTGGCGTTATAGAGAAGAATATCGGCACGTCGAATAGCCTCCGGGACAGCGACCTTCTCTTCGAGTGGATCAAAGAAATAAACGCCCGCGCTTACGGTAATCCGAACTCCGGTTCCGTTAACCGGTCTTTGAACAATGGCTTTTTGCAATCGTCTCGCCAACGCATGAGCGGCCCTTCTCCCGCTTGTGCATCCGACAAAAAGAAACTCCTCTCCGCCATAACGCCCCAGGCAATCTTCATTTCGCTTTACGCTATTAACTCTTTCGACCAACACGCGAAGAGCTTTATCGCCAACGTCATGGCCATACGTGTCGTTAATCTTTTTAAAATGATCGATGTCGAAAAATATAAAGGTGATGTATTCTTTTTCATTCTTGTTTTTTCTGCGTCTTGATTTGCTAATCATCTTCTTCGCGGCACATTCGATTGCCCTTCTGTTCAATGCTTTTGTCAATTCATCGATTGTGGCTTCGGCTTCCAACACGGCATTTTTTTTCAAGAGCGCCCGAACTTGATTTTTCAAGATATGGTTTTCCCTCTCGACGAGCTTCAAACGCGCCGCAACGTCTCGCGCGTCATCGAACATGAGGAGGCCGGCTACTTCCCTGTTTGCCTGCAGGAAGTATTCCGTGTTTAGTCCCGCTGTAGCTGCCGCCACGCCCATGGTTAACAATCCTTTGGGAATAATTACTCGGTTCGCCCCTCAGGGCGCCAAAAAATCAAAAATACGTGAAGGAGTATAGCACAAAAAGCATGAAACTAATTGGGTGAATGTCGGGTATTTTTTATACAAGTATGAATTTAACCAAACCGCTTTTGATTTGCCCTGGCTTTTTTTCTTTGCTCCTCATACGCGCGCACACTGGCTTCTCTCGGCGAGCCGGAATCAGGATGCACCGTTCGCCTCACCCATCCGCAAAACACCTGTGAATGATCGGTTGTTTCGCGTGAAGAAGAGCCAAATCCTTTTTTCATTTTAACGCTCTCCATTTTTTCCTTTTAATCCTCAATCACAACTCCGCTTGAAAACTCGTTTTTATAATGCCGACCATATTAATCCAAGACCATGAAACTAAATAACAAAAAGCCTCATAGACATAGATATTGAGCGGTCATTTTACTTAACGAATATGTTCAGACGGCGATTTTGACTCCTTTGCGGTTTTCTTTTTTTGCACCCAAGGCCATTCCATAAAGTACATAAGATGGCCCTTTTATCAACCAAATATTGCTCATGTCAAGTTAAAGTGGGTAATTTTGTTACTATTTATGGGCATTTTTTGTATTATTGATTATTTTGTTGATTTCCGTTGCGCAACAGACACTATCCGTTGCGGCCTCGGAATTTTCTCTTCGAAAAGCACATTTATCGAAGCCGGTATCCATTCCCGGTCCAATCGTTACATCCTGAACGGAAAATGCGTTACTCCCCGCGCCGATATACGCGCCTCGGCCAATGCCGGGTTTTTTGACGCAAGATTGGCGTTAATGAAGAAAGTTAGTGAAAGAAAAATCCCTGAACACTTTTTCAGCGCAGGTATGATTATACTTTACGCTCCGAATCGGCCCGTCAATTTTCGTTATCCAAAACGAAAGAAAATTAATCAGCCCCGGGAAAACCACGCGCACCTCCTCAGGCGGCTGTTCAATCCCGAGATATTCAATTTTCAGGATGCTCCCCACATCGCCATGTCCTGTCAATTGCTCAACGCGCTGGGCTGGTGCAATTTTGTTGAAGAAGGGATCGCCCTTGTGTTTGTTGGCTGGCATAACAACGGCAAAATCTGTCGAGGCATGCGCAAAAAATTGCATAAGATGCGGATAATCGGGAATTCTGTACTCGACCACTTTTAATACTTCCCGTTCCGAGGCCAGACGCGCAGCATTTCCCTGACGGCTTAATTCGTCACACGCTGCCTTATACAATTCCCTAAGGAAAGGGAGCATTTTCTGTTGTCGGTCGCGAATAAGTTTGACGTCAACGGGTTTAGAACGTCCCGGAATAGTGATAATTGGCATAGCCTGATCTCTGGATGGCTCTTCGCCAAATGGGTCGTCCCAATTTGATAAAGGAATATTTGATCCCATGGTTTTTATCCCCAACACTATTCATTCAAGAATTAGACAAAGTATATTAATCCCATAAAAAGATTCAACAGTATTTTGCAGTGTTAATTCGCCTTATTCTTCCCCTCCGCCTCCCTCTTCCTTCGCGCCCAGTCCTTAATGTCGGTTTGGCGGCTGCGCGCGACGGAAAGCGCATCGCCCGGCACATCCATCGTGATTGTGCTTCCCGCGCCGATGTATGCGCCGTCGTTGATCGTTAAAGGCGCGACGAGCGTCGCGTTGGAGCCAACAAAAACGCTTTCGCCGATTATCGTCCGCGTTTTACGGTAGCCGTCGTAATTGCACGTGATCGTGCCCGCGCCGATGTTCGTCCGCGCACCGACCGTGGCGTCGCCCACGTAGGACAAGTGGTTGATTTTCGCGCCTTCGGCGATTTGCGTGTTCTTGATTTCCACAAAATTGCCAATGTGCGCGCCCTCGCCGATGACGGACCCCGGACGCAAACGCGCAAAAGGCCCGACAATCGCGCCTTTTTCGACGCGCACGCCCTCCAGATGGCAGAACGGGCGGATCTCCACGTTGTCCGCAATCTCGACGCCGGGACCGAAGAAAACATTCGGGCCGATGGTCACGTCGCGGCCAAGCTTCGTGTCCGCCGAAAGGTGAACCGTTGCGGGGTCCGTCATCGTCACGCCGTTCAGCATCGCCTCGCGCCGCAGGCGCTCCTGCATAAGCTTTTCGGCTTCCGCGAGTTCCACACGCGTGTTGATCCCCAGGACTTCGTTCGCAGGCAATTCGTCCATGGCACACTCCCATCCTTTGTCACGCGCCAGTTTTATGCAATCGGTCAGATAAAACTCGCGCTTCGCGTTGTCGTCTTTCAATCCATCCAGAAGCGGCCAGAGCTTTTCCGCCTCGAATAGCATAAGGCCGCCATTGCAGAGCCTGATCTCGCGCTGCGCGGACGTTGCGTCTTTCGCCTCGACAATTTCCAGCAAACGCCCCGTCGCCTCCACGATCAGGCGTCCATAAGCGTTCGGATCGTCTGGCGTAAACCCCGCCACGACGATTGCCGCGTTCGTCACGGCGCGTTTTTGCCGCAAGCTATTCAACGACTGAGGCGTCACCAGCGGCGCGTCGCCAAACATGACAACGATGTCGCCCTTGAAACCCCGCAGCGCCTCGCGCGCGGCCTTGACGGCGTCACCCGTCCCGCGCGGTTCGGTCTGAACGGCGCATGCATGAGGCGCGACGGCTTTCACGACCTCCATCATGCCCGGCGCGACAATCGCCACGATTGTTTCCGGGCACAACCGCTCGCACGCCCCCACAACGTGCCGGATCATCGGTCTGCCCGCGACGTTGTGCAAAACCTTGGGAACATCCGAACGCATGCGCGTGCCCTGCCCCGCCGCAAGGATCAGGCAGGCAAGAGGCGTTTGATGCGCATGGTTCCCTTTATTCATGGCGCTTTTCTGCCATAACCGTTTTTCCCTGTCATCACCTGTATGCCTATCTTATGGAAAACCAATGTCTTTTGCCTTTCCCGCCCCCGGATTCACGGGCTTTTTTCCTTGACAGCGCGGCCCTTGTTAAGTCTATTCCCCTTCACCCGAAGACATCCCAACGGCTTGATTCCTCTCGTTTTCAAGCGACAAACAACCGCGTCAACGGAAGTTCTTCCGTTTTTCTCACGCCAAAGAAAGGCACGTCATGAGCGCCTCCGTTTTCGATAAAAATCCGCTGCTTTTTTTCCAGAAGCTGGGAAGCACGGAAAACAGGCGCGCGGCGCTTGTGTCGCTTCTTTTCACGACGCTTTTCTTCCTGCCATTCTTCTTCGACCTTTTCTCTGCCGGTTTTATTTACACGGGCGACATTTATCATTCCTGGATGCCGCATATCATCAAGCTTAGCTCCACGATGCGGCAGGGCGTTTTTTCCGCCATCGACTATTCAACCCACAGCGGCGCTTCCGAGCTGTTTCTCCGCTCCAACATGGTAACCTATCATCCGCTGCTGATCGCCGCCTCGATGCTGAAAAACCTTTCGTCTCCCGGCTTGGTCAGCGCCTTTCTCACGACCGCCTTTTACATCCATTTTTTCGTGGGGTGCTTTTTCGGCATCAAGCTTATGCGCGACATGTTCCGTTTCGATTTTATCATCGCGGCGTTCGCCGGCGTTTTCTACACGTTCTCGCTTTACATGCAGCGCGACATCGGCTTTCCGCCGTTCGTGTTCATCGGCACGCTTTTCCCGGCCATCATTTATGCCGGTTATTACAGCCAGCAGCGCCAAAGCCTGCTGGTCAGTTTTCTTTGTTCCCTTCCCATCTTTGTCTGCTTCGTCTCCGGCTATATCGCCATTGCCATCGCGGCGGCCTTTTTCGCGGCTCTCTTTCTGCTTCTCTGGTTTTTGATCATCCAGCGTCCGGAAAAGCCTCTTGTAACGCTTTACTACGCTTTCCTTCCCTTCGCGATCGCGACGTTCTTCGCCATGCCCTATTACATGGCGGTTTTCGGCAATTACATCCACACGTCGGCGGAATCGGCTTTCAGCAACGTTTTCGCGTCCGCGCACCAGCTTGCCGAGAACCCGCGCACCGTCCTGCGCGCCCTATCGACGGGCCTTGTTTTCAAGGGCCCTCTCTACGAGCAATGCCTCTATATCGGCATCGTGCCGCTTTCCATTATCGCGCTGGCCTTCGCCAACCCGTGGCTTTTCAGGGAGGAAGACGAGGCCTCGCGCCGGTCGATCCTTCTGAACGGACTGGGTTTTGTCCTTTTCGTGCTCATTATGTTCGGCACGTATTCCGTTTTTTCGGACATGTTCCATTTCCTGTTGCCCGGCATCGGCAAAATGCACATTTATCAGCGTTTTCTGCTGTTCGGAAATCTGTTCCTCGGCGTTTTTCTCGGGCATTTGCTTCAAATGTTCGTGCGGCAAACCGGCACAAAGCCTTTGGCAGGGCGGGGCAAAACGGTTGTTTTCCTGTTTCTGGCGCTCGTTGTTGCCGCGATGTTCCTTAACATTGAGCCGGACGGCAGCTTCAGCCGGACCGACAACGCAAGGATCACGGATTACCTCGTTTTCGATCTTTTGTTTGCCTCCCTTGTGTTCGCGTTCTGGCACTTCACGAATTCGATCAGGCTTTTCATCGTGCTGGCCACGCTGGCCGTATTCATTCCCGCGGCCGACCATCTTTACGACTTTGAATCGTCCGCAGGCTATGACGGCGGCATGCAGGGCACCAAGCATCTTGAGATGAACGCGGCTTACATCGATTCAACCGGGCGTTTCCTCGGGCAGGATCTCGGCAAGGCCGTCGTGCGCGTTTACAACGCCGAACCCGGCCTGACGGAGGCTTTTGCGTCGCCCAATTTGCCTTTCTTCCTCGTCCCCCGCGCGAACGTCAGCGACTATCTGGGCTACGATTTCAGCCTTTCCGAATCCGTCGAATACCGGGACGTCTTCCCCGCTTTCATGAACAAACAAAACCTGATGGAGTTCAAGCCCAACCGCGACTGGTTCGAATACACCGGCCTTGATTTCATTCTCTATAAAAACAGCCAGCTTAAGGACAATCCGGAACTGGCAAGCATGATCGACTCGTCGAACCCGGTCTGGACCTTGCGCCTGACGCCCGACGTGACCATCGCGCCAACCGTATGGCGCATGAAAAAGCAAAAGGCGGGTTTGGTCGATCCGGGCATCGACAACGGCTACTTCAGGCTCGAAAGCGGCGACGCGCAGGCACGTATGGAGAACTTCAAGACCAACAAGGCGAGTTATTTCAAAATGGACGTGACAACGGCCAAGCCCGCGACGCTGCATTACCTGTTCTGGAAGAACAAGCATCTGCGTTTCTATGTCGACGGCAAGCGCGTGCAGCCCGGCATAAAGGACAATAAATTCGTCAGCATTCAGATCCCCGAGGGCAAACACCGGATCACGGTATGCTACCTGAACATTTTGACGAGCATCTTCCTTGGCTTCTACGGGGTCTATGTGCTGGGAATGCTGGCGGCCGGGCTGCTTTACTTGCGGCGCCGGGGGCGCGAGTTCAGGATTTTCAAGTGGCGAATAACGGTTCCTTCCTGAGGGGAAGGACGCCTAAAACCTGAAAACTCAAGGTTTTACGAGAGTTTACTTGAAGCCTGGCTGTTGATAAGTTAGGCTCCCTGAACCGTGAGCGGGCCTAATAAGCTATGGATTTAAAAGCGAAAAAAGTTTTGGTGACCGGCGCCGACGGTTTTATCGGCAGCCATCTTGTCGAGTCCCTGTGGAAGCGCGGATGCGACGTTCGCGCCTTCGTCTATTACAACTCGTTCAACAGCTGGGGCTGGCTTGAAGCCGCGCCTCCCGAATGCCTCAAAAGCCTCGACGTTTTCCCGGGCGACATTCGCGACCCCAACGGCGTTTACGAGGCCATGAAGGACTGCGACGCCGTTTTCCACCTCGCCGCGTTGATCGCCATTCCCTTTTCCTACCACTCACCGGACTCGTACGTCGATACCAACATCAAGGGCACGCTGAACGTTCTACAAGCCGCGCGGAAGCTGAACACAAAGCGCGTGCTGGTCACGTCAACATCTGAAGTTTACGGCACGGCCCAGTACGCGCCCATCGACGAAAAGCATCCGTTCCAGGGCCAGTCGCCTTACAGCGCGACGAAAATCGGCGCGGACCGCATCGCGGAATCTTTCTATCGGTCTTTCAATACGCCGGTAACGATCGTCCGCCCTTTTAACACCTACGGCCCGCGCCAGTCCGCGCGCGCCGCTATTCCCACGATCATTACGCAATTGCTGAACGGCCAGACGGAAATTCGCCTCGGCAGCCTGACCCCCACACGCGATTTTAATTATGTGCAAGACACCGTCGACGGGTTCATCGCCATTGCCGAAACGGATGCCGCCACCGGCAAGGAAATCAATATCGCTTCCGGCGAAGAGCATTCCATCGGCGAACTGGCCCAGATCCTGATCGACGAACTGAATCCGAAAGCGCGTATTGTGGCCGACGAGCAAAGAATAAGACCGGATGCATCGGAAGTGTTCCGCCTTATAGGGGACAACACATTGATCAAATCATTGACCAAGTGGCAGCCGCGTTTCAGATTCAAGGATGGACTTGCGGAAACGGTTCGCTGGTTCAAGGATTCCGGCAATCTCGCCCGCTACAAGGCGGGAGTCTACAACCTATGAGGGGAGTGTGACATGAGGGCCATTATACTCGCAGGCGGCAAAGGGACCCGCCTTCGTCCCTATACGACGCTCATCCCCAAACCATTGGTGCCGCTGGGTGGAAAGTATTCGATCCTCGAAGTCATTATCATGCAACTGACCAACGCCGGGTTCGATCACATCACTCTGGCCGTAAACCACTTATCCAACCTTATCATGGCCTATTTCGGCGACGGCTCGCAGTTCGGCATTAAGATCAACTATTCGCTGGAGGAAAAACCGTTAAGCACCATCGGCCCCCTTACCCTGATCGACGATTTGCCGGAAAACTTCCTCGTCATGAACGGCGACATTTTGTGTAATCTCGACTACCGGCGCTTTTTCAACCAGCACGTCAACGCGCGGAACGAGGTTTCCGTTTCGGCTTACCGGCGGCAACAGCGCATCGATTTCGGCGTTCTTCACTGCGACGCCGACGGTCGCCTTTGCCAGTTCGAGGAAAAGCCGGTTTACGATTTCGATGTCAGCATGGGGATTTATTGTTTCAACCGCAAGGTTATCGAATCCCTTCCGCGCGGCGAGCCCTATGGGTTCGACAACCTGATGATCGACCGGCTGGCCAACAAGCAAGGCATTAACATCGACTTCTTTACGGGTTACTGGCTGGATATCGGACGTCCCGAGGATTATCAATACGCCGACGAACATTTTGACGATCTTCTGGAAAAGCTCGGCATCGACGAATCCGAAGCCAGCCCCCTCAAAGTGGCCGTTTAATTTTTTAACTTCATTCCGGCGCAAGCCGGAATCTAGAGTCGAGCGTCCGCGCGCCATGTGACTCATATGCCGCATAGACATGCGGCGCTGGATACCGGCTTCCGCCGGTATGACGGGGGTGTTGATTGCAGAGAGCGTTATAGAAATCATGAAAACAGTCCTTATCACCGGCGCGAATGGCGCACTTGGCCGCGTTCTGACGGCCCGGCTAAAGGCTGAAAACGGGGTGCGCGTCGTAACCACCGATTGCGCCACAGAGAACGGCTGCGCCGCGCTCGACGTGCGCGAGCCGAAACAAATGGCCAAAGCCCTAACAGATGCGAAGCCCGATATTGTCATTCACCTTGCCGCCTCGTTCACGAACGATTTTGCCGAAGCCTATGCCCTCAACGTCGAGGCGGCGCGGAATCTTCTCGCGTTCGCGCTCACTTCAAAAATGGAAGCGCGGATCGTGCTTATTGGATCAGCCGCCGAGTACGGCGCGATACGCCCGGACGATAACCCTATGCCTGAAGACCGCATCTTGAACCCCGTGTCCGTCTATGGATTGACAAAAGCCTGGCAGACGCAACTGGCAGGGTTTTACGCCGGCCTCGGCGCGGACGCGGTCGTGGCGCGGATTTTCAATCTGGACGGCCCCAACCTTTCTGAACGGCTCTTCATAGGCCGCATTCAAAAGCAAATCCGAGCCCTTCAGGCGAGCGAACGCAAAACCATCGACGTCGGTCCGCTCTCGGCCATCCGGGACTATGTCTCTCTGGAAGAAGCGTCGCGCCAGATCCTTGCCATCGCGCGCTACGGAAAAGCGGGCCAGGTTTACAACGTCGCCAGCGGCGAGCCCGTTCTTATGCGCGATTTGCTGGCGCGGATACTTTCGGCGCACGGACTTGACATGTCGATTGTCCGCGAGGCCGAGTCCCTTTCGAACCGGACGGGCTATGATGTGCCCGTTATTTATGCTGATATGACGCGCACAAACCAACTTATGAGTCTTTAAGATCCGCCGCCATGCCGAAGCTCAAACTCACGATCGTCACGCCCGTTTACAACGAAGAACAGGTCATCCTCTCTTTCCACGAACGGACGCGCGCCGTATTGGACAAGATGGAAGACGTCGAGGCCCGGATCGTGTTCGTCGTCGACCGCTCCACGGACAACACGCTGGCCCTTTTGCGCGACGCCGCCGCCAAAGATACGCGAACGCGCGTTCTTGCTCTCTCCTCCCGCTTTGGCCACCAGATGTCCTTGCTGGCCGGCATTGAGAATTCCCTCGACGCCGACGCCATCGTCATGATGGACAGCGATCTTCAGCATCCGCCGGAACTAATTCCGGAACTTGTCGCGCATTACCGGCAAGGATGCGACGTCGTTTTCACGGTCCGAAAGGATACGGAGGACGCCAGCAAGCTGCGCAAAGCGCTGGGCAACCTTTTCTATTACGCGCTCGGCAGGCTGTCGAAAACACCGATCAACCCGAACGCCGCCGATTTCCGGCTTATCTCCGCGCGCGTGGCGAAAATCCTCGCTTCCCGCTTTGAGGAACGGAACATGTTTATGCGCGGGCTGTTCGTCTGGATCGGTTTCAAGCAAATCGGCATCGAATACACTGCCGAAAAACGCTTTGCCGGGGAATCCAAATACTCGCTGTACCGGATGCTCAAGCTGGCGCTTGCGGGCGTTTTATCCTTTACAACCAAGCCCTTGCATCTCGGCCTTATCGCCGGTTTGTTGTTCGCCTTCATAGCCGTCGCCTTCATGGCTGTGGTTTTCGTCAATTATTTCCTTTCGCAAGAGACGCCCAGCGGCTGGACGACGCTTACGATTTTCCTGCTCATGTTCAGCGGCGTGCAGCTCATCGTGCTTGGCATCATGGGCGCGTATATCGGTGGCATCTACGAAGAAGTGAAGCGGCGTCCGCGCTATCTTATTGAGGAAGATATTTCGCATCATGAATGAAACGTTGTTTTCTATCGATGTAGTCGATGCCGTTAAGGTTGATTACGGCGAAATCGTCCGGCTGCAGCGCAAGTCTTTCGAAGCTGTGACGGGATCAGAAGAGCTGAACGCCACACAAGTTGCCGATTATTATCAATGGAAATATGAACAGCCCTTCGGTTATGCGAAAGTTGCCCAGGCACGCGATAAAGATCGCAACCTTCTCGCGATGAATAGCGCGTTTCCGTTAGCGCTTATTCAGGGAAACAAAACCCTTCTCGGTTGGCAGGCTTGCGATTCAGCCACACATCCTTCCGCGCGCGGCAAAGGCCTGTTTTACAAGTGTATTCTAGCAATCAGCGCCTCTCTCGAAAACAACGAAATATGCTTCGGTTATCCGAACATCAACGCCGCGCCCGCCTATCACAAGCTTGGCTGGAAGAAAATCGCCTCGCAAAGACTTTTTGCCGGAATCCTTCCCTGCCGTTCGCCGCGTTTCGCTATCAACCGGATCGAGCGTTTTGAAACGGGCCAAGATGATCTGGCGATGCGGATCGTTCCTGCCGGTAAAGCGATGATCCTTCGCTCGGCGATCTATTTAAATCATCGTTATTTTTCGCCCTTAAGGCCGCTTTACACGTCTTTCATCCATGAAGATCATACCGGCTGCCATGGCTTTATCGTTGTGCGCCCTGTCACTATGCGCGGGTTTCGTTTTGCCCTTATCATGGAGTGCTTTGCCACCCTACCCGCCGTGGAAAAGGAGCTTTTTCTGCATGTGGGTAGCTGGTGCCGTGAACACAAATGCCTCTTCACGCTCACGCTGACGACGACTTCGACGGTTTTTGGCCTGTTAAACCGTGGCCTATTTCCAGTTCCTGAAAAGATAATGCCCCGGCCCCTTATCCTGATGGGGAATGCCAAAGGCTCAGAAGCAGAAGCTGTTATTAACCAACCGTGGGCTTGCACTGGTGGAGACTGGGATGGTTTCTGAACAAACAATCGCTTCGTCATGTCATTGCTTTTATTGCGGCAGCCCATCGCTCAAGCCGGCCTTTGAAAAAGTGTTTCATCGTTATAAACCCGGCTATGGACCCTTTGACATTTATGAATGCCCGGCATGCGGCTCCGGCATAACCTATCCCATGCCAACGCCCGAACAACTCACCGCTCTCTATGAAGGCTATACGAACGGCTTGCCCGAAGACACGCGCGAGGCCATGGGACCCGATGGCGGAGAATTGTGGCATCCCACTTGCGTAAAAAGACTGGGCGTCCTTAACCAACTGACTCCCGAAAGCCGTTTCACATGGATTGAGACAGGCGCCGGAGCCGGTGAAATGGCGCGGCTTATGGCGGCCGCCTATCCCTGTTCAACGGGATTGGCGACCGATCTTCATGCGCGTCCCGAGTCACTGCCGGCCAATGTCGAGTGGATGCAAGTCGACCTGTCCTCGCCCACGTTTCATGAGATCATTGGGCGTAAAGCCGATATTGTCTATGCCACGGCCGTGTGGGAGCACGTGAGCCGTCCGGATCTTTTTGTTGAAAACATGGTCCGCATGCTTGGCGAGAATGGCTTGCTCTATCTCGTCACGCCGAATTACGGAAGCGTGGCGCGAAAACTCCTTGGCATGAAATGGCCATATTTAAACCCGGGCGAGCATCTTACCATGCCCTCCCTCGGCGGCGCGCGCCTGTGCCTTCGTCAGGCGCTTCGAAAAGCCGGGTTGCCTGACTCGCCTGTTTCTTGCCATCCCGTTTGCCTCATGTACTCGTTATTTTACACGGTCAAGCGTTTCGGCCTTCCTTTCGCGAACGTCATTCCGCGATCATGGAAAATGCCCATGCCCTCAGGCGCGCTTGAGTGTTTCGTGCGTCTTTCGGAAAACAGGCAAGATTCATGATTGTTCATATCCACTCGGACGACACGGGAAACACAGAGCATGCGACGCATCGTGTTCTTTCTCTGTGGCTTAAAGGCGTGTTGACGGGTTTTAGCATATTTGCGAATGGCGAGGCGACCATTCACCTCGCTCAGACCTTGGGGGGAAATGCCGCGCGGCCCGCGCGTCTTGCCTGTCATCTTAATCTATCCGAGGGCGCAAGTTGCGCGCCGGCTTATCGCGTTCCCCTTCTGGCCGACAAGCATGGCAACCTGTGCCATACATTCGGCTCCCTGTTGAAGCTTTGGCTCATCGACCGCAAAAGCCTTGCGGAACAAGTCGAGATTGAATGGCGGGCCCAAATTCAGGCTGTACAACGGCTTATCCAGCCGCGAACACTAACCACCATCGACAGCCATGTTCATGTTCACATGCTGCCTTTTCTTTTCCCCATCGCCGCGAAACTAGCCGAGGAATGTCGCATTCCTTCCATACGTATCGTTCATGAGCCTTTTTTTGCCGTGCGAAAAAAAGATTTGATCGCGCCCTTCTATATTTTGAATGTTATCAAACATCTGGTTTTGCGCATTTGCGCCTTTCTGGCGATCCCCGTTGCCCGCCATTATAACCTGACCTGGCCGCCGCGCATGGTCGGCGTTCTCTACAGCGGCCATATGAGCGCCGAGGCCGCCATGGCGGGCATTAACGCCGCGCAACGCAAGGGACTCGATGAAATCGAGATTATGTTTCATGTAGGCCGCGCCACGAACGACGAGCGAGGACGCTGGAAAGACCGTGAATTTCTCGCTCAAGCGAGCTGTTCGCCGGAACGCGACAACGAGTATAATGAGGCTTCACGCTTGGCCTCCATGCTGTCTCAGGAAAAGGCATGACCGCCACAAAACAATTCTCGCGTTTTCTCGTCGTCGGCGTATTGAATACGCTTTTGGGCTATGCCGTCATCTTTGCGTGTATGTATGGGGCCGGGCTTAGCCCGGAATTAAGCAATGTCGCCGGATACGCCGTGGGATTATTCTTGTCTTATTTTCTGAACAAATTTTATACTTTTGAAAGCGCCAGCAAGAGCCATAAGGAAATTATGCGTTTCCTAGCCGTTTTCGCGCTGGCCTACGGCGCCAACTTTATCGCCCTCCAGGTGTTGATTTATCAAATGGGCATCTATAAGGGCTTAAGCCAAGTTCTGGCTGGCATTATTTACATCGTCGCCTCTTTCCTTTTAAACAAGCATTACGTGTTCGAAACGGAAAAGAACTGATATGCCGCGCTTGCAAGGTCTTATCTTCGACCTCGACGGCACGCTGGTCGACAGCGCGCCGATCATCCGTCAAGCCATGAACAAGGTGCTTCATGAAGAAGGCCGCCGAGCCCTGACATTGGATGAAGTTAAAAGCGTTGTCGGCGACGGTCTTATGGAGGCCCTGCAACGCGCTTTTAAAATGACCGGCGGCGCCCTTCCGGATGAGTTTTTTCCTTATGTGCAGAAATATATTTCCTGTTACCGGAACACCAAAGCCGATCCCGCCCAGATTTACCCGCACGCATTAACGACGCTTGAGCGCTATGCAAAGGCGGGGGTAAAACTCGGCGTTTGCACGAACAAATCGGAAGGTTCGACTTATCAAGTGCTCGAAGAACTAAACCTTAAGCGCTATTTCACGTTCATCGCGGGCGGCGATACGTTCACGGTCCACAAACCAAATCCCGATCATGTCTATGGCGTGATTACGGGGCTCGATGTGCCGCGTGAGGGCTGCGTTTTTATTGGTGACGGACGCAACGACATCCTTGCCGCGCGCGGCGCAAAGATTCCCTGTATCGTCATGACGCACGGTTACGGCGATGAAGGCGGCAACGAAGCCGCCGACATTCTCATCGGCGGGTTTGATGAGTTGGCGGATGCCTTAAACAAGTTGGGTTATAGCCTCGGATAAAGAATTATCCGTACGTAAAGCCTTTGGGTCCTGTTCTCGCGAGCTTAAACGCAATTCTTTTCAATAGTGAAGGTTGCTGAGCTTTTATCATCTTTTGTTCCATATCCCGGGCGCCGAGCGCGACGGCCGTCGCCGGCGTGCATAACATCAAGGCCGCAATCGAAAAGCCTACAGCGGGATTTGCCGCGCAAAAGCCAACACCAATGGCGACGGCAAGGCCTGTTCCAATGGCCAACTTAGCTTTTGTCGATAGACTCAGGGGCTCTCTCTTTTTCTTTTCTGGATTCGGGGCAAGGATGGCAACACCTGTCGCCGGCGTGCATAACATAAGGGCGGCTACCGTAGTGCCCAAGGCCGGACTAGCGGCGTAATGGCCTGTCAAAGCCGCTGTTGTGAGACCTGCAATGACTGATAGTTGAGCTTTCGTCCGCAAATTCATTCGAAAATCTCCTAAAAAAATAGGCTCGCAGTATACCACAAAGGCGGCCCCCTTTCGGACGCAATGTATGGTTAATTTACTTTCAGGAAGCAATACAGCCGCTTATTCAGCATACCGCCACCCCTTCAGATGCACGGCAATGCGGCCCCAGGCGCTGGGACTCTCGGCGCGGACGGCCAGTTCCGGCAAATCGGGCGACAACTGGGCCAGCCAGATTTCGAAAGGCTCGCGGCCCGGCGTGCCGTCCTTGTGCATCCAGAAACGGCTACGCTCACGATCCTTCCACTCGCCCGCCACCATGTTGAAATGAACGTCGCAACGGCGCGCTTCGCCTTTATACAGGCCGTATTCGTCGGGATCGGTAAAGCCCCTGCCCTTGTCCTCGCCCACCAAATCGAAGCGACGGCGGCCATCGAACAGTGGTTCCGAACCCCAACAGTGCTTGTTCACAGCCAAATCGCCCAGAAGCTGCAAAATGCCGGAAAGAGGATCGAGCGCGCCGCGTTTTTCCTTATCGGATACGATGTTGCGTTCCTCGCTGGGCGTTTCGGACGGCTCGAAGACGACATTTATGTTCTGGTTCCTGTCATAATTGAACGCAATGGTTTTTGTCTCGTCTTTCCATGTGCTGGCGTTTTTATGCGTTTCAGGCTTGAAACGCGAACCCTCGATACGGCCTTGCGATTCAAGATCGGCACGCCAGGGAAGCATCCAGCCCCAAAATCCGCGTGTCCGCGCATGCGCCCGGATATCAAACCGGTTTTCGTCTTCGCGGAAAAAAAAACGTGCCTCGATAAAGTGCAACCCGCCGACGTATATGTCATACTCGGCAATGACAGGCTTCAAAACAGGCAGCTGGGACGGGATGACTTTTTCGGCAACTTGCTTGCGCGCGCGATCCTTCGCCTTGCCTTTGGCCTCGGCACCGGCGGGCACAACGCCTAAAACCGCCACAAGAAGAATAAGGATCGCCTTACGCATGATGTGATGCTTCAAGAGAACCATGGCAAAAATGGGGCTAAAACCGGGATTGAATTTAGCCAATTTCAAAAGCTTTAACATCACGTAAAATCGCGTCGGCTTCAGCCGTATACCCGCCGTCCGCCCTATGCATAACAAACGGCTGGAAAGATTTTAAGGCAAACGCCCCCATCTTATCCGCCTGAACAATGACACGTTTTGTCGCGGCGTTCTTTTTAGAAACAACAGGCTTAACGCGCACAAGACCGAAAGAAGTTTTCACCAGACCGAGGATCTCATTAAGCCTGTCCGCGCGATGGATGAGAGTCAGCATACCTCCATCCCTCAGGGCCTGCGCCGCCCCGGCGATCCACAATGCCAAATCGCCTGCCGTTTCGGTATTCGCTATGCGCCTGCTTTCATCCGGGGAAGCATCGTGCCGCGCCTCGTCGTGATAGGGCGGGTTCATCATGACATGATCGAACGCGCCCATCATATTCGAAGGCAATTGCGTAACGTCGCCTCGCACAACTTGCAAATTGTCCCTAAGCCTGTTCCTCTCAATATTTCCTTCGCACAAACGGACCAGTTCTTTCTGTGTTTCAATGCCTGTCACTCTGACGCCCGGCACGCGGCAGGCCAGAGCCAGCATCGCCCCGCCGACGCCACAGCCAAGATCGAGCACATCCTCCCCTGCCCGCGCCGGAACCGCCGCCGCCAGCAACACAGTATCCACCGCGATGCGAAAGCCCTCCGCAGGCTGTTCGAGCCATATACGCTTGTTTAAAAGGCCGTCGAAGGTGGTTCCCATGACGTTATCTATAAACTATGATTTTTTTCGCGTTCAATATTATACTTCGCTTTCTTCTTGCGTACGAGAAAAATCATGGCCGCGATTATTCCTTTAAAAGCCCATCACAAAAACACATCCCAGCCAACAGGTGAGGACACGCTGGAAAATCTTTCAAATCTGCTGGTCGAAGACATGACCGCAGTGAACCGGCTTATTCTTCATCGCATGGAAAGCCCGGTGGCGCTTATCCCACAGCTTGCCCGGCATATTATTGCGGCGGGCGGCAAGCGTTTGCGCCCGCTTCTCACACTGGCTTGCGCGCGTCTTTGCGGCTATGAGGGCGAACGTCATCACGCCCTTGCCGCGAGCGTCGAGTTCATCCATACCGCCACGCTTTTGCACGACGACGTCGTGGACGCGAGCTATATGCGGCGCGGCGGCCCTTCGGCCAATGCCGCCTTCGGCAATGAGGCGAGCGTTCTTGTCGGGGATTTTTTGTTAAGCCGCGCCTTCCAGCTTATGGTGGAAGACGGTTCACTCGATGTCTTGCGTATACTCTCAAACGCCTCAGCCGTCATCGCGCAGGGCGAAGTGATGCAACTTAGCACAAACAACGACAGCTCGACAAACGAGCAGACCTATCTCGATGTCATACGCGCCAAAACGGCGGAACTGTTCGCGGGGGCCTGTCAAATAGGTAACGTCGTGGCCGGCAGGCCCTTGGCAGAAGAGGAAGCCTTACGCGCCTTCGGCCTAAACCTCGGCATGGCGTTTCAGATTGTCGATGATGTCCTTGATTACACGGCGGAGCAAACGAACCTCGGCAAAATGGTGGGCGACGATTTTCGCGAAGGGAAAATGACCCTGCCGGTTATCCTCGCTATCCATCGCGGCAACGAGGCGGAGCGGGCCTTTTGGCAGCGGGTTTTGAGCGGCCCGAAGAACCAGCGCGACGGCGACCTCGCCCATGCGCTAGAACTCATGCGTCGTCACAACGCCTTAAACGATGCCGTGGACCGCGCGCGCCATTACGGCGCCATCGCCCGCGACGCGCTGGGGACCTTCCCCGAACATCCCCTCAAGGCGTCGTTGCTCAATGTCGTCGATTTTACGATGGAACGCAAGTTTTAGGCACGATTTATGCCCTCATTGCGCCTCTTCGCCATTCCCGCTATAAACCCACCCTTCAGGCGCGGCCGGAGAGTAGCTCAGCCTGGTAGAGCACTGCCTTCGGGAGGCAGGGGCCGGAGGTTCAAATCCTCTCTCTCCGACCAA
>Ga0302247_1000481_pt1 | contig 38418 bp, 26 predicted proteins | sample AAG_UR_Ile_MG_FD_193529 | JGI IMG/M metagenome (GOLD analysis project Ga0302247, IMG submission 193529) | Enriched activated sludge microbial communities from anaerobic digester in WTTP, New Holstein, Wisconsin, United States - AAG_UR_Ile | ecosystem: Engineered > Bioreactor > Anaerobic >...
TCTTACCTCTTAAAAGGAACAGGCTGCTGAGCTTTTCCTTCTTTTCCTTGCTGCTGTTTAATACTTCCATATCTGCAGTCAATTTTCCCGACATTACCTTGAACATTGAAATCTTTCCGACAAAGGGGTCGGCAACTGTTTTGTATACCTGTGCGCTGAAAGGAGCATTTACATCAGCGGGAATCTTAACCTTCTCATTGCTCTTTGGGTTGACTGCTTCAGGAGCCTGTGCATCAGCCGGTGACGGCATATAATTCATTACAGTGTCCATGAGCACATCTATTCCTATATTCTTTATTGCAGCGCCGCATAGTACCGGCGCTACATCCCCGGCTACAACTCCAAGCCTCAGCCCTCTTATTATCTCTTCTCTTGAAAGCTCTTCGCCGCCGAAGTATTTGTCCATGAGTTCTTCATCAGTCTGGGCCGCTGCTTCTATTATCGCATTCCTGTATTCTTCGGCTTCAGCTTTGAGTTCTGCGGGAATATCCCCTTCAACAGTTTTATTGCCCTCTCTAATCTTGGCCTTCATATCTATAATATCGACTATTCCCTTGAAGCTTGCTTCTGATCCTATCGGAAGAGCAAAAGGAACTATTTTATTTCCAAAAACTCCCCTAAGCTGTTCAACAACCTTCGAGAAGCTTGCATTTTCTCTGTCAAGCTTGTTTACGAAGAACACACATGCCTTCTTGCCTTCGTTAACAAAATCCCAAGCCTTCTCCGCACCTACTTCAACTCCTCCGATGCTGTCAAGAGCTATTACCGCTCCGTCAACAACCTTCAGGCTTGCAACTGTTTCACCTACAAAGTCGAAATATCCGGGAATATCAATTGCATTGATTCTGCATTCCTTCCAGTCACATGGAGCTGTTGCCGCACTAATGGAAATTTTTCTTTTGATTTCTTCCGGGTCAAAGTCTGTAACAGTATTTCCATCATCAACCTTTCCGAACCTATCCAGAACTCCGGTATTAAACAGCATAGCTTCTGCTATTGTTGTCTTTCCGGCGCTGCCGTGGCCAAATAAACCAATATTCCTTAGGTTTTCCGTTTTGTAATCTTTCATAAAAATTCCCCCTTTTTATGTTTATTCTGTCCGTCATTAGCAATTTTAAACGTGCAAATACTTTATTAACATACCCTGCTTCCTGCTGTTCAATGTATCAGCACACTTTCCAATGTGTGCCCTGAGGATATATGTGCACTGTAACTCTAATTTTATCTTTCCGTGAAATAAATGTAAAGAGGAAAATAGCAAATGACTGGTTTCAAACCTCTATCCTTTCAAAAAGCCTTACTCCTATCGTTGAGAGTATATTGTACAGCAGCAGGTCCAATATCCCAAAGACCAGCACCAGTGTAAGCAATGTTATCCACAGGGTAAAGTGCAATGCTATAATTGTAAAAATCGGTATACCCGCGACTAATACACTGACAAGCATATTGAGCACAACATTAAAATTCTGCTTTACCGCCTTCTGTTCATTATCCCATATAAGCTTTGGAAAGTTCAGGTCTATAAGTATTCCCGCAAAGGAGCTGAAAGCTATTCCAAAAATACTTACAACAGCAATAAGCAGCATGAGGTAGGCCGGAACCGTTATAAATACTGCAGCTGTCAATAGCATTGAAAGTGTGCCAACCATACCTATGCTCATACCGGATAGCACCTTTGCCGTTATCTGAGTCTTATAGCTTACAGGCAGATACTTGCACACTAATATGTTAGTGCCCTCCCTGGATATTGCGGAAGCTGCAATTCCATTTGTTGAAGTGACAAAAACACTTATGCCGAAGGCCGCCGCCAAAGCTATGGCACTCCCTCTTTCACCACTTAAATATATGCTTAATCCTTGAAGCTCCTTCATTTCATCAGGCTGCACAATAAAAGGCAGTATAATAAATAACGGAAAAATTAAACTCGTCAGCACACAGTTCATAAAATATACCGGAGTCCTGAAAAGCAGCTTAAGCTCCTTTATGGTATATGCCCTCAGAACCGGCTTCTGCCTGCCGTACCTTTCAAGCTCGGTTTCTGAAAACTTCTTCCTTTTGACGGAAGCCTCCGATATGCCCACCACACCTTTGTAATACACTCCTTCTCCAAAGCTCAGGAACAAAATCACAAAAAGCATACAAATAAGCATAAACAGAGCCAGGTTCACAAAGCCCTTCAGTACTTCACTGTTCAGCAGCGCCAGCACCGCAAACCTATTGCTGAAAAAAATACCCGATATGATTTCCGCATAGGAATTGTTGCCCTGTTCCAGCAGTTTCTGAAGCTCCAGGGCGCTCGTGGTGGAACTGGTGAGTTTTGTTACAAAAGCGTTTATCCCTACAGCCAAAAACATGGCTGTTATCCCGCCCGCTATCCTGAACCTGTCTTTATTTTTGGCAAGGTTGGTAAACCCCATTACCAGCATGCTTATTGCAGAGGCATATACAAGGGGCAGCACCGGCAACGCAAGAAACAGAAGGGTACCGTATAAATAGTATAACAACCCCGCCTTGCTTGCAATTCCGTAGCCTATGAGAATAGGCCCCAGGAATATCGCCTCTGTCAGGTATTCATAAAGCATAGCAACTGTAAACTTGGCCGCCAGTATTTCCGACGGCTTTAAAGGCAGCGGCAGCAGGCTTTCGATGTCCTTGGAAAAATAAAAAACACTCATAACGTAGAATATGCCGAAAAAGAATATTGTCAGGCTGGATATGGAAAAGCCTGTTACAAGGATCAAACCCTCCTGCCGGATCTCAAAAAGCACGTCATATCCTACCATGGCCAGACTGCCGATACCTAACATCATGGGTAAAAACGCGGCAAATATCAGCAGGGATAGCAATATTCCCCTAATGGGATTTTTGCCGGATTTCCCCAGCCTCAAATTCAGCAAATTGAAATTTTTCAGCATTACTCCGGTAAGTACAATATATCTATTCATTTTCCGTCAGCTCCAGGAATATTTTTTCAAGAGACCCGTTGCTTCTGAAGTTTTCCCGCATCTCCTCCATAGTACCATAGAACAGCAGCTTGCCTTTATTGATAATGGCCACCCTGTCGCACAGCTTCTCTGCCACCTCAAGGACGTGGGTGGAGAAGAACACCGTTTTACCAGCGGCTGCATGGGTTTTCATCATCTCCTTGAGAGTGAAGGAGGACTTGGGGTCGAGTCCCGTCATCGGCTCATCCAATATCCACACCGAAGGATCATGGATAAGCACTCCCATAATGACTATCTTCTGTCTCATTCCATGAGAATAACTCTGTATCTGATCCGTAAGAGCCGCTTCCATTTCAAAGCTTTCAGCAAGCCCCTTAATCCTTTCCCTTCTCAGTTCACCGGGGACATTATAAATGTCAGCCATGAAATTCAGGTACTCCATACCCTTCAAGCGAAGGAACATATCAGGGTTATCAGGGACATAACCGAACTGCCTTTTTGCCTCAAGAGGGTTCTCCCTGATATTTGTCCCATTAATGGTTATGCTTCCGCTGTCGGCATTCAGTACTCCCGTTATAATTTTTATGGTAGTTGTCTTTCCCGCCCCATTGGGGCCCAGAAATCCTGTGATCTGACCTTCCGGGATGGTGAGAGTCAGATCATCCACTGCCTTTACAATACCGCTGTATGACTTGTTTACATTAATCAGCTCTATCATGTGTTTCCCTCCCGTCTGGCTATTTTTGCCATTTAATTATAACATATATGTCAGAAAAATAAAGCCTTCTAAGTAATATTTCACTATCGGAAGGCTTTCATACACTTTAGTGTTCCTTCCATACATACCCTGGACTTACAGTATTCTACAGCATACTATTTACAAAGGAAAGCTATTATCTTATGATATTGATATAATCATTTATTAACATTATTTACTTGGAGGAATGAATTAATGAAAAATGCTGTTAATATCGAATGGAATAAGCTGGGGTTCTCCTATATTAAAACAGATTACCGCTACGTTTCGTACTGGAAAGAAGGTGCCTGGGACAACGGAAAGCTTACTTCCGACAACAGTATTACAATCAGCGAGGGTTCCCCCTGCCTGCATTACGGCCAGCAGTGCTTTGAAGGTTTGAAGGCTTACACCACAAAGGAAGGCAAAATACAGCTTTTCAGGCCCGACCAGAATGCAAAGCGTATGATAAAGAGCTGTAAAAGGCTTTTCATGCCGGAAGTACCTGAAGAAAAATTCATTGACACCTGTATACAGGTAGTAAAAGCCAATGAAGCCTGGGTTCCTCCTTACGGAACGGGGGCTACACTTTACATCAGGCCTCTGGTCATTGGTGTCGGAGACAATATCGGTGTAAGACCCGCCACTGAATATCTATTTACAGTATTCTGCATGCCGGTAGGCCCGTATTTCAAAGGCGGATTGACACCTTTGAATTTCTCGGTTTCGGACTATGACAGGGCAGCGCCTCAGGGAACCGGTGCGGCCAAAGTGGGAGGCAATTATGCGGCAAGCCTGCTTCCTCATGAACAGGCAAGGGAAGAGGGTTATGCCGACTGCATATATCTTGATCCGGCGACCCATACAAAGATTGAGGAAGTAGGCGCTGCGAATTTCTTCGGCATAACAAAAGACAACAGGTTTGTCACTCCCATATCGGATTCCATTTTGCCCAGTATAACAAAGTATTCCCTTCTGCATGTGGCAAAAGAATATTTGGAGCTTAAAACGGAAGAAAGAGACATATATATCGACAAGCTTGATGAGCTTGCTGAAGCAGGGGCATGCGGAACGGCCGCAGTTATTTCGCCAATAGGAAGCATTACCTACAAGGGCAAAAAACATGTATTCCACAGCCTGACTGAGGTAGGGCCTGTAACAAAAAAGCTGTATGATACGCTTGTCGGAATCCAATTCGGAGATGTAAAGGCTCCCGAAGGCTGGATAGTGGAAGTGAAGTAACAAAGAGAGGCATATCCCATAATGATATGCCTCTTATGCAATCCTGTCATGCCCCCAGCAAACTTTCATCAAAAGCGAATAATGCCTCGTTTATCTCAAATATATTATAATTTCCTTCTCTTATGAAATACTCCACAATCAGGTCAAAGCGGCTGCCGGGAGATAGGGCATATCCTGCCCGGCGGAGCAAATCGGCGGTTCGGTCAAGGTCCAGCTCCAATGCAACAGCCAGGGCTAATGCGGTGTTCTTGCCGGGCTTATACTTCAGATTGCTGCTTATCTTTAAAAACTGCTTTCGGTCAAGGTTGGCGCGTTTATATACCTCCGGATCGGCTTTACCGCTTTCATCGATAAGCCGAAGCAGCATTTCGGTAAAGCTCTCGCCGATACGGTTTCCCACATCGTCCGGATTTATGCGTGAAGTATGCTTCTCCGCATACTTCTCATCTATATATGCCTTAATTGGCTTAAATAATTTATCACTTATTTTATATGCCGCCCTGTCAAATATGACAATATAAACCATCATATCGTACTTCAGGAGAAAGCTTCCGATGGCCGATACAGCCACTCTCAGAGCTTCGTCCTTAGGGTATCCGAAAATACCGGAGGATATGAGAGGGAAGGCAACGGAACTGAGCCCATGCTTCAAAGCAAGCTCCAGAGTATTTGTATAACATGAGGAAAGAAGTTTTTCCTCGTTATAACCGCCGCCTTGCCATACCGGGCCGACGGTATGAATAATATGCTTCGCAGGGAGCGCATAACCGTCGGTAATAACCGCGCTTCCAACCGGGCAATAGCCGATTCGGTTACATTCATCCCGAAGCTTGTCCGCTCCGGCTGCGGCAAAAATTGCGCCGCAGGCACCACCCCCTTGCTGCAGGCGGCTGTTGGCTGCATTTACAATAGCGTCAACACGCATTTTAGTTATATCGTTGCAGATAATTTCCAGTGGCATTGATTACACTCCCTTCAGAATATTATTACTCAAAAACCTCCACAAGACTTCCGAACAGTTCACTGTTCTCCCTGATTTTTATTTCACTTCCCAATACACAATAGCTCCGTCTCTTAATAAGCTCAAACATCATATCGGACAGTTCCCTGATATCCTGCTGCCTTGTGCCGAGAATTTCCTCCCTCTCCTTCTGCAAATCCTCTGATGTGATTTTCCTCATGTAATTCTCAATGGCCCTTTCCCCCTTCATATACGGGGTCAACGGCAAGTCCAGCTTGCTGATTGTTCCGATAATATATTTTGTCATTTCTCTTTCTTCAATCTGAAAATTCCTCATATAGTCATACATTTCATCGTATACCTTTAAGGTTTCCTTCAGGTTTGGATCCCTGTACGAAACCATAAACATATTGCCGTTCTTTTCAAAGCCTGAAAAAGCGCCGTAAGCTCCCCCCTGAACCCTGATACGGTTCCATAGGTAGCTGTATCTGGATATTGTCCTTAATACCTGCAGTTTCCCCGTATAGGGATAACCCAGCCTGATGAAGTTATAGCCCTGAGCTACGTACTGAACCTTACCCTGGGTCATCAGCCCTTCATTAAGGGACTCAACTTTAAAAGCGTATTTAAACGCCGGATGCTTCTCATTGCTTAAATCCTTAAGCACCAGACCCAGGCCCCCGGCAAACCTGTTGTAATCATCCTCTTCACAGGTCACTCCTGCAATAAGGCCTTCTTTTCTGAATATCAGCCTCTGCAGCTTCTGAAGGTTTTCTTTCACCTTTTCTATTCTGTTTTCAAAATTCCTTTCTATATCGGCGATGAACCTGTAATAAGTCAGCCCGGAAATAGCCTCCAGATAGCTCCCTTCCTGGGAGAAGTACGAGAACAGCCTTTTGCAGGCAATTGTGTATCCCTCATTGGATATCCTCATTTCGATTCTGGACCTGAGTTCTTGTATTATTTCCTTGATCCTTCTGGAATCATCGAATTTAGTCCTTGCAACAATCTCACTTATGAGTTCAAACATCTTTTCCGTCTTGCTTGCAAGAGCCCTGCCCCTTATTGAAAATACAGGGTGGTATTTGCTGTCATCATCCTTTTCGCCGTAGACCTGTGTGCTGAACCTGATGCCTCCGGTATGCATGTCAATTTCCTTTGAAAGCTCCCCATAGCTGTAGTTTTCAGTGCTTATCCTCCCCAGTATCCCTGACAGCAAAGGAATATACGGCAGCAGCTCCTGGGGCACCGCCGTTGTATCAAATAAAAGGCCGGCATATACAATGTCATTGGTAAACATGTGGTGTGCAAGCACCTTAACCCCCGCTTCCTCCTTAACCTGCTGAGGAAGCACCTCGCCCTTCCTGTCTATGTCCTCTATTGAAAGCATCGGTATAAGCGCAAGCTGCTCGGGTGTATCAGGAGTATTCTGCCACTTTTTAAGCTCTCCGGTCTCCTTCACCAACTCCCGAAGCTGCTCTTCGCTCATTTTGGCCTTGATGCTCCTGAGCTTTTCTTTTGTTTCTTTATCCTTCTCCTCTGACAGGCCTTTCTTGGGCTTAAGCACCAGCAGCGAGCTGTGGTTGTTTTTCAGCAAGTATTTTTCTATCAGGCCTTCAAAATACCTGTTATTGAATTCTGCTCTTATCTTTTCAAATATGCGCTCATAACGGAGATGCATTGTGGGATCCTTGTCGTAAAGCCAGCTGTCCATGATTTTTATATTATATATCAAACCCTTGGGATAACCTTCAAAATCCGCTTCCCTCAGTTGGAACTCTTTCAGGTTGACCGCCGCCTCCGCCAATTGACTGTCCAGCCCGTTACGAACAAGGCCTTCCAAGGTATTTGAGACCACTCTTTTAAAATCTTCCAGGACTTCTGTATTTGAGTTTTTTACAATAATACTGAAAACAGGCTGAAGTATGCTGTTGTCATATTTACCAAAAACATCCCTGCCAAGATCGGCTTCAATCAATGCTTTCTTCAGAGGAGATGCCGGAGTTGCCAGCAGTATATGCTCCAATATCTCCATTGCAATATAAAGCTCGGGGTCGGTAGACAGCCCTACGGCATAATTCAGGCTGAGATATGTCTTGTCTCTTTCATCTTCCTGGGCGGATATGGGGTATTCCAGTTCATAGCTTTGCATTTCCTCAAAAGCTTTCTGCACCGGTATGGCTGAATCCACATGGATTGCTTCAAAATCCTTAAGGTATTCTTCATCAATAAACTTCAGGCGTCCAAGCACATCCAGCTTGCCATACAGGAACATATAACTGTTTGAAGGATAATAGTACTTTTTATGGAAGGAAATAAACCCCTCCTGTGTAAGCTCCGGTATCACCTCAGGGTCGCCCCCGGATTCGTAACCGTATGGGCCGTCCGGAAACAAGGTCTCCTGGAGCTTTCTCGAAAGCACCGATTCCGGCGATGAGAGTGCCCCCTTCATTTCATTATATACGACACCCTTGTATTTCAGCTCCCCGGAAGTGTCTTCCAACTCATAGTGCCAGCCTTCCTGCTTAAGAATCTCCGGATATTTGTATATGTTGGGATGGAATACTGAATCCAGATAAACATCCATCAGGTTCTCAAAGTCCTTGTCGTTCCTGCTTGCTACCGGATACATCGTCTTGTCTCCGAAGGTAAAGGCATTCAGGAAGGTATTCAGGGAGCCTTTCACCAACTCCACGAAGGGCTCCTTTGTGGGAAACTTCCTGGAGCCGCAGAGTACGGAATGTTCCAGTATATGGGGCAGTCCCGTACTGTCCCTGGGGGGTGTTCTGAAAGTAACCGAAAACACCTTGTTATCATCTTCATTTTCCATATAAAAGAGTCTGGCTCCGCTCTTTTCATGCCTAAAAAGCCTAACTTTCGAATTTGTTTCCTTGATATCATTTTCCTCAACCAACCGGAAACCGTGATATATGTCACCAACTTTAAATTGCATCCCTTTCCAGCCTCCAACAAAATATTTCATCATTTATATTAATTATAATATATGCCCGCCGTGTTTTACATATTATTATGTGAACACTACCTTACATATAAATGGGTGCGCCGTGCAAAAGCGGTTCTTTTCCACCGGTGCTTGATCCACGGTATCACATAATAGTCCAGGCCGAAAGCCCTCCCTGCTCCGCCGAACATTGCAATGCCGGCAAATATATACCAGAATATTTCAGAGCCTGCCATTGCCGACAATATGAAATTCAGGCACAAAAATATAGAGCCCAGAGATGCAAGTATGGTGAATAAGCCTGCAATAAGTGCAAGGCCTATAGCTACTTCCGTAAGTACAATCAAGACCTGGAACAGGTAGGCGTTCGGCTCTATAAAGGTTTCCATGAACCACTGAAATACCCGGGGGGGCTCTTTAAGCAGCGGTTCCGGATAATACTGTGTAACCTGAGTTGCATTAGTTACGGCATCGGTGGATTCCAGGGGCACATCTTCAGGCCTCGGCATTGCCTCAATAAAGCTCTTCCCCGGGTCAAGCCAACCCTCATTTATTTTCTTTACGCCTTCAATGAGCCATATAACACCAAGGTATACCCTGAGTATGGCCAGCCACAATATAGGCGTCCTGGCGGACAAGTGGCCTCCCAGTATGGATCTGCCCTCCCTCACATAAATAAATTCATGCATTATATAATCCCATATCCTTGCAAATCCTCCCACCCCATATTGATAGTGGATATTTACCAGATGCTTCAGCGCCATTGCGAAGAATCCGTCCATGGATCTTCCCCCTATGTTGGCTACTGCATACCGGCCTCCTATGGATACCATGAATCCGTGGTAATTGGACCTGAAGGGCTTTTTATCCCTCTTATCAATTGATGCAAGTATGTTATGCACCGCTGTCTCCGCAGTCTGGAGTGCCGCTTCTACAATCTGGGGGATTGGCTTCTTTCCGCCTTTGCCGTCCGGCTCTTCATAGAATGCATTGTCTCCTACGGCAAAGACATTTTGGTAATCTACCGACTGCATGTATTCATTAACCTGTATCCTCCCCCTGCCTCCGTGAGTAAGCTCTGTTTTGGCGGCAAAGTCGCTCCCCTGCACGCCGCAGGTCCAGATGAGGGTTCTGGCAGGTATCTCCCTTCCGTCCTTCAGTATTATGAACTCCTTTTTTACCTCTGTTATGGGTGCTGATGTTATTATTTCAACATCATGCCTCTTCATATATCTTTCGGATTTCTTTATGAGCCTCTCATTGAGTATCGGAAGTATGCTGCCCATTGCCTCCACAACCATAAGGCTTACTTCCCTGCTGTCGATTTCGTATTCCCTGCAAAGCTCCTTTCTCCACTCCAGAAGCTCCCCCATGGTCTCTATCCCCGTAAAGCCTGCCCCCGCTACGATAAATGTAAGCATTGCCCTTCTTCTGCTTTGGTCCTTTTCTGCCCTGGCATTGTCAAACATATTTTTCACATGTTCCCTGATCCTTATTGCGTCTTCAAAGGACCATAGAGTAAAACCATTTTCCTTTACTCCCGGTGTTCCGAAAAAAGCAGGTTCCGCTCCTGTATCTATAATGAGATAATCGTAGGAATAGCTTTCTGATTCAGATTCAAGCTTCCGGCCCTTAAAATCTATGCTCTTGATTTCATCTGTTGCCACATGAACCCCTGATGCGCCGAATATCTCCCTAAGGTCTATCTGTACCGATTCAGCCTCTACTCTGTTTCCTGCCACCTCATGGAGTTCCGTCATCAAGGTGTGATACGGCTTTTTGTCCACCAGCAGCACGCTGATATCCGCTCCTTTTCGGGCAGCCTTGCCTAAAAGCCTTGCTGCGTGAACTCCTCCGTAACCGCCGCCTATTATTGCTATTTGCTTTGTATCTTTTCCCATTTTATCAAGATTCACTTCCTTATGATTTTAAATACAATCATATGAAGTATTCCACAAATACATTTGCAATATGAATTCTTCAAAAAACAATAAAATGAAACAAGCAAGGCACTTCGAGGGAAGTGCCTTGCTTGCGTGTCCTGCAATCATCAGTCAGCCCGTATTTGTATATATCTGTATGTTGCTATGTCGCCTGAATCATAGATGACTCCGCCCGAGCCGTCTGCGCTTGTACTGGCACAGAAAGCCTCAGCATTATCGAGTACAGGAGCCTTGTTCATCGCCAGCGCATCCTTGCCTGCCGCTATGACGGTGCTGCCGGATATGTAAATAGAACCTGTATCCGCATAAATACCGCTGCCTGTGCCGGGTCCTCCGAAATCACTGCACCTTGCGGTTACCGCTGCGCTGCCGGTGATTGCGACCCCGGCGGCGGCGTAAATTCCGTAGCCATTAGCAGACTGCGAAGTGATATATACCGTTCCGCCGGTGATTGCCACGTTGTTCCCATAGATTCCGTAATAGTTGAATACGTCGTCGGGGTATTCAATTCCGGAGTTGAGCGCGTTGACCGTGCTTTCGCTAATCGCCGCGTCGCCGGATGCGTAAATACCGCTGGGCGTATTTACTGTACTGTTGGTAATGTCTATATCCCCGCTTGCGTAAATACCGCAGCGGATGCCATTTGCCGATTCATTACTTGAAGCTAAGACCGTGCTGTCTGTGATATATACGTCTTCCGCAAAAATGCCGCAGCTGTTAAAGGTAGCGCCCGTGCTTTTAGCTATTACGGCAGCGTCGTTCTCTATAGTGATGGTTCCGGCTGCGTAAATACCATAGCAAACAACTTGGTCGGCTAAGCTCATGAAGTTTGGTGTACCCAAAGCGGTGAGCGTGCCCGGCCCCTGAATTATCAAGTCGCCGTCACACAGAATGCCGTAACTGTTTATTCCTGGTCCCTTACCTGATTGCAGATAGTTGGAGCCGACCAATATGATAGTCGTGCCGTCAGGTACCTTTAAGGCAAAATTGTCAACCCCGCTATCGGTAGAATCCGGCGCTGTGATTACTACGTTGGTCAATGTGAGGGTTTGGGCTTCGTAATCCCAGTCCACACCGCTGACTGAATAGTCTTGGCTGGAATATACCGCTGTCGCTACGTCAAGCGCTTCCGAAATATTTGACGTCCACTGTGCCGTATAGGTTGTGTCCTCCGCCGGAGCTGTTCCCATAAAGGCGGGGGACCAGCCGTTAAAGGCATAGCCCTCTATTGTTCCCGGCGGGAATTCATTGAAAAAGTCGCCGTATTGGTAATCAAGCTCATTGTCTCCCGCACTGCCGCCATCTGCATCAAACTCCAGAGTAACGTTATTCCGCATATAGTATAATTTGAGGACCAGACTCCCGTCAGCTGCTATCTCTCCGGAAGCGACGGTCGGAAAACCGGCAAGATATTCAAACCCGTTATAGCTTTTCGTGCTTGCCGTCGCCGTATCTCCTTCAGCCCCGCTTAGATTCTCGATATCCGTAAGAATGTAGCCATCATCGAGATTCTCAAGATAATGCTCCACCCTATACGGAATCAGCCCAACAGCTTGCCACTGTGCCGTATAGGTTGCATTCTCCGCCGGCATAGTGGCCGGGACAGCGGGAGACCAACCGGTCAGACTGTAGCCTTCCCTCGCGACTGCGGGCGCGCTGATAGGTTCGCCGAACTTCGCCTGGCGGGTAATGCCTCCCGTACCGCCGTTAGCGTCAAAGGTCAGAGTATAGCTGTTCCGTGTATAGTACAGCTTGAGTACGAGATTGCCGTCAGATGTGACTATACCTGACGGAACCGTACCCGGGGCGTTACGGTTATAGCTAAATCCGCCATAGCTTTTTGCTGTTGCCGTTACCATCTGATTTGCGACGTCGGTGAGGTTTTCCGTTTCGGCTAAGGCATAGCTGCCGTCCAAGCCTTCTTTGTAATGTTCGACCTTATAGGCTACCTGCCCCACCGTCGTCCATTGGGCTTCGAAAGTCATATTCTGCGCGGGCATTGTCTCGGGGACAGCCGGAGACCAGCCGGCAAAAGAGTGCCTTGCCCTTGTAAAGACAGGTATGTTGATTTTTCCGCCGAACTTGACTGTGTTTTCGACGTCCGCGCCAATCTTACCGTTATTCGGTTGGAATGTTGCGCTATAGCTGTTGCGGTTATAATGAAACACATGCACAGTGCTGCCGTCAGGCAAAATCTGGACGATTTGCGGTGATGGCACTAATGTAAATCCTTCATAGCTTTTTGGTGAAACGTGAACTACTGAGTCGGTCGTGCCTGTACGATATTCTGTTTCTGCCAGCGTGTACAGGTCGTTTTCGAGGTTCTGCTTATAATGCTCCACCCTGTACTTAGTGTTAGGAGCCGGTACCCACCTGGCATAGAGTACAGTGTCCTCAGCCGGCATCGTGGCGGGGAAGGTATAGCTTTGCGTCAAGGCTTCGTCCTTATACCAGCCGCCGAATACATAGCCAGCCTTTACAGGATTCGCCGGAGGCACAATTACTCCTCTATAAGGTAATGCGATGGTGTCCACCGCGCTGCCTCCGCGTGAATTGAAGCTTATAGTATACGCGCTTTTCAGGTCCTCCCAATGCAGCGGGACCGCGCGCGCAATGGGCACGGAAGTGAAGGCAACAGGATTGCCCTTCCATATGAGAACCAACGCACCTTCGGTGATGTCCTTTTCGCCCGGCGCAACTGTGACGGTTTTCGTCGCCGGATCGTACGTAAAATCGCTGTTTGTAGTACTATAATCAAAATTAGATGGGTCATAATTTTTGCTTTCAATATCTCCCGTTTTCATATCCATATAATTCATGCTGAAGACGCTGTCCGGCAGGACAAAGCTTTTTGTCTGCTTGGCCATGAAAGCGGTTGGTGCCTCGTCGGCACTATACTCAAAGTCATAGACATCCTCCTGCGACCCGAAGGTTAGCAGCGGCCACTGGTTTTCATAAAGCGTCGCCTCGTATTCAAACATATTGTCAATCGCCTGCGCAACAAAGCTTATTTCAAGATAAATGCCAAATTCCAGGTACATCGCGCCGCCATATTTGGATGTTAAGCCTGTTGCTTGCCGATAACTTGCCTCGTAGTAAAAATATCCCCATAATTGCACATAAGCGCCCACCTCGCCTTCAATACCTATACTCGCCAAGTCTAAAGAAAACAAACCTACTTTAAGCTCAACGCTGATACCAGCGCGCAAGCCCAGCGTTCCCATAATATAAAAGGTGAAATTATACTGTTCCGGTCTGAGATCTATAGTATCGCTGGTGGCAGTCTGGGCATTTATATATAGCGAGAATATATATCTCTTTTCGCTTTCATAGGAGAAATTGCAGCCGATGGACACGTTCATTTTTGCGCCTACCACAAAGTCTACATCCATCCCGAAGACTACGATGTGGAAGGGGTCAATCGCCTGTTCAAAGGTAAATATCTCCTTTTTGTATATGTCGACCCAGTCGCTGTCCTCTTCGAGCATGGATTTGTATTTTTCCCGGAGTGTATCAGCTATAGCACTGTCCTCCGGCTTTTTGCCGTTCATGATGTCTTTTATCTGCTTACCAATATCCTGGAACTTACTTAAGTCATATTGCGCTCCTCTTTCAAAAGTGCCTATGCTGGCGTTGATATTGATACTGGTATAAGTTCCAGTATCGATACTCGCGGTCACAAGAGTGTCTTCAGCCCACCAAAACCATCCATTTAATAATGTCCATTTTGTTTCGCAGCTGACATTCAGATCGACCTTTACCTCTTGCTCAAAGGAGCCGGACAGACGTATGACAATATTATTATCTTCTCCTGCCGCCTGAAACACGATATCGCAGCTGATGGTCAGCGTCACACGGGCGCCGCTTCCGCCTAGATGCGGGAGATAACTGAAGACCCTAGCGTTAACTCTGAGATTTTTCACTTCAGGCCCGCTGCCGGGAGCTGCAAGCATGGGCATATACCCGGGGGAGGACGTGTCAGCCATGGCTATAAGATTCAACTGCCTGAAGCTGTCGGTCTTCATCGCCATCTCCATCAGATATTGGGCGGCTTCGTCCGCAAATCCGCTCTGTATCGCCTGCCGCTCAACGCTCTCTTCTAACGCGGCTATATCCACGTTTTCAAGCAGTTCATCGCCGTCAACTTCCTTTGTGGTATACAGATCCGCTGCCTCCCACATCTGCTCCGGCGTCGTGGGCATGTAGGCGATAATATAGTTATCTCCGGAAACAGTCACAGACGTGATTTCCGCATAACCCGCATTTTCCGCATCCGCCGATCCAAAGGTGCCGGTATGGAAGGCGATAAAGTCTCCGACGTCAACAGTGGTAGCGGCGTTAAGTCCAATATCCGCATATATTGCATCGGTATAAGCCATAACACTTTGAGGGACGGTGATGGAGTTGTTATCGGAAGAGCCGTCCGTGTCTGCTGTGGTACTGACCGGCAGGACATCCGGCGTAAATAAAATATCCTTTTCATCCGCTTTTACATAGGAATAGGTTGTGCCGCTGATGGCAGTGATAGTAACATAGGCGATGTCTCCCGCATCGTCATCTCTGGTATCAAGATCGCGTTGGTCCGGCCTGATTCCCTCATAAATGGCAACCGTATCGCCCACATTGATGCCGCCGCCGTCATATACAAAGGTACCCCCCTCAGCGTCAATATCGCTCGGGCCGTCGCCGGCTACCCGTACCAACGGAATGGATAGTGATTTAACGGAATAGCCATTTTGCGTCATATCGGATATCTGTCCGGCAGATAAGTATTTCATATTCTTGTTGAGGCTGAGATTCATCACTGGCGACTTGGCAATGGTGAAGGTGCAAATCCTCGTGGATTCGTCCTCTCCCTTGAATGAAAGGTTGTCGTTATCAAGAGTCAGCTTAAAGGTGCCGCCCTCGTCAAAAGCGCCTCCAATTGCAGATACGATGAATTCTCCGTCAGAGGATTCATCCACTTGAATGCCCGCAAAACCGGGATTTGAGGGAGAATCAAAGGTCATGCCCGCTTTGACTTCCGCTGCGGTCATGACCTTTGTTGAATCCACAACTGTTATTGTAAAGGTCTTATCCTGGTCAAGCTTGCTTATCGTCGGGACGCTCAGCTCTTCGGTGAAACCGGTTGAAGCCGCATATTTGGCATATAACGTCATGTTTCCGGTAATCTTGTCGGTGCTGCTTACCGGCGTTGAAAGGCTGCTGTCCTTATACCAACCCAGGAAAACAGCGTCCATTTTGTATGGAACCGGAAGATTGTTAAGTGCGGTCCCAGGCCTTAGTCTCAGATTATCAATTGCATCTCCGCCGTTTGTTGCGAAAGTAATGGTATATAAATTGTCAGATCTGCTTTCGCCCCTATCGTTCCCCAAGTCCTGTGATGACGTCGGTGTCGGCGCCGGTGTCGGTTGTTTTTTCTCCTCTTGCTGCTTCACCGTCTTGCTTATGCGCATGCAGAAAGCCGCAGCTTCGGCTCGGGTAGCGTTGGATGCAGGATTAAAATTGCCATTCCCATCTCCTGCTAACAGCCCTGCATGCCAAAGGCTTAATACAGAATCAAGAGCCCAGAAAGAAATGGCGGATGCATCTTTAGGTACGGATGCTATCTGCCTTTCAGCTTCGTAAGATAGATTACGGCTTTTAAAGTATCTCACCGTCATTGTCGCCATCTGTTCTCTTGTAATAGCTTCATCCGGCGAGAAAGTATCATTGCCTGTGCCGTAGGTGATGCCGTTTTCTACTGCCCATGCCACATAAGGTGCATACCACGCGTCAACCGCCACATCTTTAAACGCCGATGTGTTGTATTGGCTTGTATCAACACCCGCAATCCTTCCCAGCACGGTCACATACATGGCACGCGTCAAGGAAGCGCCCGGCGAAAATGTACCTTCACCGGTACCGCCGAAAATGCCATTTTCCAAACAATACGTCACAGATTCATAAAACCAGTCGGCTTTGTTAACATCTATGTACTCATTTTCGGGTTCTTGTTTTAAACTGTCCGCAAGCACAGCCGTTGGTAGTGCGAGTAGCAACATAGACATCACAAGTAAAAAACTTATTATTCTCTTTACCATGTTAAATGATCCCCCTTTCTTATATCAATTCTCAATTCATTTTCGAATGTCTTAATCCCGTATGGCGAACAGAATGTTATCCACCGTCAGACGCAAGGGTATAATACTTTTCTCGCCCGGTACCGGCTCGGGCCAGATTATGGCTTTTTCCTCCACCGTGACGTTCTTGAAACGGTTTAAGTCTTCCAGACTGCTGAAAGGTATTGTTTTTATGATATCGCGCATATTGAAGATGATCTTGTTGCCGTGCTCGAATTCCACCAGCAGGGTGTAATCTTCATTGGGCGTGACCTTGAGAATTTTACCCATCGAGTGAAACCCTCCTTTCGAGTTGGAGGACATTTTCAAACATAAAAAAACCCCCATACAAAAAAAGTATAGGGGATAATTTTTTATTTCTATATCTACCGAACGGTATATTTTGTCGAAAAATTACAAAAGCTTCAACTTTTGCGCCTTTTTTATAGCTGCCGTCCTGCCGCTGACCTCCAGTTTTTGGTAGACATTATGCAGATGGGTCTGCACGGTGCCTGCGGTAACATGAAGCTTTCCGGCGATCTCGTCCCTCTTGAGGCCCTCCGCTGCCAGGGTAAGGATTTCAAGCTCTCTTGCCGACAGGGAAACCGCGCTCTGTGTAGAGCGCTTCAGGCTCTCCATATAATGCCCGCAGGCTTCAAGAACCTCCTTTATGTATGCATCCCGCGAATCGGCATGGGCGATGTGCCTGACCATGTCTATGATGGCGGGCGCATACTCGGCGAAGGTCAGAATGATATGGTCCTCCCGGACCATATCAAATGCTTTGCGGAGAGCGGCGCAGCCAACCTCCATGCCGTAAAGAGGATATTTCGCAGCCGCCCTGAAAATCTGATTGTGCAGAAAGCCGAGCTGGTTGTGGAAGATAGCGAAATAGTGCGCAAATTCATCCGTGAGCATTTCGAGCTTGATGTAATTTTTGGAGAGCAGCAGCGCCTTGCCGTAGACGATATAGTTGAAGCCCAGACCCTCGTAAAAAAAGTGTGCGGAGGACATATCTCCGGTTTGCAGCCACAGGGGGATGCTGTCGAGCCGGGTGAGGCAGCCGTAAACATATCCTTCCACGATCTCAAGCCCGGTGTTGTAATAGGGGTTGTTCGCCAGCGTCACATCCTGCCTCAGCTGCCGCAGAAGCTCCAATGCTTCATTGGTCTTCCCTTTATAGAGATACAGCCTGATCAAAACAAAATAAGCGCAGATCACAAGACCGATCTGTTCCTTTGTCTGCGCTTTATAAATGCCTTTAAAGGCATCCAGCTCCGCCTCCTGCCAGTCGCCGGTTTCCAGCGCGTATTCGGCCCGAACCACATAGTCGCAGCCGGTGCTGCAGCCATCGGCAAGCTCGGCAAAAATCGGAAAATCCGATGCCATAAGCTCTGTAAGCTCTTTGAGGCTGCCCGGCTCCCTGTAACAGGTATAGAGAAGATGGGGAGAGCCCAAAGTGAACTCAGCTTCCCGCTTTTGCAAGAAGGAAACATCACCGTCAAGCAGGCGCTGTGCCTTCTCTATACAAGCGGCCATTTCCTTAGCATCATTGAACACGGCAAAAATCCGGGTGAGATAAAGTTCCGCAAGAACGCGGTCTCTGCCGTGCGGAACGGGGCCTTCCGCCCGCTCGCAAGCCTCCCGCAGCTCGTTCAAGCGTATCACCCCGTCCTGAAAATCGTCGGGATTGCCGTTTGTCAAAATGATGGCGATGTACTGCAAATAAGCAAGCGGATATTTATGAAGCATCTCCCGGGGCATTGCGGCGAACATGTCTAAAACGCCGTCAAAAGTGGCAGAGTCGCTGGTGATGGTATCCCCGTTGTCCAGCAGCGCGAGGATTCGCTCCGTCTCACCCGCGCGGTAGAGATAACCGTATGCAGTTCTATATTTCCTTTGCGCAAGGTACCATTCGCCAAGCCGACGATAGAGCGCGGCACGTTCTTCTTCATCCTTCTGCTTACCCCGAAGGAAATCCAGCAGCACATTGTGTATTATATAGACCCCTGCCGCCTCGTCGAAGGCAATAAATGCATTTTCGCGGCGCAACTTTTTAAGGGTTTCCTCCGATTTTTCTTCTTGCGTTACAAATACAGCCTGCTCCGCCGTGAAGCTGTCCATCACGGAAAGACGCAGCAAAAACCTTTGGATGCGCTCATCGTATGCGTTATAGAGCACCTTCTCCACCAGCTCATTGATTGTGCCGTTTCGGCCCACGGGAATACCCCGTTCCATACCGAGCATGATAAGATAAATCAATGAAATCCAGCCGCCCGTGTAATCTCCGATTTTTCTTATCTCGCCTTCGCCGGCCGTGAAACCCATCAGGGCGCAATAGTCCCGAATCTCACTGTCGGTAAACCGCAGCATATTTTGAGACACAATATAGCACAGCCCTTTTGCTGAAAGCTCTGTGATATCAAGATTTGTCGTATCACGGGTCAAGATGACAATGTGAAAATCGTCCGGCATCTCCATTACAAAGCGCCTGAACAGCGCGGTCACCCGCATGCTTCTGGCAAGGTGGAAATCGTCGATGACGAGAACGGTATCGGGTTTGTAATCCATCTCATTGATGATGGAAACAGCCATCGCCGTCTGCGGCGTGTCGGCAGGAACGCCGAGACTTTTAAGCCTGCTCTCCGCCGCCTTGTCAAATTTACCGATTTCTGCCGCAAGCCTTTCCCAAAAACCATGTGCCGTGTCTTCTTCGGATAAAAAGGAAGTCCATATGACAGGCACGCCTTTTAAAGCAAGGAATTCACTCACTGCAGTGGTCTTGCCGTAGCCCATGGGCGCTTCCACAATCGTCAGCGGATATTTAAATATATTCGTGAGTTCACGGTTAATGCGCTCACGCTTAAGTGTTCTTCGCTTTTTCATGAACTTACTTCCTTCCGAGCTAAGCAATCAACATGGATTGAGGATTTGCTTCATTTTTCTGTCAATAAGCAGCGTCCAAAGTTTATTGCAGCTTACCACCATGGTAATTTACCTCGATATAAATCTCTTCCGGATTTACCTATGTTGATTATATCACGTCCCTTGCTCGAATACATCAATTTTAACACAAAAAAAGTCAAAATTATCATATTTATGCCAAATTTAGCTACTATCTCCGAGAAGCGCCGAAAAGCCGAGAAAGTACTGGAGCAACAGTAAAGGCAGCCAGCTTGATCTGCTGTCTGCCTCGGCAAATTTTCCACGGTTCACATTATGTCCCTATGGAATGGGACATTTCGGTCCCCTTGTTATTGTATATCCTCTATCTTTTGTTTCCAAAGAAGAAAAGTGCCACTACACCCGGTCCGGTATGTGCTCCTATAACCGGCCCTACATGATTTATTATTACATCCTTTACATTATATTCCTTCTGTATCATTTTCTTAAGATATTCCGCATCCTCGATACAATCTCCATGGCTGATGGCAATTACCTGCTCCTCAGGAGCCTCTATATTCTCCTGAAGCATTTCAAAAAGCGTCTTAATGGATTTCTTTCTTCCCTTAACCTTTGATATCGGTATCAGCTTTCCCTCGTCATCAACCTTTAGAACAGGCTTGATATCAAGGAGTGTGCCCAGGAAAGCAGCCGTTCCGGATAACCGTCCTCCTCTTTTCAGATGCCCCAAATCATCTACCGTAAACCAATGGTTCACCTTGAGCTTGTTTGTCTCAAGCCAGCTTACCACTTCATCTTTTGAAGCTCCTGCCTTAAGCATCTCATTTGCATTATAGGCAAGGAGCCCTTCCCCGAGGGAGGCGCTTTTGCTGTCAACGATTGTTATATCAGCATCCTTGATTTCTTCCATAACCATATCCCTTGCAAGATATGCGCTGCTGAGACTTCCGCTCAAAGCAGAGGAAAAGCCCAGATATATAACAGATTTGCCTTCTGCTGCATATTTCTTGAAAATCTCAGTATATTCATAAACGTTAACCTGTGCCGTTGAAGGCATTTCACCATTTCTCACTGCATTAAAAAATTCTTTATAACTGATAGACTTGCCAAAATCGTCTTTATATTCCCTATCTTTAAAGTTACATACGAGACTGACAAAAGGTATCGCATTTTCATCCACATAGCTGCGCGGAAGGTCTGAGCAGGAATCAATCAAAAGTACCGTATCCATCATGTTCTCACCTCTCTGCAATATTATATTACTACTATAGTAACCATTTTTCAGGTATAAATCAATAAGACAATCAGCCTTCAGGGTAAATGGATTAAATTATGGCACTTCCTGCTTTCTCACGAATTGTATTTTCCCTGCCTTCATACTTTTCAAGCCCGAGCATCAAAACGGCAGTCATGGCCGTAAATATCCCAATAAATATCCATGCTTTTTCTATGTTAATAAAATTCAGAATCCTGCCCATAGCCATGGGGCCAACCGCATAGCCCGTACCCGTTATGGTAGTCAATACCGCACTCATCCTTCCCCTGTGCGATGCCGGTGTATGATTCACGATAAAAGGCATGACACTTATTGTCAATAGCACCTCTCCCAAAGTGAAAATCAGAGCGGAGACAAAGAAATACTGTAGCTTGTATATTAGCCCCAGCATTCCGAAGCCTATGGCATAAAGCAGTATGCCATGGACCATGATTCTGATGCCCCTTGTTTTTCTTGTGAGCCTGGTCAGAATCGGAGTAAATAACATAACCACCAAGCCGTTGAAGCTCGCTATCCATCCAAAATACTGAGCACCCATTTCACCGAAGTTCTTTACGGAATGCAGCGGCATCAAAAAATTCCACTGGGAATATGAAAATTCATATCCTAATGCAATAATTGAAAAATAAATTAGAATAGGCCTTCTGAGCAACACTGAAATAATCGAGCCCTTTTCCCTTTTTTCGAGCTTCCTGCTTTCGTCCGTTATATCATTCTTTGTGCTTTCTATGGTCTCATTGATAAAAAAGTAAATAAGGCCTGTTGCTATAAGCGCAGTTACTGCATCCCCTATGAATACAAGGGGCAGGTATCTCCTGTAAAGCAAACCTCCGAATATTGGGCCGACAGCAAAGCCCATGTTCCAGCCAAGATAGCTTAATGAATAAGCCTTTGCCCTGTTTTCCGGCGTGGTAAGGTCGGCTATCAGGGAATCATGTGCGGGTCCGGCTACAAACATAAGCGTACTTGCCCCCAGGATGACATATATAAGCTGCATGGACGGTTTAATAAAACCACAGGACATATACAACAAAGCCCCAAGGGTTCCAAATATTATTATAAGATGCTTCCTCCCAAAGGTATCGGCAAGCTTTCCCCCAAGGATTGAAGCCACGGGAAAAACCATGCTGTTCAGGCTCAGGAAAAAGCCCGCAGCCTCGTTTGACAAGCCTATCCTGTCAGTCATTATTATTGTCATTAGAGGCATTACAAAGCAGCCCATGGCATTCACTATACGTGATATGAATATTATGTATATTTCCCTCGGCATACCCTTATAAGGACTGATTAAATCCTTTATAAACGACATATTATACTTCCCCTCTCATAAAAAAATAAAAGCCATGGAACAAACACATTCCATGACCAAAAATTTCACGGTGTCTCCTCCTTAGAGCAGCCCGCAGTTATATATCCATCAATCCTAAAAAACTCTCAAAGCAGGCTGCGGCACTATAGTATTTTTTATTTCTGTAACAATATAAATTCTCATATTCGCAACCTCCTTTTCCATTTTTTCCTTTTCCCTTGTAAGTATACTCCAGTCCTTTCATTACTGTCAATCAGCAAGCAAAATCGTAATGCAATATTAATAATATGCTAATGTTTCGCATTGGCAGGCTCAATATTGATTCTCCTGCCTTTTATCTGGTTATCCTTCATTATTCTTATTACATCGCCGGCATATTCTCTCGGCACTTCAACAAAGGTGTATTTGTCATATATGTCAATGCTTCCTATTAGCTTTCCGGGAATGCCTGTTTCCCCTGCAATACCTCCGACAATATCCCCCGGCCTTATCTTCTGATTTCTGCCGATGTTGATGAACAGCCTTACCATTCCGTCCTCCGCTCCGGTGTCATTAAAATCAGTTTCCTCATGCTGCACTTCCTTATCCTTATTCCCGACAGCCATCTTTAGAAGTGCGGCGGCGATTTCAATACTGGTATAGTCTTCTCCTGCCAGCCTTTCTATAATACTGACATACTGGCTGAGATCATCTTCATCCATGATTTCTATTACTTTATCCAAAAATAAATTTGTCCTTACCTCTTCCACATCTTCTGAGGAAGGTGCCTTCTGCAGGGTAATCTTTGCCTTTGCATACCTCTGAATATCTCTTAATTTAAATATCTCTCTGCCCACAACAAAGGTAAAAGCCCTTCCTCCCCTGCCGGCTCTGGCTGTTCGTCCTATTCTGTGTACATAATCCTCTTCATCCTGGGGGAGATCATAGTTGAATACTGCTTCTATATCATCCACATCTATACCTCTGGCAGCAACGTCAGTAGCTACCAGTACGTCTACTGCTCCGCTCCTGAATTTTGACATCACCCTGTCTCTCTGAACCTGCTTCATATCTCCATGGAGGCCGTCCGCAAAATACCCCCTGCCCTGTAATTCCGCCACCAGCTCGTCTACCTTTCTTTTAGTATTGCAGAAAACCAGCGATAGCTTTGGATTATACATGTCTATAAGTCTTGACAGCACTTCGAGTTTTGTCTTTTCCTTCACCTCGAAATATACCTGCTCAACCTTGGGTACTGTCAGTTCCTTATGCACCACCATTACATGCTTAGGATCCTTCTGAAACCTTTTAGTAAGCTCCAGAATCGGCTTGGGCATAGTTGCCGAGAAAAGCATCGTCTGCCGTTCCTCCGGGACAACCTTTAATATGGTAACTATATCATCTATAAATCCCATATCCAGCATTTCATCCGCCTCATCCAGCACAACCATCCTGACCTTGTCTATTTTCAGTGTCCCTCTGTTCATGTGATCCATAACCCTTCCGGGCGTCCCTACAATGATTTGAGGTTTTCTTTTCAATGCCTTTATCTGCCTGTCAATAGGCTGACCGCCGTATATGGGAAGTACCTCTACTCCCCTTTTGAACTTGGCCAATTCCCTGATTTCTTCAGCGACCTGTATGGCAAGCTCTCTGGTTGGGCATAACACTATCCCTTGAACTGTCTTTTCTCCCTGGTTAAGCTTTTCCAGAATCGGTATACCGAAAGCAGCTGTCTTGCCGGTTCCTGTCTGAGCCTGGCCTATTATGTCCCTTCCTTCCATTATGTAAGGAATAGATTGGGCTTGTATCGGAGTCGCCTCTTCATAACCTTTATTTCCTATTGCCTTTAAAATCTCATCGGATAAATTTAATTCTTCAAACTTCAGATTTTTCATTTACTACCTTCCAATCTTTTTTAATGTAACTATATAACAATACATTTATTATGCTCAAATTGCAACTTATTTTTTCATATTAGAAGAATAATGCGACATATCTGAAGTTTGCATAACCCTCCGCAAGAGACAGTATAGTATATCATTCACACGGATTATGATTTTGACAGGCCTACTGCTATGCCTTTGGAAAAGTTCTAACGGTGCCAAAAGGTCCTCCATGACCCGTGGCACCTAAGCCGGCGTCCATGCCGGCTTCACGAACTTTTTACCAAAGCCATATCAGAGGCCTGTTACCAAAATGCATAAAAGTGTGCCCTGCTATACTATACAAGCTCTTGCTTGGTTATGCATCCTTCAGAATACTGCCTTGTATATAAAGGGAATGCAAATACCGACGTGGGGAAGATATATTCGACGAAACTTTCCATTTGACTCCGGAACGGTAATACCCCCAGGCAAAATAACCAGACGGGCCTACAGAGATGGGACCCCCGCCAGTGATTTTGCTGGCTTTGGAAAGTGAGGAGAACATACTTCCCCTACAGTCGGAGTACTTCACAAACTATTGTAATGATGTCGCACTATTCATATATTATGCAAATGCAAAATCCATGATTGATATCTCAAATTTTTGTCAATCTATGATATAATGTGTATGGTCATATACTGCCGTCTTGAGAATTTATACAAAAGAAAGGAAGTAATGTGATGAGTCTGGAAAGTGTAAGAAAATTCTTTGATGAAAATGGTTATTCGGACCTGCAGATTATTGAAAAAGATGCAAGCACTGCAACTGTCGAGCTGGCGGCAAAATCACACGGTGTTGCACCTGCGCTTATTGCAAAAACAATGGCCTTTGGATTGAAAGACAGAAATATTCTTATAGTTGTAAGCGGTGACTCAAGAATAGATAATCGCAAGTTTAAAGACTGCTTTCATGAAAAAGCCTCAATGCTTAACCCGGAAAAAGTGCTGGAAGCAACAGGTCATGCAGTGGGAGGAGTATGCCCCTTCGGCCTCAAGAATCCCATGGATATTTACCTGGATATTTCGATGAAGGAATTTGAAGTTGTATATCCCGCAGCAGGATCTGCAAATTCAGCCGTAAAAATAACCCCCGACAGATTGCAGGAAGTGACAGGCGGAGTCTGGGTGGATGTATGTAAATAGAAAGTCCTACTTAATCATTGTTTTTACAATTTCTACAGCATCATCAATATAATTTGGGATTGGCTTGGTTTCAATCCCGGCGACAGTAACATTGCATTTGCTCATAGGAATAAGTACCTTTTTTGCCGGGCTCTCCGCTATAGCCTTTGCCATAAGCGGTGTCAGCTCACCCAGCAGTGAATTTGCACTGATTATTCCTATGGGGCCCAGAATAATATCCACTCTGCAGGCATTATGAATAATGGCGTTCTCTCCCGTTGCACCTTCATCAGCGCCTGCTTTCAGCATTAATGAGGTTGCCAGGGAGTTAGTACCTAACGCAACAACTTCAACACTATCTTCAAGCTTCTGCCTGAATCTCTCAACAATAGCTTTACCTATTCCCCCGCCTTGACCGTCAATTACTGCAATTCGCATATTATTCCTCCAGTCATTAATAAAATTTTATTTACATCAAAGGCGCAAATATTTTTAGGATTGTTCTGCCTAACTTTTTGTAATGCAATTCACCTCTGCAATTACCCAAAGAAATCCTTTGGCAGATTTCCAAGGTTTTAAGGAAATCCTCCTTCACTTCTGAAATACTTTTTGTCTTATACATCCAGACACCGCATTCAAAGTGCAGAAACAGGCTGCGATAATCCAGGTTTATTGTCCCGACTACCGCATACAAATCATCCACCACAAAGGTTTTTGCATGGACAAAGCCCGGTGTATACTCATATATAGCAACTCCGCTTTCTATTAATGCTTCATAGTTACATCTCGAAACGGAATGAACATACCATTTATCCGGAATATGAGGGGTTATGATACGGACATCTACGCCTCTTTTTGCTGCCATGCAAAGAGCCGAATTCATCTCATTATCAAGTATAAGATATGGTGTATAGATATAGATATATCTTTCAGCCTCACCTATCAGATTAAGGTATACCGTTTCACCTACAGCTTCATCATCAAGAGGGCTGTCGGCAAAAGGCTGTACATAACCTCCGGATTCAAGCTGCCCCGTATCCCCGGAAACCGGCCTGAATGCTTCGTAATCTTCATCTTCTTTTCTCAGAAAACTCCACATGGAAAGGAACATAACCGTAAGGCTCCATACCGCATCCCCTTGAACGGCAATAGATGCATCCTTCCAGTGCCCATGCTTTTCATAAACATTGATGTATTCGTCTGCCAGATTGATACCCCCCGTAAAGGCTATGCGTCCGTCAATTACTGCAATTTTGCGGTGATCACGGTTATTGAGGCGGATAGACAGAACCGGCACAAAGGGATTAAACACACAGCACTTTATTCCCATGCTTTCCAGTTCCTTTTCATAGCCGTAGGGCAAAGTCAGTATACAGCCTACGTCATCGTAGATAACACGAACATCTACCCCTTGCTTCGCTTTTTCTTTCAGTATTTCCAGAATAGTATCCCACATAACACCCTTATTGATAATAAAATACTCAAGGAAAATATAACGCTCCGCTTTTTTCAATTCCTCCAGCATTCGTTCAAACTTTCTCTCACCGGGTGTAAGATATTCTGTGCTTGAATTTGTATAGACAGGACAGGCGGAATATTTGACTATATACTTTGCCTGATTGGCAGCGCTTCTGTCATCCTGCTCAAGCCGCTTAAGAATTGCCTGATCCTGAACTAGATTATCCTGCATTTTATCGGCAATTTCCTTCATTTTTCGTCTGTTTCTTTTACTGGACTTATTTCCGCCAAACATCAGAAAAAACAATCCGCCGAAAATTGGGAAAAGCATTATCGGTATAATCCAGGCCAGCTTATAGGCATGATTACTCTTGCCGTTGACAATGCCCATCACCACTAATATGCTGAGCAATGCACAAACAGCATAGAAATATACAAAATAATTGCTGAATCTCCATATCACAATAACCAGGGCAAGAATCTGGATCAATATGGCAGCTCCGACCAAAACAACTCTGCTTAGCAGCATTCTTAAAAGTTTTTGCATAATATCCCCTACAATCTTATTACTTACTTAAGCATATGAGCATTCGGGACGGTTCTTCCTTCTTTTTGCTCATTTGGAAAATTGTATGATTACTATATATTATACAGTTTTCAGTTAAACATGGCAAAGAGATTCATTAGGCAGATATGAAAACAAGCCTGCTGAGCATTTTAATAACAGCCGGCTTTGTTCTTGTTTATCCTGAAAGACTTATTGTCTATTGCTCTCTGAACTGCCAATATACCATCAAGATGATCGTATTCATGCTGAATCAATTCTGATATATCCCCTTCAGGTTCAAAAATGCAATCCTTCCGCTCCAGATCCTTATAATAGACTCTGCACTTTTTATATCTTGATAATCTTACTTCCAATCCGGGAAAACTCATACAGTCATCCCACATTTCAAATTTTTCGTCACCAACCGGCTCAAGCATTGGATTAATCAATACAATTTCTTTATCATCAAAATTCATGTAGATTATCCGAAAAAACTCATTAATCTGAGGCGCAGCTATAGCTCTTCCAAAACCGTATTTTTTTCTGAAGTCTGCCATTGTGTCATGCAAATCGTCAACAATTTGTTTTGCTTTATCTATTTCTTCCTTTGAAACCTTTTTGGATACATTGTATAGATTTTCATTCCCCAGCAGCAATATCTCTCTGACGGCCATAATCTTCCCTCCTTGATGCTGCGGCAGGACGCAAAGTTTTTAAAGGTCATCTTTTCGCCTATTTATATATATTATACAATTTTAATCAAGTCCTGGCAAAAGAACCTTTATTATCTTAGTATTATTTTTTTCTGTTCCGGACAAATTAATATCGCAGGAACATAACGGTTGAGCCAAGACTCATATATGCTCCTTAGCGGGGGCTTGTATGGGTCGGCCAAAGATTGTATATGGGTCGAAAGGCCTGTATGCAGTCGGAGGGAAGATCCTGTATGGTAAGGAAAGGTTCTGTTATAGTCGACTACCCTTGATTATAGTAGGATCCCAACTTATCATACAGGGTCGAGCTAAGATTATGCAGGGTGCCGTAATGGTCATATACAGCCGGGAGGTTGTATATGGCTGTGCAGGTACTCTGCATGGTCGAACGAACCATCATTGCAGGTGGTGAACTGCTTGGTCATGGTCGAAAGATCATGGCTGGGTAATAAGCTGTCTGCATTGGTGCAAGGTAGATCGTTATGTTCCTTTTATTTTATTTTCTCATAATCGCCAAGCTTTACATCGTCAATGAGCCAACGGCCTTCAATTTTCCTGACTGCAAGAGTGATCGGCCGCTTTGCCGATATTCCGCCCTCTGCCTTTTCAGTGCTGGTTATCTCGATTATTTCACCTTTTACCTCATACTCATTTTCTGCCGATTTCTCAATAGCCAGGATCTCTATTCTATCGGGCCAGGGGCTCGAAGTCAGCCTTCCCGGAGCATTCATGGGATCCTTTGCCCATTTTGCAATAAGCTCTGAAGTCACAAAATCGCCATAACTCTCTTCCATGCTCTTTTCCAATACTTCCTTTGGAGCCAGAAGCGAGACCTCCTGAAGCTTTTTCCCAAAGCCCTCAACAATATTTGCTACTGCTTCCTTATCGGCTTCATCAGTTTGCTGCGTCTTTTCCTCATTCTCCCGGGACTGACTTCCTGCTACCGTACAGCCGATCATCGAAGCACTCAGCAGTAGTATTAAAGCAAACAACAATAATTTCTTCATGTGCTACCTCCCAAATAGTCTTTTGCTTAATAGACGCAACGAGTACCCTTTTCGTTCCATCAATCAAGCACTTCTTTAAGCCTTAATATGCCATTCCTTATATCTGTATTATTCAAATGGGCATATCCCAGAATAATCTGATGCCTATGCTTTCCTTTTATTACGGCATGTTCCTCAACCGGGAAAATCTTTAATCCCACTCCTTCAATACTCTTCATTAATTTCGGTGAAAACTCCACATCGGTAAATTCTGCAACAATATGCATTCCTGCCGTTTCACCCATAATTCTTACCTTGCCCGGAAAGTATTCATTAATGCATTCAATTAAGCTGTTACGGCGTTTTCGGTATATTTTTTTCATACGTCTGATATGCCTTTCCAATTCTCCGTTTTCTATAAAGCGCATCAGGGTCAGCTGATTCAGGGAATTCGTATGGTGATCCATGAGACGTTTAAGCTCGCTGCATTGCTCGACAAGCGAATCCGGAAGGACTATATAACCAAGCCTTACGGATGGAAACAGTGTCTTGCTGAATGTACCGATATAAATTACTCTTTCATTGTCAAGCTCCTGCAGAGAACTTATAGGCAATCCCCTATACCGGAATTCACTGTCATAATCATCCTCTACTATATAACAGCCTGTCTTCCCGGCATACCGGATGAGATCAAGCCTTCTTTGAATGGATAAAACACCTCCTAATGGGAATTGATGTGAAGGTGTGACAAATACCAAGGCAGGGGATCTGTCCTGAGGGAACAGTTCGGGCCGGATTCCTTCACTGTCTGCTTCTATTGGTGTAATACGATCAGTATGAAATAAAAATATTTTTTTTACATTTTCATTAGAAGGATCCTCTATCAATGCTTCACTTCCAGGCTGCAGCAAGAGTTTCGCCACCAGCGACAACCCCTGCTTCGCACCTGTCGTAACGATGATCTGCTCAGGGCAGATATTGATTCCCCGTGTTTTTTTCAGATAAGCTGCGAGGGTATTCCTAAGTTCCGGCCTTCCTTGGGGATAATCATAGCCAAAAGCTGAATCCGGCGCCTCTTTAATGACCTGACCGGCAATCCTGCTCCATTTATTTCGCGGAAACAGGTCAAGGGCAGGAGTCCCGCTGTGGAAGCCGATGATATCCTCCGAAAGCTCCTTGGCAGAGAAGGCTGTGACACTATAATCTATTATCCTTTCCGGCGGCTTAGCAAATTCGGCGCCTTGAGAAATAAAAATCCCTGACCCCGGCACACTTTTAATATATCCCTCGGCTATCAGCATCTCGTAGGCTGTTATTACGGTATTCCTGGATACATTTAAATTTATGGCCATTTCTCTCGTTGAAGAAAGCCTTTCATGCGCCTTCAATTCTCCTTTTATAATCATGCTCCGGACCTGCTCGTATATTTGTTTTATAAGTGAACTCCCAATTTCTTTTTGTATGTTTAAATACATATGCCAAACATCTCCTTTACTTTAAACTGGTTCAGTAAATTTATGCAAAAACCGGTTCTTTTATGGACTGCTTACTTATGCTTAAATTATATTACAGAAATGGAGGGATATAAATGGAAAATTTGAATGAGGCTGTCAGCAAAGCAGGAGAGTTATACGAAGGTAATTATCATTGCTGTGAAGCCATCATACTGGCTGTCAGTGAGTATTTAGGCTATAAGAATGACCTGCTCCTTAAGATCAGCGCTCCCTTTGGAGGAGGAATGACCAGCAACGGAGCCGCTTGCGGCTCACTTATTGCAGCTTACCTCTGCATGGGTATTTTCAAAGGAAGAGCATCGGAAAGTGAGAGCAGAAACGGCGCTTGCGAACCTGCCGGCCGGATCTACGACAAGTTCTGCCGGAAATACGGCTCACCTAACTGCAGGGATATAGTGGGTTATGATAAGAAAGACCCTGAAGCTGTCAAGCTATACGGAAAAAGGGTGAAGTGCGAGGTATGCATTCCTCTGACGAAGGAAGTAACCCGATGGATACTGGAGGAGTTGGAGCAGAAAAATGAAAGCTTATAAGCATATCAATCTTGTTATGTTCTTTTCGGCCTTGCTGTTTTCAGCCTTCGGGTATGAATTTATATTTTTCATAATGACTTTGCATATCTAAGATCTGAGTAAAAATGCGCTGAATGTCGGGATATTTACTGCATTGACCTTTATTCCCAGACTGTTTTCATCCTTGATGGGCGGCCTGGCTGATAAACTGGGAAAAAGAAAATGCCTTACGTTTTCTGCCGTCATGATAAGTGTTCTGTTGTTACTGATGTCGTACACTGCAGATATAAGGCTGATTTATGCCGTCTGGTTCATTGCTTCCATCTTTCTTACCTTTATTGTCAATGTCAGGGGTGCCTTAATGGCAGAAATTGTTTCCCAAGAGAAATATACCTCCGGCAATGCAATGGTGCTTTCCCTTCTAAATGCAGCCAAACTTCTGGGCCCGCTTCTGGGGGGATTCATCGTTGCGTTATATCATACAAAACCGTTGATATACTTTACATGCATAGTATACTTGCTGGTAGCCGTACTTTCCGCCTGTATCAGAGTTACAAGCAAAGCAGCCGAATCCAGAGCAAGCTTTTTTGATAACGCTAAAAAGGGATTCAGATTCATGATTGAAAACCGCGTTTTCGGGCTGCTGGCATCCATCGCTTTCTTCTGGCGCCTTTTTTTAGGTATGCAGCTTTCACTGTTTGTTATATATATTAAATCCTATCTTGCAGGTACCAGTGAGCAGTATGGAGTTTTTATCACTGTTATGGGTATCGGAAGCATTGCCGGAAGCTTGCTGGGCCCCTATGCTGCAAAGCGGGTTGATCCAATGCGCCTCATTGCCGCCGGTCTGGGCTTGCATTATATATCCTTTGCAGCCCTTGGAATTTGCAGGAATTATTATTGGGCATTAGCCATCATCTTTGCCAGCTATATGGTTTTTTACATGACCCTGGTGGGAATGCATTCCGTAAGAGATCGAATCACACAATTTGAGATCCGCAGCAGTGCATACGGTACAGTAACGGCAGTCTTGACTCCTGCTGCCATCATATCCATGCTTGCAGGAGGATATCTGTCCAATTGGTTCGGATCCGCAGCAGTGCTGTCGGGGGCAGGGCTGCTGGCTCTGCTGAGCCTGTTTATTATACTGTATTTAGGCAGGAATGTAAATATATCACTTAATACAGCATATAAAGATAAAGTCACGGAAAGTATATAGATAAAGCTTGAGGATTAATCCTTTTGCAGCATGCGGCTTTTTATAAGATTCCTATAGCAAACCGCTTTTGCTGTCATACCTATAATGGGTAAATTGGTATTGGCTGCAAGGTTGCTTACCATTGGCAGATTTAAAAAAGAAACCAACCTGTCCATTCCTTCGTTATCCAGGTTGTTTACATATTTTCTCAGAAGCAAAGAATTCATATAATGCTTTTCAAACCATGAGGTCAACTTATTGTAGTCCTTACCTGTAATTATTGACTCAGCGGCATGTACACCGCTTAATATCGACGGGATCTGGCCAAATCCCATAAAGGGCAGAACAAACCCTCCCGCTGCACCAGCAAGTAATATCTTTCCTATTTGCCTGGTGGTCACCCTTCCTAATTTATATTCTTCAAGCTTGAATTCAGTTTGGGGTACAGGCTCAAAACCCAATTCCTCTATTGTTCTTGACCAAAGGACATCCAGTTCCTCCGGTGAAGACGGCATTGCCACAGTACAATAGCTGGCTTCATTTTCATCAAAGGGTGCGAAATACACCATGCAATTTTTGCTCAATCTGGTATTAATCCATATTTTTGACACACCCGTATCAAACCTGCCCTTGACGATGCAGCCTTTCAAAAATGCTTCCGTGTCTGTATTCCATACCTTGAGTTCTCTTGATATAGTAGGATCTCCCGTAGCAATAATTATACGGTCAAAATCCTTTTCAAGTTCCTGCCAGGTGACCTTAGAGTTAAAATGTATCTTTGCCCTGACCTGCCTGGCCAGCTGGCGTTCCCATGAGCGGTCATCATGGCCCCGTATCGACGTATATCCCAGGTTATAACCTGTAAAAACTGCTTTATGGTTGGGGGAATGTATTTCTATTGTATGCACTATACCTGCCGGCACCAAATTTATATTATACTTTTTATTTATGTAGATGAGCGGGTCTTTCAAAGGCCTGTGTACCAGCTGAATAATGGCTTCCATATTTGGGAAGCGCTCGCCGACTCTTTCACGTTTTTCAAAAATCACCGGCTCAATATTATGATCCTCAAGATACTTTGCACATGACAAGCCAGAAAGTCCTGCACCCATTATCGCAACTTTCATGTACCTCTACTCCCTAATATATTTACTGCAATATTATATTCCCCTGAATAGTGAGCCTTTATTAATAATGATGCCGTTCATCAATACTCCCCTTGTGAATAGTAATGTCCAATGCTATAATTGCAGCATAATACACTATATGACAAAATAATCAATGAAAGAGGTGTTCCTATATGGTACTCAGGAATGCATTAGACCTGATCGGCAACACACCGGTTGTAGCCCTTGACAACATAACAGGGAATATTGAGGGAAGAATTTTTGCAAAACTGGAGTTTTGGGCTCCCGGTCTGAGTAAGAAGGACAGGGTTGCATTGCAGGTTATTGAGGACGCAGAGAAAAGCGGGAGGCTGAAACCGGGCCAGCCTGTTGTTGAACTGACCAGCGGAAATATGGGCACCGGATTGGCTATCGTCTGCAAGCTGAAAGGCTATAAATTCATAGCCGTAATTTCAAAGGGCAACTCTATAGAAAGGGCTAAAATGATGAAGGCCTTCGGTGCTGAGGTTGTCCTTGTAGATCAGATGCCGGATTCAATACCGGGGCAGGTATCCGGAAAGGACCTGGAACTGGTGGAAATTGAGGCTCAAAGGCTTACAAAAGAGCTGAATGCTTTCAGGGTAGACCAGTTCTGTAATCCCAGCACCTCCCGTGCGGGGGAAATCGGGGTTGCCAATGAGATAATTCAGCAAATAGATGAAAGAATTGATGCTTTCGTTGATTTCATGGGTACCGGAGGCAGCTTTATCGGCGTTACCACAGCATTAAAAAAACACTTCCCCGATATAAAGTGTTTTGGAGTTGAACCTGAAAATGCAAGGCGCTACAGCAATCCTCAGGATATCGGAAGCGGAAAGCATAAGATACAAGGGGGAGGCTATAATATGGAGCTGCCCCTGATGACAGAGGATAAGCTGAAGCTGGTCGACGGTTTCATAACCGTATCAGATGAAGAAGCAATTCAGGCAGCCAGAAGGCTGGCATGTGAGGAATGCATTTTTGCAGGCTTCTCAGCCGGGGCGAATCTGGCAGCGGCACTAAAGCTGCTTAAGGTAGATTTTAAGGGAAAAAACATTGTAATATTGCTGCCGGACTCCGGCACAAAATATCTGAGCACTGATTTGTGGTAGGGCGCCTGGCGATATATAAAGAATTCGACTTATCTGAAGTTTGCATAACCCTCCGCAAGAGACAGTATAGTATATCGAGGCACACGGATTATGATTTTGACAGGCCTACTGTGAAGCAAAACAAATTAATACGAATCCGCCTCACGCTGGTTAATTTGCCGCTTTTCTTCGTTATCCTCATTGATTGGCGCCAGCCAATCTGCTTCCGCTGCCTCGAAAAGCAACAAATTTCCTCGGCGTGAGGTCAATAGATTTTCGAGTGAGCTGATTTGTTTTGTGGCAAGGCGGGCGCTCGCAGTAATGCCATTCGCATTACAAGAGCGGACAACACAGCCACAGAGCAAATCAGCCGCTCTAAAACGGATTCGTATCAGTTTGTTTTGCTTAACCTTTGGAAAAGTTCTACCGGTGTCAAAAGGCCCTCCATGGCCCGAGACACCTAAGCCGGCTTCCTGCCGGCTTTACGAACTTTTTGCCAAAGTCATATCAGAGGCCTGTTGCCAAAATACATAAAAGTGTGCCCTGCTATACTATACAAGCTCTTGCTTGGTTATGCATCATCCTGCAGAGCATTAGCCTTGTATAACAGCGAGCACTTATTGGCTTTGGTCAACAGAATCGAGTGAAGATACGCAGTAAAATCCGTGGGATTTACGTGAGGTAAATCCAGCACATACCAACAGGAGGTTGGGTTTATGTGCGTCAGGATTTTACAAGTATCAAGCTCTGATTCTGTCCAAAGCTAATACCGTGCGAGTCGGTATACAAGGTTATTGCTCTGGCAGTATGACTACAAACTTATAATTGTGTCGCATCATTCTTCCTGGAGGACATAGGGACGTCAGACTGTGGAGGACATAGGGACGTTTCCCCTGTCTCACTGGAAGTGAGACACGCGAAACGTCCCCATGTCCCCGTCCCCATGTCCTCTTCTATAGCTTGGAGCAAATCAGCCTTCCTAACCTTTCAATGCCTGTTTTAATTTTTTCCGGAGCAGAATTGCCGAAACTGATCCTCATACAGTTGCTGCCCGCACCATTACCTTCGGTAAAGAAGCCTTCCCCTGCCACGTAGGCAACCTTGACATCGGGATCTGTAACGGCTTCAACCAACAGCTCAGTGGTATTGATGCCTTCCGGCAGCTCCGCCCATGTGAACAGGCCTCCGTCCGGGAAGGTTCTCTTGGTCCCTTCAGGAAAGTACTTGTCGATACATTCAATCATGATGTCTCTTCTTTCACGGTACAAATCACATATCATCCTATGATGGGCCGGATAATACCCGCGTTTGAAGAATTCGGCGCATATTACCTGAGGCAGCATGGATGTGTGGGAATTGGTTGCCGTTTTGGCGTCAAACAATCTTGATGTTATTTCATCATTTGCAAGAGCATAGCCCAGCCTGCTGCCCGGCGAGAATATCTTGGAGAAGCTGTTTGCCAAGACAGTGTGACCGGTCTGGTCAAAGGCTTTTATCGGCAGCAAGTCGCTTCCGCTGTAACGAATGTCGCGATAGGGATCATCTTCCAGAATAATCACATCATAACGGCTTCCCATTTCAGCGATTTTCTGCCTTCTGTCCAAGGACAGGGTTCTGCCGGTTGGGTTCTGGAATGTGGGAATAACATACACCATTTTGGGTCTATACTTTAATATTTTTGCCTCCAGGTCTTCAGGAATCATGCCGTTATCATCCATATCCACAGCAATGCAATTTGCCTGGAACATTTCGAATATTTCAACACAATGTACAAAGGAAGGTGATTCAACCAGAATCACATCACCGGGATCAATAAACAGCTGGCACATTAGGTTCATGGTTTCAAGGCCGCCGCTGGTAATCATAATATTATCAACACTTGCAGCAACTCCCTTTGGTGCCAGCAAATCATTAACAACAGCCTCCCGAAGATCCGCCGCACCCATAACGGGACCGTACTGAAGAGCCTCCGCGCCTCTTTTGTCAGCTCTAATCACTTCATTTGCTATTTCACGGACAATATCTATGGGAAGTGCCTCTTTTGCCGGAGCACCGCCCCCAAAGGAAATGATACCGGGGTCATTCATAGCACCAAAAAGATTTCGGATAATCTTTGCGGATTTCTCCATTGCAGTCATACGCTGCGCAAAATTTGACACAATAACCTCTCCTTTTAATTTTATATATTAGTATCAACATATCATTTGATTTCAGCTACAAATTTCCTCGTGCACAAACAGCCTCTGTCCTGCAGCCGGTCAGCTTTATTAAATCCTCCGGGGCTAATTCAATCTGATGTCCTATCTTTCCTGCGCTTACGATTATTGTATCCATGGCTTTACAGGAGCTGTCAATCACTGTCTTATACTGCTTTTTCATGCCTAGGGGAGAGCATCCCCCGCGAATATATCCGGTAACTTTATTGATGTCCGCGACTTTTATCATCTCAACGGCTTTCTCCCCCACAGACCTTGCCGCTGCTTTCAAATCAAGCTCAGCGGCAACAGGGATTATAAAAACATAGAATTCCCTGCTTGTCCCCTGGGCGACAAGGGTTTTGTACACTTTTTCAACAGGGCAGCCGATTTTACCGGCAACTGAAACTCCGTCAATCAAGCCGTCGCTGTGTTCATAAGCATATGTATTATACTTGATTCCTGCCTTTTCAAGAAGCCGCATTGCATTTGTCTTTACCTTTTCCAATTCTACCCCTCACTCCATGAATATCGTGAACAAAGGAAGCTGAACTAAAGTGTTCCTAGAGCCTGGTTCTCATAATGAGAGTTGAACGCATCCGTCTGTAATCTGTTGTTACATAGGAGCCTACTTTATGAGCCTCAAACTTATTCATGTTTTCAAATGCTGCGGAAATCATAAGTTTTATCCTGTTCAGCTGATTCACTTCACTTGCACCCGGGTCATAATCAATAGCTACTATGTTGGTTCCGGGGTAAACCCGTTTCAGCTCCTTCATCATTCCTTTTCCCGTGACATGATTCGGAAGGCATGCAAAGGGCTGCATGCAGATTATATTTCTGACTCCGTTATTAATAAGCTCAACCATTTCCCCTGTCAAAAGCCATCCTTCCCCGGTCTGGTGGCCTAAAGACACAACTGATGAGGCACCCTCCGCTATCTCTTCTATTGTTTGGGGAGCATAAAACCTTTTGCTGGCAGATAGCGCCTCCCTGTAAGCCTTCCTGTAGAACTCAATAATCATAACGGCTGCACGCCCAAAGAGCTGGGATTTTTTGCTCCCTGACAAATATTTATATCTATACTCCAAACCATAGGCACTATACAGCAGAAAGTCCGTAAGTCCCGGCACTACTGCTTCTGCTCCCTCGGCTTCAACTATACTGACAACATTATTGTTTGCCGTAGGATGAAACTTGACAAGTATTTCCCCAACCAGCCCAACCTTTGGCTTAGCTTGATTGATCATTTCCAATTCATCAAATTCTTTAACAATTTGTCTGATAATCTGCTTGAATACTTTTCTGCTGGCATATTCCACAGATTCCTTACATATTTCAGCCCACTTCTCATACAGCATATTGGCGGAGCCCTTAATCCTTTCATAGGGCCTGACTCTGTACAGTACATTCATTAGCAAATCGCCGTATACAAGTCCCATCATGGCTCTGTTCAAAAGCTCCATTGTGAACTTGAAGCCTGAATTCTTCTCCATACCTACAGCATTCAACGATATAACGGGAACTTTCTCAAAACCCGCATCCTTAAGGGCTTTTCTCAGGAAGCCTATATAATTGGTAGCCCTGCAGCCCCCGCCTGTTTGAGATATCATTACCGAAGTATTATTCAAGTCATATTTGCCGGACTTCA
>Ga0302247_1000495_pt1 | contig 37501 bp, 32 predicted proteins | sample AAG_UR_Ile_MG_FD_193529 | JGI IMG/M metagenome (GOLD analysis project Ga0302247, IMG submission 193529) | Enriched activated sludge microbial communities from anaerobic digester in WTTP, New Holstein, Wisconsin, United States - AAG_UR_Ile | ecosystem: Engineered > Bioreactor > Anaerobic >...
TGCAATACTGATGCTTTCAGGAATAGCAACAGCTTTGCCGCTGCTCTGGTTTGCAATGGGAGCGGCCAGGTTGAAGCTTTCGACATTGGGTTTCCTGCAGTACATATCTCCCACATTAAGCCTTTTAATAGGAGTTTTTCTTTATGGAGAGAAATTTACCGGCACTCATTTATTAAGCTTTTCTCTTATTTGGACAGGCATCATAATATATTCCTTTTCCAATTTTGAAGCAAAGAGCAAGCTTGGGAACAGCAAGCAAGCTGATGAATAAGAGCCATAAGTACATTTCATAGAAGGCTTTCTTGGTTGTGTAAAAGAAAGCCCTTTTTATTTATATTTGACAAATATAGTTATATATAATATTATATATACAATATATATATTATAAATTATAAATAATATTATATATGGAGGAGCACTATGGAAGTATCTGAATTCAAAAACATTGTTTTCGATTACACAAGGAAGATCAGTGAAAGCTTGAATTGCGTCTTTAGCCCTGCCATTGGAAACAGAGGGCTGACTATGATGCAGGCAAGAATTCTCATGGAGCTGCATCGCTGTGAATCCCACACAATAGGAAGCCTGGCAGACAGTATATGTGCAGCCGGCACTAATATTTCCGCAATGTGCAAAAAACTGGAGGGACAGGGCTTTATTGAACGCATCAGAAACCGGAAGGATGAAAGGGTAGTTCGTGTGACTCTTACAAGGCTGGGGAAAGAGACTGTCTTGGAAATTGAAGAATTGTTTAATGAAAGGATTTCAAAGTGTTTGAAGTATGAGTCTGAAGAGGCATTTGAAGAAATTATCCGGGGCATGCAAAAACTAAATGAACTGCTGACAAGAATAATAAAAAATGAATGAGGATGAATTTAACTAATGTTAAGGAGAGGACAAGCATGAAAGAACAGAATAATCCCGGAAAGCCGATTATTTATTTTTATATCGTTACATTGGTAATAGTGATGCTGCTGAATGCATATATTTTTCCGGCTGTTGTGAAACAGCAGGTTACCCAGGTGGACTACGGAACATTTTTGACCCTGATTGACGAGGGAAAAGTAAAAAGTGTAGAGATTCAGGATAATCAAATTGCGTTTACCGCGATTGATGAAGCCGGGAAAGAGAATATATATGTTACCGGAAAGGTAAATGACCCGGAGCTTGTAAACCGGCTTCTTGCAGCTGATATTGAAGATTTCTCACAGGTCATTCCAAGAGAAAATTCCCCTCTGATGAACTTTATCATATCCTGGGTCCTCCCTCTGGTTTTCTTTATCGGAATGGGACAGCTGCTTGCAGGCAGCATGCAGAAAAGAATGGGCAGCAACGCTATGACTTTTGGGAAGAGCAATGCCAAGATATATGTTGAAGCGCAGACAGGCAAAACCTTTGATGATGTGGCCGGCCAAGATGAGGCAAAGGAAGCTCTGTCGGAAATAGTAGATTTCCTGCATAATCCGGCAAAGTACAAGGAAATCGGGGCTATCATGCCAAAGGGTGCATTGCTTGTAGGCCCTCCCGGTACCGGTAAGACACTTCTCGCAAAGGCCATTGCGGGAGAATCAAAAGTACCGTTTTTCTCAATTTCGGGTTCCGAATTTGTTGAGATGTTTGTAGGCATGGGTGCGGCAAGGGTGCGTGACCTTTTCAAGCAAGCCCAGGAAAAGGCCCCCTGTATTGTGTTTATTGATGAAATTGATACTATCGGAAAAAAGCGTGACAGCGGAGGAATCGCAAGCAATGATGAGCGGGAACAGACATTGAATCAACTGTTGGCTGAGATGGATGGGTTCAGCAGCGAAAAGGGAGTGGTGATACTTGCGGCAACCAACAGACCGGATTCCCTTGACAAGGCTTTGCTGCGCCCCGGCAGGTTTGACCGCCGTGTTCCGGTGGAACTGCCGGATCTTGCAGGACGTGAGGCAATTTTGAAGGTTCATGCAAAAAAATCAAGTTAGGGAATGATATCAATTTTAATGAAATAGCAAGGGCAACTCCGGGTGCCTCCGGTGCGGAGCTTGCCAATATAATAAATGAGGCGGCTTTAAGAGCTGTAAAGTGCGGCCGCAAATACGTAGAGCAGATCGATATGGAAGAAGCCGTGGAAGTAGTAATTGCAGGATATCAAAAAAAAGGTGCGGTTATATCTCCGAAGGAAAAGGAGATTATTGCCTATCACGAAATAGGACATGCCGTTGTTGCAGCAAAACAGGCTGATTCCGCGCCGGTCCACAAGATTACAATAATACCCCGTACTTCGGGAGCCCTTGGTTATACCATGCAGGTAGCCGAAAATGAAAACGTGCTTATGACCAAAGAAGAAGCTCTTAATAAAATTGCAACCTATACCGGCGGACGTGCTGCGGAGGAACTGGTTTTCGGCACATATACCTCCGGAGCGGCCAATGATATTGAGCAAGCCACAAAAATTGCAAGAGCGATGGTCACCCGCTTGGGCATGAGCAAGACTTTCGATATGATGGGGCTGGAGACGGTATCCAACGTATATTTGGGAGGGGATCCTTCCATGACATGTTCTTCGGAAACAGCAGCCAAAATCGATGAAGAGGTATTGGCAATTATTAAGAGCGCTCACGAGAAAGCGATAAATATTTTAAAGGAAAATATGGAGAAGCTTCACTTATTGTTCTCATACCTGATTGAAAAAGAAACAATAACAGGTGAGGAGTTTATGAGAATATTGGAAAGCTAATCCCCGTCGCATTATTCTTCAATTGTGCAACAGTTCCTTTGATCTAGCCTCAAATCACAAGTCATGTGAATATAATGTATTGAAGTTTGATGACTTGACGAGGTGAGGCCAAGTGAATGCATTAAAGCGCATATCCCAGGTTTTTGAAGCATCGGAGCAAATTACTTTTGATGATTCCTCCAAAATTATTTTAATGAGTGATTGTCACAGGGGAGACGGAAGCTGGGCAGATGACTTTTCCAGGAACCAAAATTTATATTTTACTGCCTTAACTCATTACTATAAAAATAATTTTACTTATATAGAGATAGGTGACGGCGACGAGCTTTGGGAAAACAGCAATTTTTTTAATATCAAGCAGGTCCACAGCAATGTTTTCTGGCTGCTGTCCAAATTTTACAGTGAGGGCAGGCTCCATATGATTTATGGGAATCATGACATGGTAAAGAAATACAAGAGGTTTGTCAGGAGCAATATGCATCGGTACTTTGATGAACCTGCGAGAAGGTATATGCCATTATTTAAAAATATAAAATTCCATGAGGGGCTGATTCTGAAGTATAGGCCTACGGGCGACAAGATTTTGCTGATTCACGGGCATCAAGCGGATTGCCTGAATGACAGGCTGTGGAAGTTAGCCAGATTTTTAGTCAGGTATTTGTGGAGGCCTCTTAATAACCTCGGAGTAAATGACCCTACAAGAACCGCAAAAAATTATAAAAAGAAGGAGACGGCAGAAAAGGAGCTTACCGAATGGGTAATGAAGGAAGGGCATGTGCTTATAGCCGGGCACACCCATAGGCCAATGTTTCCTGAAGTGAATGAGCCCCCGTATTTCAATGACGGAAGCTGCGTACACCCTCGCTGCATTACCGGAATTGAAATTGCAGAGGGTTATATCATTCTTGTAAAGTGGAGTGTAAAAACTAAGGATGACGGTACATTGTTCATAGGCAGGGAGGTACTTGAAGGCCCAAGAAAGCTGGTGGATTTTTTTGCCTGCAAAGACAGAACGAAAAAACTTTTGTTATGACAGAATGAAATAAGGTATAATTCAGTTAAGATACCTTGAGCAGGCTAATGGAAAGGAATCAACCATGAAAAGATTGGCATATGTTTTTGTTATCTCTGCGGCAGTGCTGTGGGGTACGATAGGAATATACAGCAATCAATTAAGCCAATATGGAGCCAATGTGCTGCAGATAGTTTCAATCAGAGCTATTTTTGCTGCCCTTGCAATATTTGTTTTTATCCTATTAAAGGATAGAAAGCTTCTTAATATTGATATTCACGATTGGAAATATTTTTTTGGCACCGGTATTTTAAGCTTTGTATTTTTTAACTGGTGCTATTTTACTGCAATTGATAAAACCACTTTATCTACTGCCGCAATATTATTATACACTGCACCTGCTATTGTTATGGTTTTTTCCATAATATTGTTTAAGGAAAAGCTGACAAGAAGAAAGGTCGCTGCCCTGATTCTTACCTTTATCGGTTGTGCATTTGTTACCGGTGTTTTAAAAGGAAGACAGGATACCTCACCCTTGGGCATATTGGCAGGCCTGGGTTCGGGATTTGGCTATGCACTGTACAGTGTATTCGGTAGATATGCGTTGAAGAAATATGACCCTATAACTGTTACTCTCTATACCTTTGTATTCGCCAGCATTGGTTTAATACCCATAAGTGACATAAAGGGGCTTTTCGGCTTATTGAGCAGCACCGTTGCCTTTTGCAATGCAGTTTTATTAGGCCTGGCAGCTACGGTTATGCCGTTCCTTCTGTACACAAAAGGGCTTTCCTATTTAGAGACAAGCAAGGCTTCAATAATTGCAACAATAGAGCCTGTTGTGGCAACAATTATAGGAATCATTCTTTTTGGTGAACCGATTACCGTATTTAAAATAATGGGAGTATTCTTGGTTGTATTTGCAGTGTCTATTTTGGAACAGAAAAAAGGCTGATAAGATTTGTTATCTTATCAGCTTTATTTCAGAATAGGATCCTGCTGCTGACATCTTCAATGGAATTGCAGCCAGTCAGTATCATTGCAGATTTTAAGTCAGCTGCAATGCTGTCAATATAGGCTTTTACCCCTTCTGCCTGTCCGCCGAATGAAGCCGGAACAAAAGGCCTGCCAATCAAAACAGCATCTGCTCCAAGGGCAAGCATCTTAAGAACATCTACCCCGTTTCGCACACCGCCATCTGCCAATATGGTAATTTTCCCTTTTACTTTTTTTGCAATTTCAGGCAATACATCCGCTGTTCCGGGAGTATGATCAAGTACTCTTCCTCCGTGGTTGGATACCACTATGGCAGCTGCGCCTGATTCAACGGCAAGCTCAGCCTCATCCGGAGTCATAATTCCCTTTAATATTAAGGGCAGTTCTGTACTCTCTGCTATTTCCTTTATATCTTCAACGGATTTTGGCCCAACCGGCTTGCCAAGCAGCGATAAAGTTATTAACCCTGCTGCGTCAATGTCTATTCCAACTGCACAGACACCCGCTTTTTCTGCCATGCGTATTTTTTCAATGACCTTATCATTTGTCCAGGGCTTTATGATGGCAATTCCTTCTCCGCCTGAGTTTTTTAGCTCTTCGAGATTAGTTACCAAAAGTGAGTCGATTGCTGCATCTCCGAACATTGGATAGATTCCGCCCTGAATACAGCCTTTTATTATCCACGATATATATTCCTGTTCCTGGAATTTCCCTCCCATATTGAAATTCGTTCCTGCAACAGGTGCCGCAAAAACAGGTATACTCATCTTTTTCCCAAAAAGTTCAATGGAAGTGTCAGGATTTTTACAGTTATGCAGGACTCTCATATTAAGCTTATATTTCTTTAAAGCATCGACATTTGCTGTAAAGGCTTCACCGGTTCCCTTTCCTCCCATTCCGGGCACTTCTCCGGAACAAGCTTTTCCGTTGCATACAGGGCAGACTCTGCATGTGCCGTTTAAATTTGCCTTGGCATTTTTTAACACTTCATCATAATTCATAATTCGTTTACCTCTTATCATCATTATATGCTGATATAAATAATTCAGGGGCTTTTGCCCCTGAATTATCTTATTATTAAGAGAAAGGTTTAAAGTAATTTTTTAAGCATCTACATTCTGGTTCTTGGACTTATCTCCGGAGAACGTCTTTATTGTAGTTATGATTAATACTATTGCAAGTACGAAAAGAATTGCGGCTAATGAACCGATTATCACATTGCCGCCCGCAAAGTTGGTTCTTGCTACCAGTACAAGGGCAGTAAGGGTCACGCAGAACATAAATACCATTGGGATTATAGTCATAGTATTCTTTTTCCCTGACTTAGCCAGCCAAGCGGATACTGCAAGGAGTGCAAGTCCGGCAAGCAGCTGGTTTGCAGAACCGAATATCGGCCATATCTTCGTATAACCGTAGGACAGCAATAATGCAGACAAGCCTACAGTTACAGCAGTTGCTGTATACATATTGTTCAGAGCAGATTTTGTTCCATCCGCTTTTGCAGTCATTTCCTGGAACATATAACGGCCTAATCTTGTTGCGGTATCAAGACTTGTGAGAGCGAATGCAGAGAATGCAAGTGTCACAAATACAGTACCTACAGGAACGGAAATACCGAAGCTGCTCATGAAGTCTGCAACACCGGCAGCGAAGATCTGAGCCGGAGTACCTTTTGCTCCTGCAACATAGCCTACTGCGATAAGTGCAATTATTGCAACTACGCCTTCAATAAGCATTCCTCCATAGCCTATCAGCTGTGTATCTTTTTCATTGTCTACCTGCTTTGAGCTAGTACCGGAAGCAACTAATGAATGGAAACCGGAAACAGCTCCGCAAGCAACAGTAACAAAGAGCATCGGGAAAAGATACTGGGCCTTCGCACCCTCACCAACAGTAAAGCCTACTGAAGCCGGGATTACCATGGCAGGTCTTACTAAAAGTACTCCGATTACTGCTCCGGCGAGCATTGCATAGAGCAGGAAGGAGCACAAGTAGTCTCTGGGCTGCAGCAGCAGCCAAACCGGCAGTGTGGATGCCGCAAAAATGTATATAATAAGTATTACATCCCATGCGAGTTTTGATAATTTTAGTACCGGGAACTGATAACCTATCCATATGCAGAAGAACAGTAATGCTACCCCCGCTACCGTAGATACTGATAGGCTGGCTCCTTTTCTGTAAACAAAGAAGCCGAAGCCCATTGCCAGAAAAATAAACAAAATTGATGCAGTACCTGCCCTTGCGCCGGTTATTGCCTCAGGCTTTGCCGGGTCAAAAGCAAAGGTTCCGGCACAAATATCTGTAAAGGCTGCAACAACCAGTATTAATGTAAGGTATGCAAAAATGTTGAAAAGCTTTTTGCCGTTTTCACCGATATTTGCTCTGATGATTTCACCTATTGATTTTCCGTCATGCCTTACTGATGCAAAGAGTGAACCCCAGTCATGGACACCGCCGACAAATATACTTCCTACTACGATCCACAGGTACACCGGCAGCCACCCGAATACTGCAGCAGCTATAGGGCCTGTGATAGGGCCGGCTCCAGCTATGGATGAAAAATGATGTCCAAGAAGTACTTTAGCATTAGCAGGACAATAGTCAATATCATCCCTCAATGTACAGGAAGGTGTCTTCTTAGTTGGGTCAATTCCCCACTGATTAGCCAGCCATTTGCCGTAAATGGTATAGGCTATCAGAAATGCCGCAATACCGATAAATAATAATACCAATGAGTTCATAACACGACCTCCTTTTTTATTTGCATAGGAAATATTCATTTCCTTAATGCTCTGTTTAATCAAAAAAAACAGTTCTGAAAAGGTTTTATTTATTCAAAGATGCAAATTCATATAGTTTTTTTACTTTTTTCCCGTCCTTGTTGGTAATAATCTCGCTATTATCCAGTCCTACATATATAAGCCTTACATCGCACCAACCCTTCAGATAGAAGCAAAATGCCTTTTTACAATTGTACTTTTTCACAATTTCTATTGCATTTTCGTCTATATGATTACCGATTAATACTCCCGTAACATATGTGCTCATATGGTCTTTGTCCGGCTTTATACATTCATCAGATATTCTTTTTAAGAACTGCCCAAAAGAGATAATGTCTTTCTCATTTACATCATCACATCTCTTGATATATATGTGCTCATGATTATTATATTGGTCAATTATATCATGCTGGGTAATAAATGTCCTTACACTTATATTTGAAAACTTGGCAAGTATATCTATCTTATTATCGAATATCACTATATCCCTTTCAATGGCAAAATTCTTTTCAAGCTTTGATGTCAGCAGCTTTATATACTCATCGTATTTCATTATAATCCTCCCAATAAAGGCTTCTTGTAAATAATATGAAATATTCCTTAACTCTATACTTTCCTACAACTACATTATATAGGGAATAAATAAACCGTAATTTATTTTTGCTTGAAATGACAAGAATAATGCATTAAATGCAATCATAGGCGCATAAAAAAACTCCCTCAACTGAAATCCTCTGACAATCAGTGAGGGAGTCTTAAATACCCATTAGCTTTTTAAATAATAATATGTTCTGCCTGCTGACCGGAATCTCTGCATCCAACCCCTTAAGCTTAAGCATATATGTATTATTGAACCAGGGGATTATTTCCGTTATTTTATCTATATTAACGATATAAGAACGGTGACAGCGGAAAAAACATTCTTGTCTTAGCTTTTTATGAAAATCGGAAATGCTTGAGGCAACTACAAAGCGCTTGTCCTTTGTGTATACATTAACCTCATGCTTATGTGCTTCGCAATAGTATATATCATTAGCTTCCAGCACAAAGAGCTTTCCATTTTCCCAAAGCGTAATTCTATCCCTATAAAACTTAACAGCGATACTGTCCTCAAGTCTTTGAAGCGTGGCTGCTATTCTGGCTTGGGAGTAAGGCTTCAAAATATAATCAAAGGCGGAAACCTCAAAAGCTTCGAGGGCATGTTCACTGTAAGCGGTGATAAATACGAGAATAGGTTTAAACGGTAAGGTGTTTATCACTTTGCTTAAAGTTAATCCATCCAGCTTAGGCATATTAATATCAAGGAAAATAACATTGACATTGTTTCTTTGGACATATTCAAGGGCTTTGATACTGTCATCAAAGGTTTCCGATATAGTAATTGAACTGAAATTCGTAATAAAATAACTTAATTCCTGTATGGATGGATATTCATCGTCTATAATAATACAATTCAAAAACCTCACCCCCGCCTGAACATAATACTTATAGGCAATCAAGCACTCATATTAAGCATAAAACTAACCCTTGTGCCGACATCAAGACGCTCAATATTAAGCCCGGTGCCGTATATATGACGGAGCCTGTTGTCAACGTTTGATATACCAATTTTATTTCCTTTAACCTTTCCGGCATGTAAATTTTCTATGACGGCCTGAGGTATACCTATACCGTCATCCTCTACTGATATCTTGATTTCATCCGGGTTATGCTTTTTTACGGAAATTACAATATTTCCGGTGCCGGAGCCCTTCAGAATTCCATGTTTTATGGAATTTTCAACAATTGGCTGTATGACAAGTGAAGGGATTTTCACATGAATGCTTTCATCAATATCATATATAACATTAAGCTTATCTCCAAACCGTGCTTTTTCTACTTCCACATATGATTTGACCTGTTGAAGCTCTTTGCTGATATCTACAAAAATACTTGTTTCTTCTATGTTATATCTTAAATAGGTTGAAAGGTTGACGATTAATTCCCTGGCACTGTTCGGATTAATTCTTAAGAGAGCTATTATTGTGTTCAATGCGTTAAAGAGAAAATGTGGGTTTATTTGAGCCTGCAAGGCTTTAATTTCAGCTTTGGCAGCCAGCTCCTCCAGCTTACCGACTTTACTTATTTCCATTTGTGTTGATATTAATTGCGATAATCCTATAGCCAGTTTTTCATGGGTAAAGGATATTCCGTTTCTTTTTGCAAAGTATAATTTAAGTGTGCCGATAATTTCATCCTTTTCTTTCAGAGGTACTATAATCCCGGATTTCAACTGACAGTCTTCCGATGAGCACTCAATTTCTTCCGGTGAATTCATTATGCGCATCTGACCTGTATTTATCACTTGCTTTGTAGCAAAGGTCTGTATAGGATCACCGCTGATATGATGATCCGAACCTAATCCTACATGTGCCAGGATTGTAGTTTTGTCAGTAATTGAAACCGCAGCAGCGCCTGTAGATTCCCTTATTATTGTACATACTTTTTTTAAAGAATCACCATTGATTTCCCTGAAGTACGGAAGGGTTTTATTCGCTATTTCGAGAGCTAATTGAGCTTGCATAGCAGCCATTTGCTCCTTTTCCTTAAAGCTGTTTTGTATCAGAAGTATAAGGATGCATATGCCTAAAGCATTTGTAAAGCTCATTGGAACATAAATGCTTTTTACAATGTCAAGTGCACTGGAAAATGGCTTTGACATGAGCAGAATCAATAGCATTTCAATACTTTCGATAATGATGCCCCCGGCAAGCCCATATAGCCATTTCTGATATCGGAATCCTTTCTTATAGATCAAGGCAGAAAGGAAACCGGCAAGGACTGTTGATATTGCACAGGGAACGGAGGTTATTCCGCCGATATCATATAAAAATCTGTGCAAGCCGGCAATAATACCCGATACAATACCCACAAAGGGGCCGCAAAGTATGCCTCCGGTCATTACGCCGATAATTCGCGTATTAGCTATCGCACCTAATACGTCTGTTCCTGTATATGTACTTATAATACCAAATACGGCAAAAATTACAGATAATATCAGAAGGTCTGATTTTTTAAATGCATCCTTTTGTATTATTTTCTTGAAAATGGAAAGGTTTGAAACAATAAAAGCCACTATAATTACATAAATTAAACTGTTTATCAGGTTCTTAATAAGATCAATCATTTGATACTTTTTAATCTCCTTTTCATATTTTAAAAAAAGCAAAAGAAGGACTATCAATGAGATATTCCTTTTATAATATTTTACCTTCTTATTCTGAATTTTGCAAATAATTTTGGGGCAAGGTATCCCTTGCCCCAATGCTTTACCAAACCTCCGGAAAAGCAGCGCCAACATATAAATCTTCCAATTTAGTCTTATGTCCTTGTTCCATTGCTGCAAGTCCAAGGAATGTTTCCTTTTGTTCTTTATCGGTACTTATAGCTGCAAATCCTTTATACATATCCATTGCTTCTTCTTCCCTTTTCATTGCCAGGGCAATAGCATCAGCAGGCTTCATATCAATGGAAAGCTTAGGCTTGTCTACTGATTCCGCAACCTTGTAGTCTGCAGTCGAGTCGAACTCTAACTTCTTTCCGGTATCTTTAAAATAATCTTGAAGTATGACTTTATGCGATAATTCGTCTTTTGCCAGGTTCTCAAATATATCAGAAATGTTCTTGTCCCTGGTTTTCTTGGCAACATCCCGATAGAAGGAATAAGCTTCCTCTTCGTTTTTTATTGCATCCGATATTATTTTTTTGTATTCTTCAAGAGTCATTTTACAACCCTCCCTTTGTTAACATTATAACATAATTATACATAATAAATAGTCTTTTTTAAAGGCTGAATAACTAATGCTGATTTGCTTTGGTGCAGGATACCGGGTGTAAAACCATACAAAAACTCCAGTATTTTATACAACTTATCTAAAAATGATAAGATGCATCAATATACTGGAGCCTGAGCGAACCATTTTGAAATATATTACTTCTTCAATTCCTGTTTTCCGGTGACTTTGCTTTTATCATCAATTTTGAAAGTGGATTTGGCATCATCTGTTGTAAAATATACATTCCCGTCGATGGTTCCATCAACCAGCTCAAAGTTCTTTGCAGAAACATAAACATCACCCTTAAAGGTTCCCCCCTGGATTCTGGCATTTGGGCTTTTGACAGTAAGCTTTGGTGCTGTTAGTGTGTATCTTGCTGTTACGTTTTTGTCTGCATCCTGCGCGTAAAGAGCTATTTTACGCTTGAGATCCTTAGCCGGATCGTTCTTGTCATGGAATTCGCCTTCCAATATAAGATCCTCGTTAATTGACAAATCCTTTGTAGTGCATATTATCCAGGTGCCATTACTGCTTATAGCCTTTTTGAAGGCATCGGCATCAGCTACGATTGAGGCGGTTGTAACTGCATCCGGAGTTGCCTCCGGCGGCGTTGCCTCCGGCGGTGTTGTCTGTGGTGGGGTCTCAGGGGCTGCAGGCTCCGGAGCACAGCCTGCCAATAATGCAATAATAACCGCAAATACTAATACTATGACTTTTCCTTTCATCGGAAATCCTCCTTGCATTTATATATACTTTAAATTACATTATTGCCTGAATGATAGAATTTAATGTATCACTGCAAGCCGGATACACACCGGCATAAATATTAATTTTGAAAGGAACTGCCAACAATATATTTAACATTAAGATTCTTTGTCAAAAAAGAGGAAAATTTGATTACACGTCGAATAAGATAGTGGATATAGGACCATGGGTCTACATATATTCAATAAATAGGACCAGAGAACTATATATTGATTGGATTATTACAAGATTTTACAGGAGTGGATTATATGCAGGAAGCAGCAGGTGCTTTTAAATTATATATCGCAAAGAATAATGCAGTTATGATACAGGCTGCTGACAATCAAAAAGCAGTGTTTTATTTTTTTATTATACTTCTGATAACGGCTGCTCTTGCTACTATACATTATTGCGCAGCCAGAAATCGGAGAGGGACTGTGAACAGTAAAAAAGAAGGCGTAATTAGTTATCGGACAATAATTCAACTTATGCAGGAGGGATTTGTATTATTTGAGATAATATACGACCAGAGCGGGAAGCCGATAGATTATTATCTTATTGATTCAAATGAAGTAGCTGAAGTTATTAGCGGAATTGAAAGGCAAACGTCAATTAATAAATCGATTTTTGATATTTTGCCTGATTCGGCTGCGGAATTGGCAAAAAAATTGAACAAAATCACATTTACAGGAGAACCATATAAGGATGAAATATATGTCAAGGAATGGGGAAAGTATTTATCTGTAAACATGTATGAAGCAGAAAAAAAACAGCTTGCAGTTATGTTTTCAGATATTACCCAAAAGAAGCTGGCGGATGAGGCCATGCAGAAGCAGAAGCTCAGCTATGAGGCATTGTTCAGAAATTCTTCCGATGCCATTATCCGGTTTGACCAGAATCATAACATAATTGACATAAATGAGAAATTTACGGAATTATTCGGATATACCCTTGATGAAATATATGGCAGGGAGGTAGACAGCGTAGTAGCTCCGAAAGAAAAGTTCGATGAGGCAAAAGTATTGACAAAAAATGTGCTCAACGGGAATATAGCCGCTATGGAGGAATCTGTACGCTTAGGTTCAGATGGGAAGCTCAGGGAGGTAAGTGTAAAAGGTGTCGCAATTGTTCTGAATGATAAAATCATTGGCGGCTATGGTATATATACAGATATATCCAGAAGGAAAAAAGCAGAAAGAGAATTAATGTATATGAACTATCATGATCAGCTGACCGGCCTTTATAACAGAAGATTCTTCGAGGAGGAATTGAAACGCCTGGATACCGAAAGAAATCTGCCGATTTCCATTATTATGGCGGATGTTAACGGATTGAAGCTGTTTAATGATGCCTTCGGCCATGCTGAAGGTGATAAGCTATTGGTTAAAGCAGCTGAAATAATCAGGAAGGAACTGCGGGAAGACGAGATATTGGCAAGGCTGGGAGGAGATGAGCTGGTTATTCTATTGCCAAGGACTGATTCAGAGGAAGCAAATAAGATAGTCAATAGAATAAGAGCTTCCATTTCAAACATACGGCTGAAATCCATAGAGCTTTCAATATCCTTCGGATGGGCTACAAAGAACAGTGCCGATCAGCATATGAATGATATATTGAAAAATGCAGAAGATTATATGTACAGGAATAAATTGTTTGAAAGTCCCGATATCAGAGAGAAGAGGATAAAGGCAATAATTAATTCCTTTTATGACAATAACAGTGAAGAAGAACAGCATTCAAAGCGGGTAAGCTCCTTGTGCGAGGCCACCGGTGCCGCTATGGGAATGGACGAGGCTGCCTTGAAGGAGCTTAGGACATTGGGCTTGCTTCATGACATCGGGAAAATTGCAATTGATAATAGTATACTGAATAAATCGGATCAGCTTACAAAAGAAGAATGGAATGAGATTAGGCGCCATCCGGAGATAGGATATCGGATACTAAGCTCAGTTAATGATATGGCGGAATTGGCGGAATTCATACTCGCACATCATGAGCGATGGGATGGAAAAGGTTATCCGAAGGGAATAAAAGGAACGGACATACCGCTGCAGGCAAGAATTACAGCAGTGGCAGATGCCTACGACGCAATGACAAGCAAGAGGGCATATCGGGATCCCTTGCCTGAAAGCGCTGCAGTGGATGAGCTTGAAAAAAATGCAGGTACACAGTTTGATCCTGAAATAGTGCGGGTTTTTATTAACAAGGTAATAAATTAAAAATTTAAAACTTCTGTTGACATTGACGTTACGTAAAGGTGTATAGTAATCTTATCGGACTCAAGGCGGTGATGATATGGAATACACGGTGCAGAAGCTGGGAAAGCTTGCAGGCGTCAGCACGAGAACCCTGAGGTATTATGATGAGATTGGAATTCTTAAGCCGGCCAGAATCAATGCATCAGGATATCGAATATACGGGCAGAAGGAAGTTGACAGGCTTCAGCAGATTCTCTTCTACAAAGAGCTGGGAGTGAGCCTGGACAGGATAAGGGAAATCGTGACGTCACCTTCTTTTGACGGAGCTAAAGCACTGCGGGAACATCACAAGAAGCTGCTTGAGAAAAGAGAGCAGTTGGATTTGCTGATTGCTAATGTAGAAAAAACCATAGCGTTAACAGAAGGGAGAATTAGTATGACCGATAAAGAAAAATTCGAAGGCTTTAAGCAAAGGCTGCTGGATGATAATGAGAAAAAGTACGGAAGGGAAGTTCGGGAGAAGTACGGAGAGGATGCGGTAGAAAAGTCATATAATAAAATAAAAAACATGACTAAGGAAGAATATGATGAACTGACAAAGCTGTCTGGGGAAATGACGAAAACCTTGGGCGAGGCATTCAAAACCGGTGACCCGGCAGGAGATTTGGCACAGAGGGCTGCGGATTTGCACAGGCAGTGGCTGACTTTCTACTGGGACAGCTATTCAAAGGAAGCCCACGCGGGGCTTGCGCAGATGTATGTGGATGACGAGAGGTTCAGAGCTTACTATGACAAAGAACAGCCCGGCACGGCAGAATTCCTGAGAGATGCAATTCTCATATATACCGGAATGAATAAATAAGAGCAATAACCTTGGAGGACACGGGGAGAGGACACGGGGACGTTTCTCCTGTCCCGCTGAAAGCGGGACAGGAGAAACGTCCCCGTGTCCTCTCCCCGTGTCTTTTGTTACAGTTTTATTAAAAAGCAAAGAAGCAGAAGGGCATTTGCATAAACTTGTAGAAATACCATAAAGAGCATAAATACTACAAAATTCATTTGTTAAGGAGTAAATTATGAAGCGTATTTCAAAGTTCATCATTTTTTTGCTTGCCCTTTCATTAATAATATCTGTATTTTCAGTTTCAGCAGCTCCGGAGGCCCCGGAGAAGGAGGAGCTTAGGGGAGTATGGGTTGCAACAGTGGCAAACATAGATTATCCTTCAAAGCCCACTGCCGATTCAGCGGTATTGAAAAGTGAAGCCTTAAAAATACTGGATGATGCTGAGGCTATGGGCCTGAATGCGATTTTTCTGCAGGTCAGGCCTGCTTCAGATGCCCTTTATAAGTCAAAGCTTTTCCCCTGGTCAAAGTATCTGACGGGGGAACAGGGACTCGCACCTGATAATGCCTTTGACCCCCTGGAGTTCTGGGCAGCAGAGGCGCACAAGCGCGGAATGGAACTGCATGCATGGATCAACCCTTACAGAATCACAAAAAAGACTCCAAAGGAGCCAAAGCATGACCTTGCTTCTCTTGATCCGTCCAACCCGGCCAGATTGAAACCTGAATGGGTCGTGAAGCATAGTGACGGCAATCTTTATTACAATCCGGGAATTCCCGAAGTCAGAAAGCTGGTAATAGACGGAGTGCTTGAAATTATAGAAAATTACGATATCGATGGTATACATCTGGATGACTATTTCTATCCTGGAAAGGACTTTAACGATAAGGCAGCTTATGCAAAATATGGAACAGCTTATGGCAATATAGATGACTGGCGAAGAGAAAATGTAAACAAGCTTATCAGCGAGCTTTCGAAGGCCGTAAAGGCGGCCGGTGAAGCTGTAAGCTTTGGCGTCAGCCCCTTCGGTATTTGGGCAAATAAAAGTGCAAATACGCTGGGAAGTGATACGAGAGGCATGCAAACCTACTATGACCAATATGCTGATACAAGGAAATGGGTAAAGGAGGGCTTGCTGGATTACATAGCGCCGCAGCTGTATTGGTATATAGGCTACGAAATTGCAGATTACAGCAGGCTGCTGAGCTGGTGGGCCGATGTGACTGCGGGTACGGGTGTTGATCTGTATATCGGACAGGCAGCATATAGAACCGGGGATGCAGATCCAAAAAGCCCATGGTATGGTATTGCCGAGATGGAAAAGCAGCTACAATTGAATTCTGAAAACAAGGAAGTAAAAGGAAGTATATTTTTCAGCAACAGGTCTTTATGCAATAATCCGGCTTTAAGTGAGGCTTTGAAATCTTTGTATAAAAAGAAGAGCAGTATTCCGGTCAGCGTTTCACGTCCGGCTGAAGATATACAGACTACCTTGGAAAAATATTACCTGAACGGTTCATCTGATCCGGAAAAGCCTTTGTATCTGAACGGAGTACCTGTGGAAAACAGGTCGGCCCGGGGATACTTCGGAGTTTTGGTACCCCTGACGGAGGGTGCAAATTCTTTTACACTATCCCAGGAAGCCTCAGAGGTGACCCGTGTGATATACAGAAAAACCGCTGATTCCGAACCGGCAAAAATGAGCGGGGCTGAGATAATTTCAGCTTCAGTCTTTCCGCAAAGCCAGGAGTACCGTAATCCCGGGGAAAAAATAACTCTTTCCTGCGAAGCTCCTTATGGCTCAACGGTAACGGTGCAGATAGGCGGGAAAAGATATTCAATGAAACCTTCAGGCGCAGTGACAGGAACCTCAGGGCTGTATGCAGACAAATTTACCTGCGAATATACTATTCCGGCATATAAGGGCACTCCCCGTAATATAGACCTGGGGAAACCGGTTTATACAATGAATTACAAGGGTACGGCCAAGAGCTGTACCGCCCCCGCAAAGATCGGTGTGATAATGAAAGGTTCACCATTCTATGCAAAGGTTGAAAAAGAGGTCATATATACATATAATGAGGCAAGCTCTTCAGATGGAGCAGCCTATGAGTTGTACAGCGGAATGTTTGACTCTGTTACCGGAATGTCGGAGGGATATGTCCGTCTGTCCCTGGGGCAATGGGTCAAGGACAGCGATGTTGCGGTATATACTTCCAAGGCGCAATCAAGGCCGATTATAAAGGATACTGAGTATATATCCGGGGATGGGTGGGATTCTTTAAAACTTGATATCTCAGCTCCGCCTGCTGCTATTGCAGATTTTGACGGAGCCCTGCTGAAAATTAATGTATCAGCCGATTCTCAGGCAGCATCTCCTGAACTGCCGGATGATTTACCTTTTTCATCTGTTACTGTTGCAAAAAAAGTGAACAATACGGAGTATACCATGGCATTGAAAAAAAACCGGAGCATAAGCGGTTATTATATACAAAAGACTGAAACAGGACTGGTGCTGAATATAAAAAGGCCTGTAAAATCAAATAATAGTGATGAGCCTCTTTCCGGCCTGGCAATTATGCTTGACCCCGGCCACGGAGGCAGTGATACAGGCGCAATAGGCCCTCTCGGAACAGAGTATCCGGAAAAGGCCATAAATCTGAATATTGCATTTAAATTACAGTCGGAGCTTGAGCAGCTCGGGGCAAGGGTATTTCTGACAAGAGCGGCAGATGTGAATGTGTCCCTGGAAGAGCGCCTTGCAGCCTCCAGAAATGCAAAGCCTGATATGTTCCTTTCTCTTCATTCCAATAGCATGGCGGAGGATGTTGATATATCCAAAGTAGACGGATTTGCAGTTTTCTACCGGGAAAAACTTGCACTGCCATTGGCAGAAACAATATTCCAAAATACATTGACACATCTGAACAGAACCAACAAAGGGCTGCATAACAAGAATTTTTATGTTTTAAGGGGTACCTGGACACCATCTATCCTTGTTGAAAGCGGTTTTGTCCCGAACCCATATGAATTTGAATGGCTGATTGATGAGAATGAGCAGGCCGGGCTTACCCAGAGCATAGCGAAATCTGTAGTTGAATATTTCAAGTAAGTAATGAACATACTCTTTTTTTTGATAATTTGATAGAATAAGAATATAGCTGAAGCAGGAGGCAGGCCCATGTCGGAACTCAGAAAAATGAAAGCAATAGTATTATTAAGTATCGCAATTATGACGGCTATAGTGATTTTACCCGCAAGTGCCGCAGTTGGACAACAGCCTCCTTTTTCTGAAGTCAAGGAAAAGCTTTCGGGAATTTCTAAAGAGGAAAAGGAGATTTTGCAGAAACTGTTCATACTTGCTCAGGAGATTGAAATAGCGGAGGCGGAGGCAGAGGAGCTATCCCGCGAAACAGAAGCAATCAGTAAAGAAATAAAAGGCTTGGAAGAGGATATAGCAAAAGAGGAGCTTGCTTATGAAAAGAAGCGGAAGAGCTTGGAGCAGGTTCTGAAAAGCTATCAGAGGATGGGAGCCGGATCATTCCTGGAAATCATCCTGGACTCGGACAGCCTGGGTACTTTTTTGCATAGGTTGAACATACTCCGGGATCTTACCAAAAATACCGGAACGCTTTTGGAGCAGCTGGAGTCAAGCGGCAGGAAGCTTGCAGAGGAAAAATCAAAACTATCGGAAAAGCTTGCATTGGTTAAAGATAAGGAAAGTATGTCAAGAACGGCGTTAGCTGATAAAAACAGGCTTAAGGCGGAAAAGGAGGCATACCTGGCATCCCTTAAGGGAGAGAAGGAGCATTACCAGGAATACCTTTCCAATCTGGAAAGGGTCTGGAATGAGCTTAAGCCTTTGCTTTCAGAGACCGCAAAGGAATTCTCCCGAATGATTGAAGAGGAGGGATTGCCTTATGATGCTTTAAAAATCAGCTTTTCTCTTTTTGAAGTCAAGGGAGCTATTGACGATGGGACTATAAACAAAATTATTTCAGAGAACCCCAATCTTGAAGAAATGATTTTTGCTTTTCATCAGGAAGCGGTTGAAATAAGGATACCTGATAAGAACCTTATATTGACAGGAACTTTTGCAATTCAGGAAGGACACACGCTTAAGTTTCAGGCCTTGGAAGGAAGTTTTTTTGGTTTGCCTTTGGAGAAGGGAGTTCTGGAGGAATTATTCGGAGAGGAAGGCATGATGCTGAATCTCGAGCCTCTGCTGGCAGGAAACGATATACATGCTGTAAGAATTAAAGAAGGGTTCATAGAACTGATTCATAGATTTTAATTTGTTATTGTATTTGGAGGGGAAATAATGATAGAAGCTAAGGGAGTATGTTTGGAGTATCCGGATGGTACCATGGCTCTTAAAAATATTGAGCTTTCAGTTAAACCGGGTGAGCTGGTATACGTAATCGGACCCAGCGGTTCCGGAAAGACAAGCCTGCTGAAGCTTTTCATGGGTGCGGAATATCCGACTGCCGGTTCCTTGAGGGTGCTGGGACAGCACATATCCAAGGGACAAGCATCAAGGATCAGGGGCCTGCGCAGAATGATCGGACCGGTCTTTCAGGATTTCAGGCTGATAAAAGGGAGAACTGCCTTGGAAAATGTCATGCTGGGAATGAGATTTCTGGATATCCCTTCCGGCTGCATAAGGGAAAATGCCGGAAATGCATTGAAAAAGGTGGGTTTGGAGCAAAAAATGCTTTCACTGGTAGAGCACTTGTCCTGGGGTGAATGCCAGAGAGTAGCAATTGCCCGGGCAGTATCAAGAGAACCGGTCTTGATAATAGCAGATGAACCTACAGGCAATCTGGATAAGGATAATGCCCTAAACATACTGGAATTGCTGAAATCCTTCAGAGATGACAATAAAGCCATAATCATCACTACCCATGCAACCCATTTGATTGAAGATGATAGATATGCCGTACATATCCGAATGGATAACGGGAACATGATCATGGAAAGGCCAGGGGAGCTTAGATGAAGAATATTTTGTATAATACCGGTTATTTCATTAAAGAAACAAAAACAATAATACGTTTGAACCTGCTGTCAAATATTTTATCTTTTCTAAGCATCGGGCTCATTTTTTTCATCCTCGCCATGATGATTTCCGGTTGGTGGGTAAGCAGCCATATTGTGCTTGCCATACAAGAAGAAGCGGAAATAAGCATATATTACAGTGAGGATATGGACGCTGCCGGTGCCGACAGGCTGGCCGAAGAGATTGGAAACATTGAGGGAGTACATGAAGCAAGGCTGGTTAGTAAAGAGGAAGCCTACAGCAGGATGGAAAAAATACTGGGGAAGGAAGCCCGTGTTCTTGAGTATTTGGATGATAATCCTTTCAATCCCTTTATAGAAGCGAAAATCCAAATAGAAGATATAAGCCTGATACTGGAAAAACTAGATCTGATTGAGGGTATTGAGCATGTGAGGGATAACAGGGAAGTGCTGGAACGCATCCTCGGAATTTCACAGACAATAAAGGTATTGGGATACCTTATTATAACCGCTGTCGGAATATCCACAACAGTTATAATATCCCACATTATCAGAATGGGAATATACGACTGCAGAGAACAGATAAATACCTTGAGGCTGATGGGAGCGCCTGAAGCTTTTATCGGTTTTCCCTTCATACTGGAAGGACTTCTTCTCACCATGGGAGGAGGCGCGTTATCCTCAGCCTTGGCAGCATATGCATTGAAGTATTTATATACACAGGCAGCCGGCCCGATAGCCTTCATTCCACTTCCGCCCCGGGAGGCCTTGGCTTCCAGCCTTGTTATGCTGATTATGTTTCTGAGTGCCTCATTGGGAACTGTCGGGGTCTTTTTCGGATTGTCATCGGCAAAAAACTGAACAAGAAAATGCACATGGGCGGATATCATAAGCTTTGCATATTTATGGTATAATTAATGCATAACAAAGGAGGTAATGCAAATGAGTTTTAAAATGACCGGCAAAGTTACCTGGGTAGGGAAAATAGACTGGGAGCTAAGGAGATTTCACGGGGACGAGTATTCAACTCACAGAGGTTCTTCTTACAACTCATATCTTATAAAGGACAAGAAGAATGTACTTATTGACACCGTTTGGGCACCTTTTGCAAAGGAGTTTGTGGAAAACCTTAAAAAGGAGATAGACCTGGATAAAATTGACTACATAATTGCAAATCACAGTGAAATTGACCACAGCGGGGCACTGCCGCTGCTGCTTGCGGAAATACCAAATACTCCCGTTTATTGCACAGCTAATGGGGCCAAGATATTAAAAGGGCATTATCATGAGGACTGGAATTTTGTAACGGTAAAAACCGGAGATACCCTTGATATTGGTGAAAGCAAGCTTACTTTTGTGGAAGCAAGGATGCTTCACTGGCCGGACAGTATGTTCGTGTACATGTCAGGTGAAAACATATTGTTCAGCAATGACGCTTTCGGACAGCATTATGCCTCGGAGCTGATGTACAATGACCTGGTAGACAATGCTGAATTATATCAGGAAGCAATAAAATACTATGCAAACATATTGACCCCCTTCAGTACCTTTGTCACCAAAAAAATAGAAGAAGTTTTAAGCTCCAATTTACCGGTGAACATAATTGCCCCCAGCCACGGGATAATCTGGAGGGACAATCCGGCCCAGATAATTCAGAAATACATGGATTGGGCAAAGGACTATCAGGAAAATCAAATTGTAATAGTATATGATACAATGTGGAACGGTACAAGAAGGATGGCCGAAGCTATAGCGGAAGGAATCAGATCGGTTGATAAGGATGTTGCAGTAAAGCTGTTTAATGCTGCTCATTCCGATAAAAACGATGTGATAACGGAAATATTTAAATCCAAGGCAGTATTGTTCGGTTCTTCCACTGTAAATAAGAGTATTATGCATGCAGTGGGCGGGATGTTGGATATGGTAAAAGGCTTGGGCTTCAAAAATAAAAAAGCAGCAGCCTTCGGCTCATACGGCTGGAGCGGGGAATCGGTCGGCATATTGACGGAAAGATTGAAGGATGCCAAATTTGAAATAGTAAGCGACGGAATAAAAGAACTGTGGAATCCGGACCAGGATGCAATGAACAGATGCGTGCAGTTCGGAGCGGATTTTGCAGGGAAGCTGTAGCCCGGAACTTTTCACAAAGATGCTGCGTCAAAACTGTGTACGGAAAAATATGCAGTGTCTTTGAAGGGAGAGTTATGCTAATAAAAATGTTTAATAAAAAAGCTTTTTTCAGGTCTGTTTCATTGGTTATGTCCATTGCTGTGCTTCTGGGTGCAGGATTGCTGACAGGGTGCACGGTACCTGCAGAGGATAATACAGGCAGCAAAGCTGAGGATAATAACCCTCCTGCTGTGGAGGAAAGCATTGAGGATAGGATTATTCCCGAGTTTATGGCATTGGCGGAGGGAAATCCCAAGCCTGATGCAATAATTGAGTTCATGGACAAGAATATTTCAGAAGTTTCAAAGGAAAACGCATCCAAAATGCTTGATGAACTTGAAAAGTCCCTGAAAAACAATTTGCCGGAGCTGGAGGAGAGATATTATAGCACAGCCGTGCAAGAAGCCATGTTCAATGCGTATAAATCGGAATTTGATCTAAGCAAGCTTGACAGCATTCAAGATGGTGAAGTTAAAAGCCTAATTGATGAAACCAAGGCTATGGGCTATAAGGTGGAAACAGCGGAAGGTATGTTTTTTCCTATTATTAACTATGAGTTTCTTAAGAAATTCAGTTCTTATGCAGGGGATGACATGAAGGATTATATTGATATAATGGCAGCAGAGAGCAATAAAGTTCCCGCAAAGGATGGGGCTCTGGTGATAGGCTGGGATGAGGTAATTGAGAGGGCGTTGGCCCAGGAAAGCTTTATAGCGAAGCACAGCGGCTCTGCCAAGGCTGAAAGCATAAAGGAACTGCAGAAAAGATATATCATGTTCATTCTGTACGGATTGAATAATACTCCGCTTTTCAGCTACGATACAAAGACGATGAATCCTGAAGCAAAAGAAGTTTACATCAAAGCTGTAAAAGACAATGCAGACAGTGAGCTGATTAAGTTTCTGGGCGGATATATGGAAATCCTGGAGAAATCGGATTACAAGCTGTCTGAGGAGGCGGAGAAGTACAGAAAAGATGCCGAGGGGCAATATTAGCAATCAGACTTGAAAGAGCCAATAGTATGTGTTACTATTATGGTAATTGAATAGTTTAAGTACTGGGGGGGCTGGTAAGGCCGGCTGAGATAGAGAACATGAGTCTCTGACCCTATTACCTGATCTGGATAATACCAGCGTAGGGAAGTAACATGTTTATGATATATAAGCATAAATCCTTATAATGGGGTTTGTGCTTTTTCTTTGAATCCCCCTAGTGTAAATCTATTATGAAATAGGAGGATTTTTTTATGCAAACCAAAAAACTAACTTTTTCAGCATTGCTTGTAGCAATAGGCACAATATCGGCCAATTTGGTCTACATACCCGTAGGAGCAGCCAAATGCTTCCCGGTGCAGCATACTATAAATGTACTGTCTGCTGTGCTGTTGGGCCCGTGGTATGGCGTGGCCAATGCATTTCTGATTTCGCTGCTGAGAAACATATTGGGCACCGGTTCCCTTTTGGCTTTCCCCGGGAGCATGATTGGAGCTTTTATAGCAGGGATTTTGTATTTGAAATTCGGCAGGAAGCTATTTGCCGCAGCCGGAGAAATATTCGGTACGGGCATATTGGGCGGGCTTTTGGCTTTTCCCATAGCAAAATTTGTGATGGGGAATGATGCGGCCGCCTTTTACTTCGTAGTACCTTTCCTGATAAGCACTATTGGCGGCAGTATAATTGGCTATGTAATTCTGGGAGTATTGGAAAAAAGCCATGTACTGAAGAAAACAGGCATTTAGCGGGAGGAATTGATATGAAAAACGTTTTGACCATAGCAGGCTCGGACAGCTGCGGGGGCGCAGGAATCCAGGCGGACCTGAAAACCTTTTCCGCCCATGGGGTTTACGGGATGAGTGTTATTACTGCCATAACCGCGCAGAACACACAGGGGGTCCTGGCAGTTCAGGATATTTCAGTTGAATTGATAGAGAAGCAAATAGAAGCAATCTTTGAGGATATTAGGGTTGACGGTTTAAAAATCGGAATGGTCTCACAGATAGACACGATAAATGCCATAGGGGAAGAACTGCGTTACTATAAGCCTTCAAATATTGTACTGGATCCGGTTATGGTTTCCAAAAGCGGGTATCATCTATTGCAGCAGTCGGCAAAGGAAGCATTGATCAAAAGTTTGGTGCCCCTGGCAACAATTGTTACGCCTAATATTCCCGAAGCGGAAGTGCTTACCGGAATGAAAATCGGAAGTATTGAAGAAATGGAAAAAGCAGCAAGGGTGATTTTTGAAATGGGTCCAAGAAACGTACTTTTAAAGGGAGGCCATCTTGATGAGGATGCAACGGATATTCTTTTTGACGGCAGTAAAATTAGCTGCCTGAAAGGCAAGAGGATTAACACTAAGAATACTCACGGAACAGGCTGCACCCTTTCGGCGGCTATTGCCTCCAACCTGGCAAAAGGGTATTCTGTTGCGGAAGCTGTTGCATTGGCAAAGGAGTACATTACAATTGCAATCGAAAATTCCCTGTCCATAGGCAAGGGGGTAGGGCCTACAAATCATTTTTACACGTTATACAAGAAAGCGGGTATGCTGGATGAATAAATCAAACAATAATCTTACGCTATTAAGCTTCGCCGCTCTCTGGTTCGGGGCAGCTGTATCAATTGCTGAGATACTGACCGGAGGATTGCTTGCCCCCCTTGGCTTTAAGAATGGTATAATTGCAATAATAATCGGACATATAATAGGCACTTTGATTTTAGTGGCAGGGGGGATAATCGGAACAGAAACAGGGCTGCCTTCAATAGCGTCAACAGGAATATCCTTTGGCAAATACGGAGCTTATGTTTTTTCGGTACTGAATGTACTTCAGCTCCTTGGGTGGACTGCAGTCATGATAATATCAGGAGCAAGATCGGTCAATGAAATTGCAAAAGTATTGTGGTCCTTTGACAATATTTATCTCTGGAGTGCCGTAATAGGCGGGCTGATTTGTTTGTGGATATTTTTTGGAAATGTCGGTGTGAAAAAGCTTAACCTGATTGCCGTAGTGCTGCTTTTTATACTTACAGTAATGCTGAGTGCGGTTGTTTTTAAGAATAGTGAATTATTCAGCAGCTCGGGGGACGGCACCCTATCCTTCGGGTCTGCCATAGAGCTGAATGTGATAATGCCTTTATCATGGCTTCCCCTGATAGCAGATTATACAAGGTTTGCAAAAAGAAAAGGAGATGCTGTTACAGGAAGCTTTCTGGGATATTTTACGGGAAGTACATGGATGTACACAATTGGTCTTGGCGCTGCTATTGCATCGGGAAATTCAGATCCGGGGGCAATGATGCTATCGGCAAACTTAGGGTTCACTGCCCTTGGCATTGTGATATTGTCAACTGTAACGACTACCTTTCTTGATGCAAATTCGGCAGGAGTGACATTTTTGAATTTATTCCCAAAGCTGAACGAAAGAAAGACTGCATTAGGCATGGGAGCAGCAGGGACTTTGATTGCAGTAATAGTACCGATAGAACAATATCAGAATTTCCTGTATGCAATAGGGTCGGTTTTTGCACCGCTTTTTGCAATATTGCTTACGGAATACTTTGTTTTAAAGAAAAGCAGGAAGCTTCAGGAGGGATTGCTTGCAAACTGGGGAGCGTCAGCAGTATGGGTTGCGGGTGTAATTATGTATTACCAGTTCATCAAGCTTGATTTTGTACTTGGGGCGACAGTTCCCGTAATGATAATCACCGGATTGTTATATTGCTTATCATGGAGGTGGACAGAGAGTTGGATATTATTGGAGAAGCATCGGAACTGCTGATAAGGATAAAAGAATACAGGCCTTTAATTCATCATATTACCAACTATGTTACTATGAATGATTGTGCCAATGCCGTACTTGCGATCGGGGGCTCTCCCATAATGGCAAAGGACCCTTCAGAGGTTGAAGAGGTGGCGGCAATGTCAAGAGCATTGGTGCTCAATATGGGGACGCCGGACAATAATAATTTCAGATCAATGCTGCTGGCAGGCAAAAAGGCAAAAGAAATGAGGATTCCTGTAATTTTTGATCCGGTTGGTGCCGGAGCTACTTCCTTCCGCAGAGAGATCTGCTGTAAGCTGCTGTCGGATATCAAGCCTGATGTAATTAGAGGGAACATTTCGGAAATTATGTATTTGGCAGGCAAAGACCGTTATTCTTGCGGAGTAGACTCCAATTGGGATATTGATAATGCTGTGGGGATAGTTCAGGGCTTGGCGAAGGGTTTAAATTGCGTTGTTGCTGCCACAGGCAGGGAAGACCTGGTTTCAGACGGAAGCACTGCTTATATAATAAATAACGGACATGAGATGCTTTCAAAAATCACCGGAGCGGGATGCATGACTTCATCCATTGTCGGCACTTTCTGCAGTATGACGGAGGACTATTTGACGGGGGCTGTGGGAGGCGTAATGGTTATGGGAATTTCAGGACAGCTGGCAAATGCATGTTTAATGCCCAATGAAGGCATAGGAATGTTTAAGGTAAGGCTTTTTGACAGTATGTATAATTTGAACAGGGATATATTTATGAGAGAAGGTGTGGTATATGCCGGATAAAGGGTTGGTGAACTATTCTTTATATCTGATAACCGACAGAAAAGTACTTGGAGGGAAGGAACTGCTTGACTGCATTGAGGATGCAATAAAGGGCGGAGTGACATTAGTGCAGCTTAGGGAAAAGAATATAAATACTTTTGATTATTATAACCTGGCTTTAAAGGTTAAAGAGCTGGTAAGGAAATACGGTATTCCTCTTATAATTAACGATAGGGTTGATATAGCATTGGCGGTGGATGCGGAGGGAGTGCATCTGGGCCCTGAGGATTTGCCCATAGCGGCTGCCAGAAAACTAATGGGGCGCGATAAGATAATAGGCGCCTCTGCCAATTGCATTGAAGAAGCACTTGATTTTCAGAGACAAGGAGCAGACTATCTGGGGATTGGTGCATTGTTCCCGACCAAAACAAAAGGCAATACCGAGCATGTAACACTGACCCAATTGAAGGCAATAAAGGAAGCAGTACATATACCCATAGTGGGCATTGGTGGGATAAGCACTGAAAACGCCGCTTCAGTCAAAGCAGCGGGAGCTGACGGAATAGCGGCGGCCTCAGGAATCCTGGGAAGTGAGAATATAGTTGAAGCTGCTCGCCGCCTTAAGGGGTTATAATATTTCCTTTGAAATATGTCGAATATACCGTTATAATGAATATACAATCAAATAAAAGATAGAACTGTTGCACAATACAAGAATAATGCGACGGGGACATGGGGACGCGAGGACACGGGGACGTTTCCCCTGTCCCACTTCCAGTGGGACACGCGAAACGTCCCCGTGTCCTCGCGTCCCCATGTCCTCGCGTCGCATTATTCTTCATATGCGGAAAAAGGAGGATTTCTATGTGGAAAGAGTTTAAGGCATTTGCAATGAAAGGGAATGTAATAGATTTGGCGGTTGGTGTTATAATCGGCGGAGCCTTCGGGAAAATAGTCTCTTCATTGGTCAATGACATAATAATGCCTTTTGTTGGCTTGCTGATTGGAAAGCTGGACTTTTCCAATTTATTCATAACCCTGGGCGACGGAAGCTTCAACACCCTGGCGGAAGCCAAGGAAGCGGGTGTCGCTACCTTGAATTACGGATTATTCATCAACAATATAATTGACTTTCTGATAGTTGCTTTTTCAATATTTTTAATGATAAAGCAAATAAACCGTATTCCGAGGAAGGAGGAAGAACCTGCCCCTGTTCAAACAAAGTCTTGCAAGTACTGCTTCAGTGAAATACATATTGATGCAAGCAAATGTCCCCACTGTACTTCAGATCTGAATGACTGATTCATATTAGTATAGGAACAGCATGTAGATAATACTCTGCATGCTGTTTTTTTTATCAGCTGATTTAATTGCACCAACGATAAAGGTTATCATATTTTATAAATAATATTTATCGATAAACATTGATAATGTTTATACAATATGATAGAATGAAGTAGTAATAAATATTTAACAAACAATTTGGAGGAGGAAACATGAAAAAAGTATTATCAATCGTTTTAGTACTGACATTAGCACTTTCAGTACTGGCCGGATGTTCAGCACCTGCAGCACCGGCAGAACCTGCAAAACCGGCAGAACCAGCGGCACCCGCAGCAGAAGGCGGCAGTATTGTTAAATTAGGCCTTGGACATATTACTACAATTGCCAAGTCAAAGGATCTTGGGAAAGATGCTGAAGGCAAAGAAGTTCTTCCTTTAGGACAGGTTGATACAGTTATGGCTGCTGTTGGCTTCGACAAGGATGGAAAAGTTGTTTCAGTGACTATTGACAATGCACAGACTAAGGTTACGTTTGATGCAGCTCTTCAGGTTACATCAGATATAAAGGCTGAAGGCAAGACAAAGGTAGAGCTTAAAGAAGAATATGGAATGATTAAGGCTTCATCGATAGGCAAAGAATGGTATCAGCAGGCTGAAGCCCTTGGACAATGGATGGTTGGCAAGACTGTTGATGAAATAAAGGCTATGAAGACAAAGAACAAGGATGCATCACATCCTGCAGTTCCTGATGTCCCGGAGCTTACATCATCTGTTACCGTATCTGTACAGGAATACATTGCAGCAGTTGCGGAAGCTTATGAAACTGCTGTCGATGTAGCAGGCGGTGAAAAGGTTGGACTTGGACATGTTATAACAACAGGTAAATCAAAGGGGCTTGGAAAAGATGCAGAAGGCAAAGAAGTCCTTCCCTTCGCCCAGGTTGATACAGTCATGGCAGCTACTGCCTTTGACAAAGACGGCAAGGTTGTTGGAACTATCATAGATAATGCACAAACTAAGATTACTTTTGACAATACCGGTAAAGTAACTGCAGATAAAGCAGCTGAATATCCGACAAAGGTAGAGCTTAAAGAAGGCTATGGAATGATCAAGGCTTCATCGATAGGCAAAGAATGGTATCAGCAGGCTGATGCCCTTGGACAGTGGATGGTTGGCAAGACTGTTGACGAAATCAAGGCTATGAAGACAAAGAATAAGGATGCATCACATCCTGCAGTTCCTGATGTTCCGGAGCTTACATCATCTGTTACCGTATCTGTACAAGAATATATTGCAGCAGTTGCGGAAGGTTATGCAAACGCAAAATAAGACGTATAAATATTAAGGGACACGGGGACGAAGGGACACGGGGACGTTTCGGGACACGGGGACGTTTATCTTGTCCCGCTGAAAGCGGGACAAGATAAACGTCCCCGTGTCCCGAAACGTCCCCGTGTCCCTTCACGGATTTTTTGCATAAAACATGGATTATTTGCTATAATAGCTTTGCTAATAAAATTAAGGGTGATAAGAATGAAGAAAACTTCCGTTATTGTAATTACATTGGTTATACTGCTTTTGGTTTTATCAGGATGCGGGAAAGCTCCGGAATTAGTATTAACTAAATACAGTGACACCTTTTTCGGAACTTTTGATACACTGACTCAGGTAGTGGGCTATAACAAAAGCGAGCAGGAATTTTCGGAGTATTTTGAGAAGATACGCGCTCGTTTTGAAGAACTGCATAAGCTGTATGACATATATAATGATTACGAAGGTATCAATAATATCAAGACAATAAATGAAAATGCGGGAATCAAACCTGTAAAGGTGGATAAGGAAATAATAGATCTCATATTGTTTGCGAAGGAATGGCATGCAAAAACAGGCGGGCGAACCAATATTGCAATGGGTGCGGTGCTTTCAATATGGCATGATTATCGCGAGCGGGGAGAGGGCGATCCCGTGAATGCCGAGCTGCCTCCTTTGGAAAAGCTTAGAGAAGCAAGCAATCATACTGACATAAATAAAATAATAGTGGATGAAGCAAATAGTACGGTATTTCTGGCCGATAAGGAAATGCGCCTTGATGTCGGAGCCATAGCAAAAGGCTATGCCACGGAGCTAGTTGCCAAGGAAATTATGTCGGAGGGTTTTACTTCAGGCATCATAAGCCCAGGGGGTAATATCCGCGTACTTGGAAAGCCTCTTGACGGAATGCGTGAGTACTGGGGTATAGGTATACAGGATCCGGACAAAATGTTTATAGCTGCAGAAGAGAATCTGTTGGATACGATATTTGTCAATAATGCTGCAATAGTCAGCAGCGGGGATTATCAAAGGTATTATGTGGTTGAAGGCAAGATCTATCATCATTTGATTGATCCGGATACGCTCATGCCCGGGGAATACTACCGTGCAGTTACGATAGTTACTGAGGATGCAGGACTTGCGGATTTTTTGTCCACTACTGCATTTCTGCTGCCTTATGACAAAAGCCGTAAACTTGTGGAAAGCCTTGACAACGTTGAGGCGGTGTGGGTTATGCCCGATGGGAAGGTTGAAGCTACGGATGGGATGAAAAAGTTAATGAAAAGCCATGGTGCAACCGGTTCAAAAGCTGAATAACATATAAATGTAACAATTGCCTCCCGCAATGAATATTATGGTATTGTTCACTAGCTTTGCAGGAGGCGTTTTTATGGAAGTATTGACATTGGGCTCAAGAGGTGCAGCAGTAAAGCTTATACAAAGCCTATTGATAAGAATCGGATACAACCCGGGGCCGGTGGACGGTATCTTTGGACCGGTTACCCGTCAAGCGGTAAGGGAATTTCAGTTGGATAACGGACTTGAACCGGACGGTGTGGCAGGCCCGGCTACATGGAGCAGGTTTGAGAGATTCCTGATGGGTTATGACACCTATACTATCCGACCGGGGGATACGTTTTACAATATATCCGGAAGGTATTACACTACATTGAATGCTGTAATGACAGCCAACCCGGGAGTCGATCCCGGGAACCTCAGAGTCGGGCAGGTAATCAATGTGCCTTATGGCATTGATGTGGTTTTTACCGATATCGATTATACATATGAGATAATGGATAGAGACATAAGAGGGCTAAAGGTGAGATACCCATTTATAGAAGTGGGTATTGCCGGAAGAAGCGTCCTGGGGAAAAACTTGTACTATATAAAATTGGGAAACGGCCCTTCAGAGGTGTTTTATAACGGTGCACACCATGCACTTGAATGGATTACGGCTCCGCTGCTTATGAAATTTATTGAAAACTACGCCCGGGGATATGCAAGGAATTCCAGTATCCAGGGATATAATATACGTGACCTGTGGAACAGAGGCAGCATTTACATTATGCCTATGGTAAATCCGGATGGAGTAAACCTGGTGTTGGAGGGGTTGAAAAGAGATAATCCCTATTATGACCGGCTGCTTGCATGGAATGATACGGGCCTGCCCTTCTCACAGGTTTGGAATGCCAATATCAGAGGAGTCGATTTGAACCGCAATTATCCGGCGTCATGGGAGGAAGCAAAGGCACAGGAGCCTTCGCTGGGTGTAGACGGCCCGGGGCCTACCAGATATGGAGGGCCGAGCCCTCTTTCAGAGCCTGAGACACAGGCTGTCGTCAATTTTACAAGACAGCACAATTTTAAGCTGGTTATAGCCTATCATACCCAAGGAAGGGTAATATACTGGCTGTATAAGGGGATTAGGCCTCCCCGGGCATTGGAGATAGCAAATATTTTCTCGGAAATAACAGGATATGCAGTTTCGGGCGTGCCTTACGAAGCTGCTTACGCAGGCTACAAGGATTGGTTTGTGGAGCAGTATAGAAGGCCCGGGTATACTTTTGAGGTGGGAATCGGGCGGAATCCCATACCTATTTCACAATTTGATACAATATATAGGGAGAATGAAGAGGTACTGCTGCTGGCACCGATAGTGTAAAAATGACGGGTAACGCTAAACACACGGCTGTTCCACGAAATAACACAATACCAGATAGTTATTAATCGATATATCAATAGATCTCGATACGTTTGCTATTGTCGATCATTACTAACATACCTGAATATTTTTTTGCCGTGATTTCTGTGGGTTTTCGTGCCTTCAGTGTTATCGGTATCTTTATATACATTCTTCAAATAATGTGATTTATTGACGATATTCTATATAAGCGTGGTGATTGCATGAGCAGCGGTAAAAAAGAATTTTTTGAGAAGGATTTGTACAAGCCTATTTATGACTATCTTGCCAGCTTGGGCTATACAGTGCGCAGCGAGGTCAACCACTGCGATATTGCTGCCAGAAAAGAGAATGAGCTGCTTGTAGTGGAGATGAAAAAAACTCTTAACCTCGATGTCATTCTTCAGGCTGTTCAGCGACAAAAGCTTGCAGACATGGTTTATATTGCTGTGCCTAAACCGGGCAGGGGGCTTTTCTCCAGGAGATGGCAGAATCTGTGTTATATGTTGAAAAGACTGCAGCTTGGACTTATGGTTGTTTCGCTTAAGGAGGGCTGTTCCTTTGTTGAAGTCGTGTTTGAGCCTGCGGCCTTTGATATGGCTAAGAGCAAGAATCATAGCAAAAGGAAAAGGCAGGAGTTGGTAAAGGAGTTTGCCGCAAGATATGGAGATTTTAACACCGGAGGGAGCACAAGGGAAAAGCTTGTGACTGCATATAGGGAAATGGCAATACATATAGCCTGCTGTCTGATGAAATACGGCCAATTAAAGCCCAGGGAACTGAGACAGCTTGGCACCGACGAGAAAAAGACAACAGCTATACTTCAAAAGAATCACTATGGTTGGTTTGAAAACATATCCAAAGGCTTGTACGCAATAAACGATAAAGGAAGGCAGGAAGTATCAGAATATACGGAGTTGTATCAATACTATATGCACCTTGCAGAAGAGAAAAGCGAGAGTGAGGATAAATAAAGTGAATAAAACTACAAAAGCTTTGATATCCTTGGGAATCAATTGCCTGCTTCTTATAATCGCATATTTTGTTTCCGTATGGCTTAAAGCTGCTCCGCCAACCATAAAGCTGCTTTCGCAGTATGTTTCCTATGTACTGTTTGCTGCAGCTATGTTTTTCGGGTGGTGGTTCAACAGGAGCAGGGTGTTTTTTTGCTCCCTGACGCTGATGCTGTGCCAGTTGGCTCTTTTTCAGTTAATCCCTCAAGAACCGGATGCCGCCGAATATTTTTATATGATACTGTCAATGACATCGGTATATATACCCCTTAATATTCTGGTTTTCTCAATTCAAAGAGAGAGGGGCATAGCGTCATCCTGGGGAAGGATGCGGCTGCTGTTTATTGCCGTGGAGCTTCTAATCGGCGCTTGGATAATATGGTACAACGATTCGGACTTACTTCAGCTTTTCAATATTAAGCTGTTTCCGGCCGACATAAGTTTTGTTCCGGATCTTTCCCATATGTCACTGCTGCTGTATTTTATCACTTTTATATTTCTTTTTGGCAGACAGGCTGTTACGGGGAAAAATCATGACACACCTTTTATGGGCATAACATTATTCTCCTTTGCCGCACTGATGTTTAATAAGGACTTAAATACCGCATCAGTGATGTTTGCACTATCCGGGCTAATGCTGTCAGCGGTGGTGATCCGGGCATCCCACAGCATGGCTTATTTGGATGAACTTACAGGACTGCCCTCAAAAAGGGCTTTGAAGGAGGAAATGCTTAAGCTTGGAAGCAAATATACCATAGCTATGCTTGATATTGATTATTTTAAGAAATTCAATGATACATACGGCCATGATGTGGGAGACGATGTGCTCAAGCTTGTGGCGGTTTGCATTAAAGGTGTCGGAGGCGGAGGGAAAGCCTTCAGATATGGAGGGGAGGAGTTTACAATAGTTTTTCCCGGCAAGACTGCGGAGGAAGCAATACCATATCTGGAAGAGCTGCGTGAATATATTGCAAACAGAGGTTTCATAAGGAGAAACAAAAACAGGCCAAAAGAAAAGCCTGCTGATATCGTGACAAAAAGCAGTTCATACAAAAAGCTTTATTTGACGGTAAGTATCGGAGCGGCGGAGAAAAATGAAAAATACAGAACGCCGGAAGAGGTTATTAAGGCAGCAGACAAAGCATTGTACAATGCCAAATCGAAAGGAAGAAACTGTGTGTGTAAATAGGACCGGGAGATATTATCTCCCCGGTCTAATAAACATTTGAGTCCAGTAATAAACTCCATTTTTATTTTTCGCACAGCCTACGCCTATTTCAGTAAAAGCCGTACTGAGTATATTTCCCCTGTGGCCCGGTGAATTCATCCATGCGTTCACAACTTCCTGAGGCGTTCTCTGCCCCATTGCAATGTTTTCTCCCCCCGCAGCCATCCTTATTCCGAAGGATTCTATCATGTCAAAAGGTGAGCCGTAGGTCGGGGATTGATGGGCAAAATAATTTCTGTTTATCATATCCTGGGACTTGTATCTTGCGCATCTGGAAAGCTGCCAGTTGGCCTTTAGAGCAGGTAATCCCCTTTTGGTACGCTCAGCGTTTGTCAGGCGTATTACCTCGTTTTCCAAGGAATTTATTGCAGTTGTTGTCGGTATCGTAAGCTTCTGGCCGGGGTAAATCAATGCCGGATTTTTTATATGAGGGTTCTTGGCAATTATTTCACTAAGTCCTACCTGGTGTTTTACCGCTATTTTCCACATAGTATCGCCGGAACGCACCGTATAGGTTATATCCGCAAAAACCTGCATTATAGATATTGTGAAGCACAGTACTACTATAAATGCTGTTACTTTCTTTTTCATTTTATCACCTCACAATTATTTTTGATGAATTCAGCTTTTTTATGTTAAGCAGATTATGTAATTGGAAAATGCAAATAGATTTATTAATAGTATCATCATGGACCGCCAATATTTTTAACTGCCGGCAATAAAATGAATAAATAAAAAAACGAGAGTCTGAAACTCTCGTTTTTTGACTTTATTATGTTTTATTTCTTTTCTTCTTCTACATACTGTTTTGCAAAGAATTCCTTGGTAAGCTTGATAATAACTCCGCTTAAGCCCATTACACCTATCAGGTTCGGGATAGCCATCAAGCCGTTCAGTGTATCTGCCAAATCCCAGAGGAAGTTCAAGCCGCCTACGGCACCGATAGCAACAAACGGTATCCACAGGATTCTGTATGCCATATTGATCTTGGGCCCGAACAGATACTCTGCGCAGCGCTCTCCGTAATATGCCCAGCCGAGAATTGTGGAGAATGCAAACAGCAGTATACCTATGGAGACTATATATCCGCCGCCGGGTATAGTAGCTTCAAATGCTGCTGTGGTCAATGCCGCACCTGTTTCGCCGCCGCTCCATACACCTGTTAACATGATTGACAATGCAGTAATTGAGCAGATTATTATTGTATCTACAAATACTTCAAATACTCCCCAAAGTCCCTGACGTACAGGATGGTCGGTTGTAGCTGCAGCATGAGCTATAGGAGCACTACCAAGGCCTGCTTCATTGGAGAATACTCCACGGGCAATACCTTTTGTCATAGCCATCTGCATTGTTGAGCCTGCAAAGCCGCCGAGGGCTGCAGTTCCTGTAAATGCGCTTCCGAATATTAATCCGAAAGCCTCTCCTACATGAGAAATATTAGAGATTATTATGAATAAACCACCGATAATATAGAATGCTGCCATAAACGGAACCAATCTCTCTGTAACTTGTCCTATTCTCTTGATACCGCCGATTATAACTATTGCTGACAAAACTGCCAAAACAATACCTGTAACCATTTTATTAACTCCAAAGGTTACTTCAAGGGAAGCAGCAACAGAGTTTGACTGAACCATGTTGCCTATACCGAAGGCAGCAATTGCTCCAAAGGCTGCAAATACAAGTGCCAGCCATTTCATCTTCAGTCCTTTTTCAATATAATACATAGGACCGCCGACGAAACGCCCATCCGGTGTTTTTTCTCTGTAGTTGATGGAAAGTACAACTTCTCCGAATTTAGTGGTCATTCCAAAAATAGCAGATACCCACATCCAGAAAACAGCTCCTGGACCTCCAACAGCTATAGCTGTGGCGACTCCGGCAATATTACCGGTACCGACTGTTGCTGCAAGTGCTGTTGCAACAGCCTGGAATGCGGTGATTTCACCTTCACCTTTTCCTTCCTTTTTGAACATCTTAAAAAGAGTGCTCTTAAGTATGTAACCTAGTTTTGCAATTGACATGAAATTAGTGCGGAAAGTGAGATAAACGCCTGTACCAACTAAGAAGATCAACATGTAAGGGCCCCATACAAAACCGTTAATAATACCGTTGAGTTCCATTATCTTGTCCATGGAATACCTCCTTGTTATTTTTATACATTAAATATCTTCCCAAATAACAAATTTAGGGGAGATATATAATGCTCAGAATAATAATATTGTATAATTTATTTTATCAATAATAGTAGTATTTTACAATATATATTTTTATACAATATTCATTATATTGAATTGTTGGAATTATCAGTTAATTTCTTGTTATCTATAATAATACAATGCAAGCAAGAAATTATGCAGTAATTTTTTAAATTTTTAATTTATTGATAAATTTCATCGTTTTCTATAAAATAGTAAATAGAAGCTGATAAAAGAATCCTGGCACTCAAAAAATTGAAAGGTGGGGTGATTCTTGGAAATTTTAACAAAGAGTATAAGTAACCTGGGCTATATAGCATATTCAATCATATGCTTAATAGCAATAATATTTGTGGTTTCCTTTATTACAATGGTGTTTGTCAGGGGGAAATACAAGGGGCTGCAAAATGAATTGTCGTCGGCTGCAGAAAGAAAGGATGCCAGGTTCAGGAGTCATGTATTAAGCGATATAGTAGAGGATTATAAAACCATATCTCTGGCTTCCAAAGGAGAAATCAACACTCAGGCAATAGTAGAGAAGAATTTAAGCATAAAGCTTAGAGGGCTGGGATTGGGAGAGCGGTTTGTGAAGAACTCAGTTTCATTGATGGTGGTGCTGGGGCTCCTGGGAACCTTCTACGGGCTTACAATGTCAGTCGGGAGACTGGTGGAACTGCTGGGTACCAGCGGAAACAGCGATATACTTGTCAGTATGGATTCTGTTGTTACAGGGCTTATTTCTTCAGTAAGGGGGATGGCGGTAGCTTTCTCAACAAGCCTTGCGGGTGTCGGGGGTTCTATAGTGATTACAGTTTTGGGAATTGTGATAAATATTGAAGAGTCAAGACAAAGCCTCATGGTTCAATTGGAGGACTATCTGGATAATACTGTGGAGCAGGAGCTTCTTCCGAAGAAGGAGTCGGAGCTTAGCCGCATAAGCAAGGTCATCGAGT
>Ga0302247_1000496_pt1 | contig 37499 bp, 29 predicted proteins | sample AAG_UR_Ile_MG_FD_193529 | JGI IMG/M metagenome (GOLD analysis project Ga0302247, IMG submission 193529) | Enriched activated sludge microbial communities from anaerobic digester in WTTP, New Holstein, Wisconsin, United States - AAG_UR_Ile | ecosystem: Engineered > Bioreactor > Anaerobic >...
GCTTTACCTTTCCTTCTACACGGCGCATGCACTCCTTGATGGCCAGGGCGCCCAGCTGCGGGGCGTCGAAGCCCTTCAGCGCGCCTCCGAAAACGCCGTAGGGCGTCCGGCAGGCCTCCACGCAGACCACCTGGCGGGCGCTCTTGTGGGGGTTCTTGATCTTGCGGCCCATGCCTGTCGTGGGAGCCGGCCTCTCGCCAAACTTCGCGATGGGGGCGCCCTTGTAGTATTCGGCCCTCGTCTTGTCCAACTTCTGCGGTACCTTTGCCATCTCTTCCTCTACCTCCTCTTCTCCTGTGAGGGATGCGCGGCCGTGATGCGGCCCCGCCCGTCCCTGCTGGTTTTCCTGTGCATCCGGCCCCGCCCGCCTGAAGGCGGCAGGGGACCTGTGCCGGTGCGCGGCGCAATACCGGCGCGGCGGTCTCTCGGCTTCCCGCGCCCTCGAGCGGGCGCCGGAAGCCGGGATTAACTCAAGCGGTCAACGAACTCGATTTCTCTCGGGATCTTATATGAGGACAGGTAGGTTCTGCAGTGTTTCAGGATGGCTTTTTCGTCTGCAGAGGCCCCCTCCTTCTTCACGACCAGCGCCTTGACGACCTCCCCGCGCATGAGGTCCGACTTTCCGATGACCTTCGACTCCGCGACAATGGGGTGGATGTTCAGGACGATTTCCACTTCACGCGGGTAGACGTTGAACCCGCTGGTGATGATCATCCGCTTTTTGCGGCCCTTGAGGAAGATATGCCCGTCGGCGTCGATCAGGGCAAGATCCCCCGTGTGCAGCCACCCGTTGCGGATGACGGCGGCCGTGGCCTCAGGATCCTTGTAGTACCCCGGCATGACGTTCGGGCCGCGGACGATGAGTTCCCCGATCTCGCCGCGCGGCAGCTCCCGTTCCGTGTCGTCGACAATGCGGGCCTCGACGCCCGGGATGGGAACGCCGATGGAGCCGGGCTTCTGCTGCATGTGCAGCCGCGTGACGGAGCAGACGGGCGAGGCCTCCGTGAGGCCGTAACCCTCGCGGATCGGCACCCTGAACTTCTTCTCGAACTGGGGCATGTAGGCCGGCGGCATGGCGGAGCCCCCGGTGACGCAGTATTTTAGGGAACTCATGTCGTACTTCTCGGTTCCCTCCTGGAGGAGCATGCCGAGGTAGACGCGCGGCACGGCGGTCATGTAGGTGATCTTCTCGGTCTCGATGGCCTTGAAGATGCTGTCGATGCTGAAGGCGTCGAGCATGACGACGCAGGCGCCCATCAGGATGGGGTTGAGCATGTTGGCGACGGCGCCGAAGGAGTGGAAAAGGGGGATGAGGCTCAGCCCCGTGTCCTTCTCCGATCCGTCGAACAGGTCCGCAAGCAGGCGGGACTGGGAGATGAGATTGCCGTGGGTCAGGACGGCCCCGAGGGGTTTGCCCGTGAGGCCCGAGGTGTAGATCATGACGGCGGGGTCGTCTTCCGCTGCATCGGACGGCTCAAACTCGAAGGGGCCCGCCTCTAGGGCCTTCTTCAGGGACAGGGGGCCTTCGTCCATTTCCGTCAGCAGGAGGTGCCTGCAGGTGGCAAGCCGGTCCTTGATCTCCTCGAAGCGCCGCGCCGACTGAGCGGACGTGACGAGCGCCTTCGCGTCGCTGTTGTCGAGGAGATATTGCAGCTCGTAGGCGGTGGACATGACGTTGAGCGTCACGGCCACGGCGCCCAGCTTCTGGCAGGCGAAGTAGGTGATGGGGAATTCGGGGGTGTTGGGCAGCATGAGGGCCGCCTTGTCGCCCCTGCCGATGCCGATGGACTTCAGGTGGTTGGCCAGGGAGTTGACGGCCGCGTCCATCCGGCTGAAACTGATCCGTGAATTTTCGTAGACGAGGGCCGTGTTGTCCTTGTAGGTGCTGCAGGAATCTGCGAACATTTTCCCAAGGTTCATAAGGCCCACGGACCCCCCGAAAATTTACGGGCGAACCATATCACAACAGGGTCAGTTTCTCAACAGAAAACAGCAGAGAAAATGGGCATTCCGGGGCTTTTGGATGCCCGGAAAACGTTCAGCGCCAGGGCCTCGGAAGGGCGTGTCGGCCCCCCTTTTCTCCACCCATCCTTGACAATTCGGGTAGCCTGAGGTAAAAGCAGAAACTCCTTGAAATATTGAACTGTTGGATGAACGAGGGGGTGGAGGAGCGGATGGCCGAAGTGATTGACGGAAACCGGATCGCCCGGGAGGTCAGGGCGGAGGTTAGGGCGCAAGCCATTGAATTGAAAGAAAAAAGGGGGATAACGCCGGGCCTCGCCGTGATCCTGGTGGGCGAGGATGCCGCCTCGAAGATCTACGTGGGCCGCAAGGAAAAGGCCGCCGCCGAGGCCGGCTTTTTGTCGCGCGAGTTCCGGCTGCCCGCGGATACGGCGGAGGATCGCCTGCGGGAGATCGTCGCCGGGCTCAACGCCAGCCCCGAAATCCACGGCATCCTCGTGCAGCTGCCCCTGCCGAAGCACATCAACCCCGACGTGGTCATCGAGACCATAGACCCACGCAAGGACGTCGACGGGTTCCACCCCGTCAACATCGGGGGCCTCTTCACGGGGCGCCCGGGCCACCGGGCCTGCACCCCGCTGGGGGTCATCGAACTGCTCGACCGGACGGGGATCCCCATCGAGGGCAAAGAGGCCGTGATCGTGGGCCGCAGCAACATCGTGGGCAAGCCCCTGGCGCTCATGCTCCTCAACCGCCACGCGACGGTGACGGTCTGCCACACACGGACGCGCGACCTGGCCGCCGTGGCGAGGCGCGCCGACATCCTGGTGGCCGCGGCGGGAAGGGCCGAGATGGTCCGGGGCGACATGGTCAAGGACGAGGCCGTCGTGATCGACGTGGGCATCAACCGCAGGGCCGACGGCAAGCTCGTGGGAGACGTGGCCTTTGCCGAGGCGGCCGCGAAGGCCTCCTACATCACGCCCGTGCCGGGCGGGGTGGGCCCCATGACCATCGCCATGCTCCTCCGGAACACCCTGGAGGCGGCCTCGTCATCGGGCGGCGGCTGAACGGACGGGGCCGGAACCTGACATCATCGGGAAAGAAGACACCGTGCTCATCAAGGGAAGCCTACCCTTCGGCAGACCCATCTCGAGGGTTCTCGTCATCCAGCTCGGGGACATCGGCGACGTCGTCTCCGCGACCCCCGCTTTTCGGGCCGTCCGGGAGCGCTTCCCGGAAGCCCTGCTCGCCGTGCTGGTCCGGGAGGGGTTCGGCGGCCTCCTCGAGGACGACCCCCTGTTCGACCGGATCTTCGAGATCAGGCGGAAGCAGGGCATGCTCGCCGACCGGGTCCTGGAGCCGCTGCGGCTCATCGGTGAGTTGAGGCGGCAGCGGTTCGACCTCGTCATCGACCTTCGCGGCGACGACCGGGGGGTCTACATGTCGCTGGCCTCCGGGGCCCCCGTCCGCGCGGCGATGCGTTACGGGCACATGCCGTGGCGCGATGCATTCTATACCCACCTCGTCATCCCCCCGCCGCCGGAAGCGAGAACCCGGGGAGCGGCCTACCAGTCCCTCGACGTCATCCGTCCCCTCGGGATCGACACCCCCGACACCCTACCGCGTCTTCACGTGTCAGACGAAGCACTGAGGCGGGTTCGACAGCTTCTGCCCAACGGGGGCCGACGGGGTCAGGTGACGATCAACCCCTTTGCGCGCTGGAAGTACAAGGAGTGGGACTACGGGAAATGGGCGGAGGTGGTCCGGTGGCTGGAGGGGGAAAAAGGATACAGGCCCGTGCTCGTCGGCTCCCTTGCGGAACGGGAGGCGGCGGCCCGGATTGCCTCGGAGGCGGGCGGGGGGGCGGTCAACCTGGCGGGACTGACGTCGCTGAAGGAGCTTGCCGCCCTGCTGAGCCTCAGCGCCTTCCATGCTGGCGTCGACAGCGCGGCGCCGCACATCGCGGCGGCCGTCGGGACCCCCACGATCACGATCTACGGGCCGACGGACTGGCGGGACTGGGCCCCGGAGGGGGGGAGGCACCGGGTGATCCGGCCGGACAGGGACTGTGTGCCGTGCAGGGAAAAGGGCTGCAGGGGGGAGGGAAGGAGCGAGTGCCTGGAGGAGATGACGACGGAGGATGTCAAGCGGCACATGGCATCTTTTATCAGAGGCATCCAGAATCAGTGATCTTGAATGAAACTCAACCCATAGTTTTCATTCCGCAACGACGATCAATTGATTGATGATTTGTTAAACGCTTGATGCGGCGGGAAATTTTGAGTGTCCGTCGGTGTCGAAATTCCTAATGACTGATATGTGACGCTGAATGTGCAGATGTTTCCGAATTTCCACCCAGCCCCTTATTGCTTGCTCAAAATCGCGCGAAAACACCACAGCTTCATTTTTTCTGAATAGAGGGCATTCGGTGGCAGAACCGTATCGACCGGACCTGCGAATGAAAGCCCGATGCTCTGAATAACTCCACTCAAATAGGAGAGGTTCACATCAGGATAGTCCAAGGTGAGGATGATGAGCCCGTCGTCCTTGAGGGTTCGACGAAATTCGCACAAAGAAGTTCTTATCTCATGGCGAAAAAAAAGGCGGAGAAAACGTGTTGAGGGAATCCCCGGATGCCGGTTAAAAAAGTCTTTAAGGTGCTCGATGACGGAAATACAGAATATCCGATCGAACACGCCGTCATCGTAAGGCAGCTTCACCAGAGAGGCAATGTCATAGTGGATGCCATGCAACTGTTTTTCGTCTAGTAATGTAAAGGCATTGTCGCCGAATGTGGCGTTGATTTCCCGGATGATAGCTTCCTTGGAAAGGATTCTTTCATCGATATCACAGGCAAATACTTCTTTGCAGGTGTTCACGAGGTAATACTTGAAAGGATGCTCTAAGCCGCAGGCAGCATCCAGAACGGTAAACTCTTTTCCGGTGTATTGTTTGGCCCATGTGTACTCGTACGGTCGGCTCCACCAGGCCGGTGGCAGTGGCAAGATTAAATGATCTCCGTGGGCATCCTCATTGGTGAAGAAGCGAGATGTAAGATCCATGAACTTCCCTTTCGTGTCTTTCGTCGCTAGGAGAATCAATCACGAATAGTTGCAAGGGCGGAGGAAGAATCCCGAGAAGGGGACCGATTTTTTTCAAAATGACAGGGTTTTCGATTTCGACACATTGGGTTCAGGATGCCTCTCCGGACAGGATGTCGGCGATTCTAAAGGCCGCCCGACCGTCTCCATAGGGCGAGGCCTTCAGGGACGGCGGCGGGTCGCAGGCCCATTCGATGGCTTTTTCCATGTTTCGTCCTGCGATCCGGCCTAGGCCGATTTCGAGGACTTCAGGCCTCTCCGTCGTTTCTCTTGCGATGATTACTTTCTTATTAAAGCAGGTGGCTTCTTCCTGGATACCGCCGCTGTCGGTAATCAAAAAAGCGGCACAGCTTATCATTCGCAACATTTCTGGATAGCCCACCGGATCAATCACCTGAATGTTCGCCGCTGTGAGCAGGTGCCGATGCTTCCGCACATGCGGATTGGGATGAATCGGTAGGACGAATTTCAGTTTTCGGTATTTGGTCGCTATTCTTTCCAATTCACGGAAGAGGTCTTCTATGATGGCGTGGTTTTCCCGCCGATGCAATGTCACGGGCACCAAGGGCGTCACGGCTGTCGTGAGGCGCAGCGTCTTCTTGAAATAGTCCACTGCATCGACGATGGTGTTTCCCACAAGATGAACATTCCGAGCCCCGCTTCTCACGAGGATCTCGAAGGCCCGCCTCGTCGGGGCAAAATTGTAGTCGGCGATCTGTGTGATCAGGGTTCGGTTGAGCTCCTCGGGGTAGGGGTTCATGAGGTCGTAGGTCCGAAGGCCCGCCTCGACGTGGGCGATCCGCACGCCGTTGTAGAAAGCCATCTGGGACAGGGCCCAGGCCGTCGTCGTGTCGCCTTGGACGACGACGGTATCGAAACGCTGCCTCGTGTAGAGCGCTTCCGCGGCCCGACAGATCTTCACGTAGCTGCCGCCCAGGGTGTTGTGCTTCTGCTCGCCGGTGAAGGAGTCGGCGAAACTGAAATCCGGTGGGGGAACAAGATCCTTCACGTCTTCGTAGAGGTCGGTATGCTGTCCGGTGAAAAGGGTCCTGTGCGGCAATCCGCGTTCTACCAGGGCATTGACGACTGGGAAGAGCTTAATAATCTCGGGCCGGGTTCCGTAAGCAATCAAGATCATAACAAAATGGGACTGTACCCTCTCTCTATTTCGGTTTTCACGACCTTCCAGTAGTCGGCCGAGCGATCCTCGCTGCAGCTGATGGCGACGCGGTCCACGCCCCGCTCGGGCTTGACGGACCCCCAGAGGGAACGGTCCTCGGGAGGGTGCGGCGGGCAGGCCGCCCGTATTCCACGACGCTGGAGCATGGCGCAGAAATGAATGTCCTCTCCGAAGGTTCGCAGCACGGGCTCCTCGTCCCAGAAGAAGCGCGCCCATTCGCGGCGGAAGAACCAACTATGCCCCACGAGATCCACGAAGGCCAAGTCGCGGTTCATCCCTTCCCATCCCATCCTGGGCTTCTCCGTTTTCAATTCCGTCCGCGAGAGGTACCGCAACCCGATCGTACCGCAAAGGGTCTTTTCGGCATCTACATACCTCAGGCAATTTTCAAACCAACGCTCGCCCGGCATGGTATCATCATCAAAGATGCAGACATACTCTCCCTCCATGCATGACGCGAGTGTAAATCGGGGAACGATCCCGAAATTATGGTCGCAAATGATCTTCTTGACGAAGCGATCACCGTTGAACGAAACGAGTTGTTTTCGCTCAATCCACCCCATTATCTTCGGCGGGGCGTTATACCACAGAACGATTTCATGCGGAGGAACCGTCTGATTCAGAAGCCGGTCTACCTGCTCTTCGAGGTATTGAGGCCTGGCCCATGCTGTCAATAACGCCGAGATTTTCGGTTTCATGGTACTCCTGCTCCATACCGATCTGCAGTTCATCCGCGGCAAGCCCGGGCCGGATGGCTGCCACTTCAACGGTGCCGCTTATTGCCGGCCATGCAGTGCGGCGGTGGACCGAACGGATCCGACATGACCATAAAATAAGATGATTTCTCGCATCGTCCGTGATAGTAAAAAGGCACGTTTCAATCCCTTTTCGCCATTCCCGTGGCATCTGAGATGCGAATGTTCTGGGCACATGCAAAGGAACGCTGGCAGCATTTCGCGCTGGGCGATTCACAAAAAACGGACAGGTGGTTGCTTATCCTGATTCTGTTGATCGCCTTGACCTTTCGGGTTGGCAGAGCTGTGTTGACCTCAATAATCAACCCGGACGCTGCCCTCTATATCTATCAGGCCAAGGCTATCTATTATGGATTGTGGCCGTCTGTCAATACCTGTTCGCTTCCATACCTTACCGTGCTCCCCTTGTTGACGGCCGGTTTCTACCCCTTGTTTCAAGACTGGGTGATCTCTGCTCGAGCCGTTTCCATCATGTTCGGGACATTAACCCTTGTGCCGCTTTATCTTCTCGCCCGGTTTTTCTTCAGTTCCCTCGTTAGCGGGCTTATTACCCTGACATTTGCCGTCATGCCGGTCTTTGTAAGCACCAGCGTGGATGTTGTTCGTGATCCCGCCTCTTGGCTTTTTTCCATGTCAGGGTTCTATTTTTTCACGAAGGGCATATTGCGAAACCGACCGCATCTTTTTGCATGGGGTTCTATGTTCTTTCTGCTCGCAACATGGACCCGTATTGAGGCGGTTTTGTACTTCGCAGTGAGCGTCTTCTATCTGTTTGTCAGAGGGGGAGAACAGAAGAGCAGGAAGCTTCAGTGGTTTCTTTCACCGGTCATAACGGCTGTGATCGTTTATATCTTCATTCAGTGGGTCGTCTTGGGGAAGGAAGTCTACGGGTATCGATTCTTGGAGATTCCATCAAGAATTATGGTCGCCTGGGATACATACCAAACTCTGAGAGTGGAATTGTTGTCACTGATCCAGCTTCAGTACGACGGCCCGTGGCTCGAGTTCTTGAAATATACAAGGACGCTCATATGGTTTGTGGGGGTGGGGGTCTTGCTGAAATATGTCGCGGAGGCTTTTTTTTATCCCGTCTTTTTCATTCTGGTCCTCGGCATCGCGTGCAAGAGAAGAACTGTCGATAAAGGCCCTGTCCTGTACTACGGTCTGCTTGCTGTCGGTGCCGTAATTCTCCTGTATGCGAATATATTTAGCTATTGGGTCATGACACACCGTTTTGTGGCCCTGCTGATCCTACCCTGTTTTATTTTTGTCGGGTTTGGGATCGAAAGGATTATCGACGTACTGACGCACCGGTATCACGTCAGAGCAATCACCGCCATGCTGCTTCTCGTTGTTTTCGTCATGGGGTTCGCGGCGCCGAACAATCTTCGCCCTCACGAGAGGGACAAGGTTGTGTTTAAAGAGATCGGGAGAACCATTGCGAACGAGGAAGGGTGCTCGCAAGGGATAGACATCCTGACCCTCGGCACGTCCTATCGCTGGGTTTCGCTCTACGCCAATTTAGATGCTCAGGGGGTATGCTGCCCGGACAAGTACTTTTTGTTCGACCCGTTCCCGGAGATTGTCGGGCGGAATTACGGAGAGTTCTTAGAAAATGTGAGATCCCGGGGTGTGCAGTACGTGCTGTGGGAGGAGAGAAACTGGCCAAGCAAGGAATATAACTTGCCCGTTGATTATGATCCTCGTGATTTCAGAATCGTGGGCCAATGGCACCACAAGGACACGGGAAGGCTCGTGTTGTTCAAGAAGTTCTAGCCAGCCTCTGCGAACCAGACCCTGAGAAAGGCGGACGTCCCTCGAGGATTCGAGGTGAGATGATAGAAATGATCCCATGACGGCTTGAAGCAGTGAAGGGTCTGTCCCGGTTTGATGGGGACCAGCGTTGAGTTCCGTGCCATCTTCTTTCTGCCGTACAGGACGAGAAGTGAGAAAAGCACGGAGATCAGCGTCACTCGCAACCGGGTGAGGAAAGTCGGTAATTGCGGCAAGGTCCAGGGAGACGGCTTTTCCCCTCCCCGATTCGCTGAGCCTAGCGCTCAACAGAAGATGCGGAAGCGTGACCTAGCCGATGTAACCCGATGACAAACCATAGACCTCCGGGATACCGAGCCTTGACGACAGTGGATTCTGCAGAAACACATTATGGGTGAGTAAAGCCGCCCCGGCATTACACCCGGTTTCTATCGTGATCGTCTAGAAGAGGAACAGAATGCAACGGTATGGAGTGAAGCAATTGACGATGAGGAAATATAGAATCGGGTACGCGATGCAATGCCCGTAGAGATCATTCACACTGTTTGTTGGATCTAGGGTAAAAAAAGCCGCACGGAACCCAGCGAGGAAGACTGCAGCAGGCATCTTCAGGGGTAAGTAAAGCGGCATGGTCCGTTTGCAGTACATGTGCCGGAAGAGCGCCACGGAGAGGGCCGATTAGAGCGCGATTTCCTGCAGGGTCATGTGGGGATGCGAACTAGTGTCCGTCCGGAAACTGTAACTGTTTAGAAAATCTTATTAATTTGCGCACAAAGGGCTTTTCATGAAAACTCCGCAGGATACCCCGTCCTGTGGGCGGGGATGAATGCGGTGCGGGGGCAAGGGGGATGCAATCCCCCTCAGCGCCTGTCAAGATGCCCCGCCTTGTAGGCGGGGTAATTCACTTTCGGTGCTGTCTGCTATGGTTAACTCACAATACATTGATATTGTTAAGCGAATGCCAAAGCGAGGACATCCCGTGCGCCGAAAATTCAATGCGCAATCGAGCCTCTTCACCTCCACCTCCAACAAACCCATCGCCCGCGAACTCGAACAGATCTCCCGGATTCTCGATGAGACCCCGCGGCTTCTCGATCTGGTCTACCGGGACCTCGTCGGCACAAAGCGCGACGACACGGGCCGGATGGGACTCAATGCCGAACAGGTTCTGCGCTGTGCCGTGCTGAAACAGTACCGTCAGCTCAGCTACGAGGAGTTGGCCTTTCATCTGGATGACTCATCGGCCTTCCGCGGCTTCTCCCGTCTGGAGATGGGACAGTATCCCTGCAAGTCGATTCTCCAGGACAACATCAAGTCTCTGCGGGAAGAGACCTGGGAGGCGATCCACGAGGAGATCATCGGCTACGCCCGGCGCGAGGGGATCGAGACGGGCCGCAAGATCCGGGTGGATTCCACCGCCGTCGAGACCGATATCCATCATCCGACGGACTCGACGCTGCTTTTGGACGGCATCCGGGTCATCACCCGCCGGCTTGCCTGCGGCAAGGACCTGCGGCCGCAACCCGTCTACGTTTTCTCGGACCACACGCGGGTGGCCAAGAAGCGAACCCTCACCATCCTCAACGCCAGGAAGGACGCTCTCCGCAAGGCCGCTTACCGGGACCTGCCGGCCTATGCCGCGCGGGTGGCGGGGTATGCCGAGGCGGCCATCCCGGAGCTTCGCTCGTTTCAGGGCTCCGATCCCCGCGACACCCTTGCGGCCCGCGCCCTGGCCGATCGCCTGGAACGGGCCGTGGGTCTGCTCGGGAAGGTCATCGATCAGACCCGGCGGCGCATCTTGAACAACGAGAAGGTTCCCGCATCCGAGAAGATCGTCTCCTTCTTCGAGGAGCATACGGACATCCTCGTCAAGGGCGGTCGGGACACCCTGTACGGGCACAAGGTGTTTCTTTCCGGCGGCGCCTCGACGCTGATCCTGGATTGCCTGATCGAGCGGGGCAACCCCGCCGACAGCGATCGGTATCGGCCGCTTCTGCAGCGGCACGAAGAGCGCTTTGGGCGCATGCCCCGCCAGGTGGCCGCCGACGGGGGGTTCGCCTCGCAGGACAATCTGCGTTTTGCCAAAGAGCATCAGGTGCGGGATGCCGTTTTTGCCAAGAAGCGCGGCCTGTCCGTTCTGGAGATGGCCAAGAGCCGCTGGGTCTACAAGATGCTGCGCAACTTCCGAGCCGGCATCGAGGCGGGCATCTCGTGCCTGAAGCGGGCCTTTGGCCTGGAGCGATGCAGCTGGTCGGGATGGGGCGGCTTCAAGCAGTATGTCTGGAGCAGCATCGTCTCGTACAATCTGCTGGTGATGGCCCGCATCCGACTGGCCGAGGTCTGATCCGCAGAGACCGCGGCCGCTTGTTTCGCATTCAAGGCGGCGGTGCGTCCTGCTGCGAGAAAAAACGGCGATACGAACTGAAATCCATGCTGTCGCGCAACGGGGAACCGGTGTCTCCGCCCGGTCCGACCTTACCATTTGCTTCCCGGATATCATTCCCGGTGAAAAACCGGGGTTTCCGGATAGGCACGAACTAGAAAAGAAAGGGCCTCAGTTAGAGTGCCGACGTCCTGAGCCCATCGCCCTCACAAGCCGAGTGTGTTCATCCAGCGTGTGAATCTAAAGGTAGGGTCATGTCGAGGCTGCTATCGGGCTTGCACTCGCCTTCCAGGCCCGATCCTCAGAAATACCCGACGATTCGAGTTGGAGGACTTTCTGCCGGCCGGATGTGCTCATAGGCCTCCGGACAGGGAGACTCTTCCCGGCTCCTCTGCAAGAATTCGGGATAGGGCCGCGGTCAGCGTCCTCCTCAAGTGCTCGATCCTACGAAGCGTGTAGTGGCTGATCGGATCCCTTCGAACATCTTTCTCTATGAAAAGAGTTCCGATATTCTTCTGGGCAGAATCGAGAAGAGGCAGTTCCAGCTTGAGCAGATCGTTCCGGTCTTCCTGCGCCCACGGCTTGTAGCCGTCGCTTGTCCACGTAAATTGCATCGAGGACTGCGCCTTTTCTGATATGTCGCTGTTCGAATCCACGGCTGGATCGCTGTTTCCGTAGATCGTCAGGATTCCCTTGTCGAAATTCAGCATATCCATGGCACGGCCGACATTGGACCAGAGTTCTTCGGCGCTTTTCGACGCGCTGATATCAATCTGCACGTTAAGAAAGCTGCGACGGTCACGGGTCAGCCCCGCCACATCGGAAACATCACGGAACCACCCGTAGATCTTGTCGTAAGCCAGATATCCAAAATATCCGAGTTTCTGTGTGAAGATCACGGCGCCGGCGCCAAGAAGAATGAGGAAAAGTCCCGCCTGTTCATCCCGGAGATTGACCAAGATAACGGCTGATAAGCACAGAGCAAAAGTAATCCCGTAGAGGATCAGCACCGTCCTGCGGGCCGAAAACCCCATTCTGATGAATTGGTGATGGATATGCCCCTTGTCCGGCTTGAAGATATCCCGGCCCTGAATGAAGCGCCGTATGGGGGACAGCAGCGTGTCGAATACGGGAATCCCCATGGCCAGCAGCGGCATGAGAATGATGGCTCCTACCTGGCTTTTCTGGGACCCGAGGATGGAAAGGCCGGCAATCGTATACCCTAAGAAATAGCTCCCACCGTCCCCCATGAAGATAGAGGCCGGGTTGAAGTTGTACCTGAGAAATCCCAGCACGGTCCCCCCCAGCCCAGCATACAATATGGCGATTGTGTGCTCTCCTCGCAAAACGGAGAAAATCACCATGATGGCCGACGTGAAAAAGCAGATGCCTCCCGCAAGTCCGTCCAGACCGTCGATGAGATTCACGGCATTGATGAACAGGACGAACCAAAAAACCGTGAGCCCGTAACTCATGATCGGTCCGAGAGGTTTGTCGGAAAACAGAAACAACTCGATGCCGACGCCGCCGAAGAATGCCAAGGTGGCAGCCGCAATCTGAGCGAGAAGCTTTATCCGGGCGCTCAAATGGCGGAAATCGTCCAAGATGCCGACGCCGAAAACGACCAATGAGCCGGCAAAGAGGTGCGCGATTTTGCGATCCCATATGGGGTAGTGAGCTTTCTCGACGGGGAGGAAACCGATAAGGGCTAGGGTTCCGAAAAAGGCAACCACCATAGCCAATCCGCCGACCCTGGGGATGGGGACCATGTGAACTTTCCGTTCGTGAGGATGATCCATCGCACCAAACCGTATCCCGAAGCCCCTTACCCTCGGGGTGACGAGGACGGACATGGTCAGAGCGATGACGAAAACGGCCAGGATTGTCGTGATCATGGTTGACTCGCCCCGGTCTTTATCGGCGGATTCGGACTATAAAACATGAACCCATTTCGCCGCGGAAGGAACTTGCAGCGAGCCTTCTCCCAGTGCAGCTTTTCGAACGGGTCGGCCGCGGATTTCGATCCGCCATTAGAAGCCTCCTCTCGCATCGGACAGATTGTATTGTGCCCACAGAACGCTGACGCTGCGAAACGGGTACACCCGAGAGAACTCAAAATATTCATGGAAAGGATGAGAAGGTGATCGCGCGGATTCAAAAACGCAGCCCGGACCGTTGAGCCACCCCACTAGTGTGAAACAATCGATCCGCTTCCAAACCCATGCAATATATTAGGTTTACATATATCGGCAGTTGAACTGAAAATCAATGGGTCTGTTTCGCGTTCGAGCGCGGCTGATCGACCAATTGGCCGGTCTCTTCATTTGCCGAAAGGGTGAGATCGGCTGCCGTTTCTCTTGTCGGCGGGGTGAAATGGGACAGGATCTGCCTGGCCGCTTTGGGTGCGGAAAACATTTCCTCCATCAGCACCCGGGCGTTTCGGCCCAAACGCTCGCGGAGAAAGCGGTCCCGCAACAGCCTCCGGGCACCCTCGGCCAGCGCCTCATCCTCCCCGTTGGTGAAAACCAGACCAGCCTCGTGTTCCTCCACGATGTTCTGGAGATCGTTGCCCGGGTTGATACTCGCCAGGATGGGTTTGGCGTGGAACATGTAGCCGAGCATCTTGCCGGGGAAATTCTGCGTCTTGAGGTTGCGATCTAGGGAAATCAGACCCACATCAAACTCGGAAAGAGTCGCAAGGTATCGCTGGTGGTCGACAGCAGGTTTGATCACGATATTGGCCAGGCCCCTCGCAGCTATTTTCTTCCTGAGGCGCTCCACCTCGCTGCCCTCACCCACCAGCAGAAAATACGCTTTCGGCTCGTCTCTCAGATTGTCGGCAAGCCGGATGACGTTGTCCATGTCCTGCGCCACTCCGATGTTTCCGCCGTAGAAGAAGACCACTTTGCCATCCAGACCGAGTTGGCTTCTGGCATGGGTGACGGTGTGCTGCTCTTCCCGCAGAGGGGTCCAGTTGTACAGGACATCGAGGCGATATCCCCGGTGACCGTAGTGCCTGGCGAAATAATCAAGGTTGGCAGGTGATTGAACGCCGATGATGTCGGCCGCATCGTAATTCAGCGCCTCCCACCACTTGAAAAAACGATAAATAGATCCCTTGCGCAGGATACCTGCGTCGACGGCCCATTGCGGAAAGATATCTCGCAGGATGAGATAGGCCGGGCAGCCCCATGCTTTCTTCAGCCCTTTCACAAGGGGTCCGAAGAAAATGGTGGGCGCGTAGTAAAGGATCAGCTCAGCGGGGTTTTCACGGAAAAAGGCTTTGCCCCGGCGCCAGAGAGTTTGCGACAACAGCAACTCGTTCAGCGCGCGCAAAACCCTGGATGCGCCCTTGATCCTGCCGGTCCGGATGCGTAGAACCCTTATCCCGTCCTCCTCGTATTCTCGGCAGGCCAATGCGGCCTCCTCATCGGGTGCGACGACGACCGGCTCATGGCCGGCCCTCGAGAATTCGAGAGCGAGATCATGGATGAGCTTCGCACTGGATTTTGTGCTCGGAAGGTAGCAGTCGACCAAAAGAAGAATGCGCATGAAAGACACGATCTTGAAGGGGTGCCCGCATCGGGCTATTTATACCAGACCCTTCGGTTGACGAAGTCCGTGTAGCTCAGGATGATCCGAACGACCTTCTTGGATACATCATCGGCCGCGTAATCGGGTACGACTCGGCTCCGGTGGACGTCTTCGTAAAACTGGCCGGTGACGGTCTCTATGGCCTCTATGACACGCTCCGGCGAAAGCCCGCACATGACCAGCGTTCCCTCGTCCATCCCCTCGGGTCGCTCGTGGGCCTGCCGGATGGTCACGGCGGGGAACTGCAGAATGGAAGATTCCTCCATGATGGTTCCACTGTCCGACACGACGCAGAAGGCCGACATCTGCAGCCTGACGTAGTCGAAGAACCCGAGAGGCTTCATGAAGTCGATGGAAGGGGCCAGCTTGACACGCCGGTTGCCCTCGAGTTTCTTGCGGGTCCGTGGATGGGTCGAAACGATGATTCTCTTTTTGAAATACCGGGCGATCCGATTGAGCGACAGGAGCAAATTACCGAAATTCACCTCACTGTCGATGTTCTCCTCCCTGTGGGCGCTGACGATGAAATAGCCTCGCTTCTTGAGTCTGAGCCTCTGCAGGGACTTCGACGCCTCGATCCCGTCGCGGTAGAAGGTGAGGATCTCTTTCATCGGTGAGCCGGTTTTTATCACCGTCTCGGGCTGGATTCCTTCGGAGAGCAGGTAGCGGCGGGCATGCTCGGTATAGGCGAGGTTGATGTCGCTGATATGGTCGATGATCCGCCGGTTGATCTCTTCCGGCACGCGCTCGTCAAAGCAGCGGTTTCCTGCTTCCATGTGGAAGACGGGAATCTGCCTCCTCTTGGCCGCAATGGCCGAAAGGCAGCTGTTCGTGTCTCCCAGGATCAGGAAGGCATCGGGCTTTTCCTTCTCGAGAACCTCGTCGGTTCGGTCGATGATGTTGCCGATCGCGCGGGCGACCCGGTCACTGGCCACGGAGAGAAAATAGTCGGGCTTCCGGATGCCGAGTTCCTGGAAAAAAACCTCGTTGAGCTCGTAATCATAGTTCTGTCCCGTGTGGACCAGCACGTGCCGGGCGTGCCGATCCAGCTCGTGAATGACCCGGCTTAGCTTGATCAGCTCGGGACGGGTTCCGACAACGGTCATCACTTTCAAGGCCATGGTTTCTCTCCCGCCCCCGCGTTTCAGCGCAGGAGTTCTTCGTCCTGGTTCAGCTCGACATCCTCGACCGTCAGCCGGTTCTTTCTCAGCAGTGCTACGGTGCCTTCCAGGTCCAGCACCACATCCCCCGAGCTGAACTCCTTCGTCAGGGCGTTCGGTTCCCGCGCGTTCGGATCGAGTAGCTCCGGCAGCATGGGCAAGATCGCGTAGTACGAGCCCCGGTCGACACAGTGATGGGCTTCCTCCTCGGAGACGAGGATCTCATGCAACTTCTCCCCCGGTCTGATTCCGATGATCTCGATACCGATCTCCCGGGGCCCGATCAGCGCCGTGGCCAGGTCGAGCATCGTCGACGAAGGGGCCCGGGGGATGTAGGTTTCCCCTGCCCTGGCGCTTCGGATGGCCTCGAAGACAGTGTCCACGGCCTGGTCGAGGGAAAGGAGGAACCGGGTCATCTCGGGGACCGTGACCGTGACGGGGCCGCCGCTGCGGATCTGATCGTGAAACAGCGGGATGACCGAACCCCGCGAGGCCAGGACGTTTCCGTATCGCACGCAGATGAACCGTGTGCTGGGGTTCAGGATGTTGGCGCTGGTGAATATCCGCTCCTGGATGGCCTTGGTCATTCCCATGACGTTGACGGGTTTGCAGGCCTTGTCGGTGCTGACCCCGACGACGGTTTCGACGGGGTAGTCGTTCTCGGCGATCGCACGGACCACGTTGGCCGCCCCCAGACAGTTGGTCGTCAGGGCCTGCTCCGGGAAATATTCGCAGGTGGGGACCTGCTTCAGGGCTGCCGCGTTGATCACGATGTCGGCCCGGCTGAGGACGGAGCGGATATCGGCGTAGCTGCGGACGTCGCCGATCCGGAACTCGAGGATGTTCATGAAGTTCCGGTAGATCACCTCGTCCGTGGCGAAGAGATTGTGCAGGTAGGACATGCGCATGAAATGCTGCTTTGCCTCATCGCGCGAAAAGACGATGACCTTTTTCGGTGTGCCCCGCTCGCCGCTCAGGATCCGGCGGACCACGGTTTTGCCGAGTGAGCCGGTCCCGCCCGTGATGACCACCGTTTTGCTTTCGAATATCGGCATGATTGCCTCCAGGGTTTCAGATTCGTTGATAGAATGTCCGGTAGTCCTCGTGCATCCGGGCCACCAACACCGGCCATGCCGGGGGAACGTACCCCGTGATCCTCCGAAACTCCGAAGAATCCAGGGATCGGTCGATCCGAACGTCCCCATAAGGGTCGATCTCGTTGGGCCTTTCATATTGCTTTGCCACGAGCCCCAGAAGGTCGTATTTTGATATCGGATCCGAAGAAACGTGGAAGATCCCGATGAGGTCCGGGTTCGGGATGACCCGTTCTGCCACGATGAGCGCCATCTCCACTGTGGGGAAGCCCGAGTAGATGGCTTTTGTAAATCCGCGCACCCTGCCTGTTTCGGCGAGAAACCATTCCACGAGGCCATGGCGCCCCTTGATCTCGTGCCCGATGATGGAGGTCCGGAGGGTCACGCAGTGCGGCGGCTCGGCCACTTCGCCGAGGTACTTCGAAATGCCATAGAGGTCCGTGGCCGTTGGTGGGTCGGTTTCCCGATAGTTTCCCTTGGCACCGTCGAAGACGCAATCCGTGCTGAAATGAATCAGCCTTGCCCCGATCGCCCGGCACAGCACAGCCAACCGGTGCGGCAGAAGGGCGTTGATGGATATGGCCGGGATGGGCTCGTTCGCGATGGGCAGCTGTTTAACCAGGCCGATGCAGTTGATCACGATTTCGGGCCTGACCGTTGAGCAGGCCCTGATGATCGTGTCGAACCGGTTGACATCCACGTCGGTGATGATGGTTTGTAAAAGCCCCCCAGGGAACAGGGTAGCAAGCCCCCCTGACTCCCGGACCGCAGCATGTACATCCAACTCGGGTCGCGAGGAAAGCTGTCTAAACATGGTGTGCCCCAGCATTCCCGTGCCCCCCAGGATCAATACTTTTTTCTGCATGATAACCTCTTGATCGTGATCCGCGAGTTCCGACGCGTCATGACTGCTCAGCAGGGTGTGCTATGTTTCACGACGGCCGGTGTCTTCGAACAGTGCCACAAGTGAACGGGCCGTCTCATTCCAATCGTATTTCCGAACCTGCTCATACGCGAGGTATATTAATTGTTTTCTGTATTCAAGATCAAACAGCACTTTCTCGATGCCCGCTGCCATATCCTCTGGGTCGAGGGGGTTGAAGTAGTGGGCTCCTCTCCCGCAAATCTCCGGGAAGGGAATGAACAACTCCTCTCCCACCTCCGTGCGGCTTTCGTTCGATGTGGCAACCGGCACCCCGTAACCCATGGCCTCGATGACGGGCAGGCCGAAGGTTTCTTCCAGGGAAGGGAAGACAAACGCATCGGCCCCTTGATACCAGGATTTGATGCCGCTGTAGGGGACCTTCCCCGTAAAGCATACCCTTCCTTCCAGACGAAGTTCCGCAATGATGGATTTCAGCTCCCCGGCGTACCCGGGATGGATCAAGTCACCCACGATCATGAGCTTTCCATGGTATCCCCCAGTCCCTGCAACGATGCCATAGGCCCTGATCAACCTTTCAAGATTCTTGTGGGGGAGCACCACGGCTATGGTGAGGATGTAGCGGCCCTCCGGCGCGATGGAGCCCGGGAGATCAGGCAGGGGCTGGAATCCGTGGTAGATCGTCACTGTCTTGCCCTGCGGCAGGTGCAACCTGCGGCTCAGGATGTCTCGGGACTGCCTCGATACGAACCGCACGCGGTCGGCCCGCCGGGCCGAGAGCTGGCCGAGTGCTTGAAGCAGGCTGTTGCGGAACCGGTCGGACAGGCCGAGGTTGAAATGAAGTGGCGAGTAGGGGTTGGCGTTTTCCATCAGGAGGACAACTCTGCAGGGCGCTAGGATCGTCGTGGTGTTGCCCACCGAGTATAGAAGATCTATCCGGTGCCGGAGGAGCTCGAAGGGAAAGAAGATCTGCTCCCAGAGAACCCGCAGATAAGGATTTTCAGGCAGGTTTCCCGGCACGACGACCTCGAACCGCTCGGGAACGGTTTCCAGAATTTCCTTCTGCCGCGATGACACAAAGATCACATACTCGTTCGCTGCGTCCACCCGGTCCAGCGCTGGCAGGAGGCTTCGAAAGGCCGTGATCCCGCCCCCAGCCCTAGCGCTTAGGGCATTGATGGCGATTCTCATGGCGTTTGCACCGCTCCGGAGTCTACTGCCGTGCCAGACATTGGCATTCCGTGTCCTCCTTGGGCCTTCACGACAGCATTCACCTGGGGCTCATGAAAGTCCTGAACGGGTAAAGACATGTTATGGCCCAACGCTCCAGGGCTTCGGCAAACGCCATCCAGTGAAAGAGAGCGGCCCCTGCTGGGACGGTCTTGCACGCCGCCGGGCCATCGAGGGATGTCTCTACGACCGTGCGGACAAAGTGCCGGTAAGTGTATCGGCCGGAGGCCACGATGTCGTTGTAGGCCTTCTCAGTCATCCTCTCCCGTCCGTCGTCCCGGACAACCTTCTCAAGCACCTCGTCGATGTTGGAGAAATCTTTTTTCAGGGGGATGTAGTGAGTGCCGGCTTCCAGAATTCCGTTGTAATCTCCCTCGGTGAGTATCTGGCAGGTGCGCGTGACACAGGCCTCCAGATGCCGGGGCGAGAGCGCGTAAAGCTTCACCTGCCCGTCGAGGCCGGGGAAGCAGGCGGCCTCCACGTTTTCGTACGGGGCTTCCGGGTGGTGGGCGAGATAGTCCTCTGTGCGGCGGCGGATCGTCCCATCAGGGTCTATGAGGCTCGTTCCGCTCTCTACGCCGAGGGTGTACTTGCACCGGGCCAGGAAGTCGTACCAGGCTTCGCCCGGAATGGCATCCTCATCCCGGGTGGAAATGTCCGTTACTAGTCCCTTTGCCGCTGCCTTTTCGATGAAGACATCGGCAATCCGTTGTTTGAGAAAGCCGTGGCGGCCGAACCAGGGAACGGGCTTTCCCGCCGTTCGGTAGCCGATATCGATGGGACGCCCGCGGGACGCCGCGCCGACAGCGACGATCCGCGGCAGGCGATCCTCGTCGAGATAGCCTGTCAGCACATTGTGAAATTTCACCCTCTCGAAGTCGACTCCGCGGTAAATAGCCCTCCAGGTCGAGGGGGGGGCCACGCTGAAGACATGATCAATGGAGAACTCCCTGATGAACTCCGAGAGAAGGTCGGAGTGGATGAACTCGTCCTGGGGAAGCATTGCCTTGACTGCCTGGATATTCTTGAGCGCCGCGGCCCGGGACATCAGTTGCCGAAAGTGGTCGCGACCCCGCCAGTGATTCGTGAGAAAAAAGGTGTGAAATACGACGAGGTCGAAGGGAACGCGGCGAACGTAATCGGGGACCCTCTTGAGTGCCAGGTTCAGGTAGTAAACGTTGTCCTCGCTGTAGCGACGGAAGGAGTAGAGGTGCTCCCGGGAGGTGGCCCGCATCGCGGGATTCGCGTAGGCGCTCACGAAGAGGATGCTTCTGCTTCCGGGCTTAAAGTGAAGTACCATGATCGGAACGGTGTGTGTCGGTCCTGAGTGCTGACACATCGCGAGGGTGGATGGACATAGAGGTCGTGGTGAGACCTTAGAAGGTCGCGTGGAAGAGATCACAGTATCCGGTCACAGCCGACGATCCCGTGTCGCGTTCCATCGGGACGGCAGGCCGTAGTCATCGATCTTTAGATCAGCTTAGAAACCCGCACCCTGCGGGTTCGGATGTTTACTCGCAACGTCAATGCCCGGCTCCCGGGCGGCTGTCTGCCGCTCATGATTGCATCGCATCGCCCGGCCGCTGAAGCCTACACAGCGAATTCTCCTCGATCATAGCCGGGCAGGTGGATAATCGTCGGCCCTCAGGGTATCGGCACATGAGAGGCGTGCTTGCGGATGCATGCGTCGATGACGTCCAGGTTCTGCCTCGTCCATTCGATGGTCCTTGCCAGACCCGTCTCCAGGGCTACCCGTGCCTCGAACTGAAGAGACCGGCTCGCTTTCTCCGTGCAGCCCAGCCTTCTGCCGGAGTGGTCCCAGTTGCGCGCAGGCCCGATTTTGACGGGTACGGGATTTCCCGTCATCCTGTTGATGGCGGTTGCGAGATCGAGGATCGAGGTCTCGGCCCCTACGGCCAGGTTGTAGACATCCCCTGGCCTTCCGACGGCGGCGCATCGCAGAAGGCCGTCGACGATGTCGTCGACGTAGATGAAGTCCCGGGTCGCCCTTCCCCCGTTTTCCACGACAAGCGGCATCCTCTTCAGCGAGCGGTAGATAAAGGTGGGCGTTACGTTGCGCCATACGGTAGCCGGTGTGCCCCGCCACCGGCCCGCCCCGAGAATCTCGCCGGGTCCGTACACGTTCTGGAAGCGGGCCTTCACCACGGGCAGCCCGTTCTGCATGAAGTAGTAGTTCGCGTACATCTCCCCGACGATCTTCGATATCTGGTAGGGGCTGTCGAGGTAGAGCGAAACGGGGTCCTCTTCCGTGGTCGGCCTCGGCTCGCCGAAAGTCTTCTCCGCCACGGTGCAGCCCGCCGAGGAGTAGACGACCTTCCGGAGCGCCCTGAAATCACGAACGCGGTCGAAAAGCTTGAGCGTCGTGAGCGTGTTGTTCTCGTGGTCCTCGAGCGGGTTGGCGATGGAGCTCTGGTTGCCGTGGTAAGTGGCCAGGTGGAAGAGGTAGTCCACGCAGTCGGAAATACCGGCCAGGATCGCACTATCGGTGATGGAGCCTTCGGCGAACCGGACAAGGGGGTCCGCCGGGACATTGAAGCGCTCGGCCGACAGGAGGTTGTCGATCACGGTGATGTTCCCCGGCCGAGCGCGGTCGAGAAGGGTCCTCACCAGGTTGCTCCCGACGAAGCCGGCGCCGCCCACGACAAGGATGCGGGCCCCTTCGAAAGCCGCGTAGAGATCCTGCATCACGTCTTCTCTCCCTGCTTGAGATGGGTGTAGGTCTGGGTGATCCCGTGGACCTTGTACCACTCGATAGCCGCCCGGACCCCCGTTTCGAGAGGGGTCGTCGTCCTCCACTGAAAGTCCCTGTTCGTCTTGGAGGGATCGAGGAGGATCGTGTAAACATCGTCGACGCCTCTCTCGCGGACCTCCACGTCCTTTTCCAGTTTGATGCCAAGGGCCTTCACGGTCGCGTCGAAGAGTTCCTTGATGGAGAAGTCGCTGCCGCTGGAGATGTGGTAGAACCCTTTCGTCCCCGTCCCGTGGACGGCCTTCTGGACCACCTCGATGAGATCGCGGATGTAGATGAAGTCGCGGCGCGTATCCATGACGAAGCAGGGCTTGCCTGTCGTGAGCCGGTGGTAAAACGTGGGCAGTGGGCCGCTCAGATTTCGGGGACCGTAGGCGTTGGCCAGCCGGAAGGAGAGGAACTCGAAGCCCCCCAGTTCGATGTATTGCTCGCCGCCGGTCTTGCTGACGGCGTAGCTGCTGCCGCCGGCATAGCCGCCGGAGTAGTAGGGATGCGTCAGCGTGATGGGCTGCTCCAGGGGGTGGAGTCCGTAGCAGAGCGATGTCTGGAAATAGATGAGCCGGCCGATCTTCAAGCGCTTGGAGGCCTTCACGACGTTGACCGTTCCCGCGACGTTCGTCATGACGTCTTCGAACCAGGCATCCGGGTCCTTGTAGGATGCCGCGGCGTGGACGACGATCTCGGGCTTGAAGTCGTCGAAAATCCGGTCGACCAATGCTGAATCGGCGATGGTGCCCTCCACGACGGTCAGACGCTCGTGCGGGCAGAGGTTGTCGCGGCGTCCCGTCGAGTAATTGTCGATCACGAGCACGGTCTGGCCTTCGGCCAGCAGGGCGTCGGTCAGATGGGAGCCGATGAATCCGGCCCCGCCGGTAATCAGGATGTTCATGGTATCGTGTCCTCCTGAAGGATCTTCTTGTAATGGTGCTCCCGGTCGTGGAATTCCTGATGCCAGAGCTCCAGCGACAGCAGACCCCAGATCTTCCTGCCGAACCTGGACTCCTCCGAAAGGCCCTGGATGATGGCCTCCGCGTTGAAGTAGGGGCGCTCCTTTGCGGCCCGGGAGTGGAAGATGTCCAGGATGAATTCCCGGAGTTCCCCCTGGATCCAGTCGCCCAGGGGGACGGGAAACCCCATCTTGTCCTTCCGGTTCAGGATGGACTCCGGAAGGAGATTCCCCATGGCGTCCATCAGGACTTTCTTTAACGTCCCGTCCTTGAACTTGATGTCAGACGGCATGGTCGCGGCGAATTCCACGATGGGACGGTCGAGGAGGGGGACTCTCGACTCCAGCCCGTGGGCCATGCTCATGCGGTCCTCCACCTGCAAAAGGGCCGGCAGGAGGGTCTTGAAGTCGAAATGGGTCATCTTGTCGAAGTAGGATTCCTTCCCGACATTGCGGCCGTTGAAGATGCTCTGAAAGGTCTCGAAGGGCTGATAGTCGCCCAGCCCGCGCCAGTCGATCTCACGGCTCAGGTCCTGTGAGCGGTTGATGAGGTGGTAGTAGCGCCTGTCGAGGTCCTCGAAGAGCCCCTCCCGCCAGAACTCCGAGAGCAGGGGTTTGTAATTCTGAAGCGCGATCAGGTTCGGGATGATAGACTCGTACGTCACGATGAAGTTTCCGTTGCGCAGGGTCCCGTCGATGGCTCCCCTGATGCACTGCTCGAAGTAGGCGATCAGATAGCGGACGTAGCCCCCGAAGATCTCGTCGCCGCCCTGGCCCCCGAGGACCACCTTGCGGTGACGGGAGGCGAGCTTGGAGACGTGATACTGGGGGAAGGAGCCCGGGCCGGCCACGGGGTAGTCCAGGTGGTAGATCACCTTTCGGATGGAGTCCGCGAAATCCCCGCTCGTCATGTCGATCTGGTGGAGCTCCATGCCGTACTTGCCGGCAATCGCGGCGGCATAGGGGCTTTCGTCATAGAGCGGCCCCAGGGCGAATCTGCCGTGAAAGGCCTTGAAGTCGCCCCCTCCTGAACAGGCCGCTGCAGCCCCGGCCACGATTCCCGAGTCGGCGCCGCCGCTGAGATAGGCGCCCACGGGGACGTCGCTCCGGAGATGGACCCGAACGGAGTCGTCGAAGAGTTCCCGAAGCCTTTCCTGGAAGTACTTCCCGGTGTGATTGAAATCGAGATCGTAGTAGACCTCCCAGTACCGCTCCGTGCGGATCGTCCCGTTCCGGACGACGAGCTTGTGGCCCGGCTGCAATTCGAGAATATCCTTGAAAAGGGTCTTTTCCTTCAGGCAGAGCTGAAACACTAAATAGTCCTTGAGGGCTTCCACGCATGTCGAGATTCCGGGCATGAAGGGAAGAAGGGCCTTGATCTCCGAGGCGAAGTACAGGGTTCCTCCCTGGACGGTGAAGTAAAGCGGCTTGATCCCGAAATGATCGCGCGCGCAGAACAGGCGCCTGTCCTTCTCATCCCAGATGGCAAAAGCGAACATGCCCCTCAGGCGGTCGACGCAGCGCTCACCCCACTTCCGGTAGGCAAGCAGGATGACCTCCGTGTCGGAGGTGGTGACAAAGTTCTCCTCGCCCAGTTCCTTTCGAAGCTCGATGTAGTTGTAGATCTCCCCGTTGAAGACAATCCAGTTCCCGGCCCGGTCCGTCATCGGCTGATCGCCGGACGTCAGATCGATAATGCTCAGGCGGACGTGCGCCAACCCGGCGGCTTTCGAGGGATGACTCCAGAACCCTTCGCCGTCGGGCCCCCTGTGCTTCTGGAGCGCATTCATGGCCCTGAGCTTCCGCTCCATCTCCGGGATGGCGACTTGTGACAGGCTGACTATTCCAGCGATCCCGCACATCGTCTATCAACTCCGGTCATGCGGTGAAAATGGAAGCTGCTCTTCATGTTCTGCCGCCGACCATGAAGGCATCCGGTTCGCGACGTCGGGTGCCCGGCGAAGACTCCCCTGCCCGCAGGAGCACCGCGCCCGCTGCATGCCCGGAGGGCATGACGGGTCGGAAACGCCGTCGGTCAAGAGCGGAAGATATCGCTCCCGCTCATTTCCTGTTGTCGGTTTCATGGCTGTCCTTCGTCGGTACCGCACCGATCACTCGTGCGGGAACGCCTGCAACAATCACATTGGCCTCTACCGGGCGTGTGACGACGGCGCCCGCCGCTACGAACGAATTGTCGCCGATGGTAATCCCTGGCATAATGATGGCGCCGGATCCGATCCAGACGTTGTTGCCGATGAGAATGTCCTTGAATACGGTTTTTCCGCAATACCGCCCGCCGTCGATCGGATGATTGCCAGATGCGATGATGACGTTGTTGGCAATCTGCCACCACTCCCCGATCGCGATCCGGCCGCCTCCCCGCGAATGGCAGCGATCCCCAAGGTGTGTAGAATTTCCGATGGAGATGGTCTTCGGCATGACGACCGATACACCGGGGTAAAAGACCACGTCCTCCCCGCAGGAGGCAAGCCGTTGCCTGTAATACTCCCCCGCGCAGTCGGCCAGGATCCGGGTGAATCCGACGGCGATCGCTCCTATGAAGGACCTGATGAAGCTCACATGCTTCCCATCAAAGGCGCTGTGCCGCGCGCGAAACGCCATTCACCGTGCGCCCGGGAGACCGCCTCCGCGGCGGACGCATTCACGGCGGCCGACGTCTTCACAGGCCCGATAAGCGAGGCTTGCACGGAACACCGGTAAATCCCCCCTCCAGGAAGAACGCGGCACGCGGTATTTATACCGTATATCGGCGAAGAATTGAAGTGATAAATCGCTTCTCTCCATCGGTGAGGAACCTGTATCCCATGAATACCAGGCTAAACGCCAGAAAGCCCGAGAAAACCATCTCGTGAGACAGTGTGAGCTGACGCGGCCACAGCGTCAGAGAGCAGAACAGGACGTAGAGGGCGCCGAACGGGAGAATCCGCCTCCATTCGTACGCAATCTGAACATAGGTCCGGCGCCTGGCTCGATACCAGGCAAGCTGGATCACCACAAGCGACAGGTTCCCCAGGACAAGCGCTGCAGCTGCACCGACCATGCCCAGCGTCGGGATCAGGACGAGATTGAAGATGACGGCGAGAGCAGCCGCTGCGCCCTGTATCGCACTTAAATACTTCACGTCTTGCGTATAGTACAGGGGCGGCAGGAGGACCATGAACAGGCCGCCGAGAGAAAACGCCGTCGCCGCCGGGCCGATCATGCGGTATGCCTCGTGAAAGGGCGGCTGTGTCATGACCAGGACCACCGGCCGGGCCGCCGCATAGAAAAGAAGGCTGATCATGCCGGCCCCGAGGATGTAGAAAGTGACGACCCTGCTGAGGATATCCCGCGCCTCCGACGGGCGATCCATGTACGACATGAAGTGGGGGTACCAGGCGCTCGAAAAAGCCGTAGCTAGGAGGTTCATGACCAGACCGAAATTGAACCCGATGACGTAGATCCCCACCTCGCCCAGCCCCCGGAATCGCTCCAGCAGGTACTGGTTTCCCTGCTGAAGGACGAAAAGAAAGAAGGACGAGGGGATCAGCGGGACGCCGAACCGCAGCAGATCGCGGGCGACGGTCCCGCTCAGGCAAAACGGTAGGCCCCGGACGGCCGGAACGGCCAGCATGGCCAGCCCGATGGAATTCGCGATGAGAATGCTCTCGACCATTCCCGCCACGCCCCGGCCGAGGACGACGACGGCGAGCACGCTCATCCCCAGGGTGAGAATCGTGATGACGAGGGAGATCGCGGCATAGAGCAACGCTCGTTTTTCGAACATGAGGTACAGCAGGAGCTGCAGGTTCAGGATCACCGTCCCCGCGGACAGGAGGGACAGCGTGACAAGACGCGCATGAGCCGGCGTCTTGAAGAGCATGCCGCTGATGTTCTGCGGAAACAGGATAGCCATCGCACCCAGGGCAAGCACGCATGCCGCCAGGATGAACAGGGACGTCCAGATGGTCTGGGCCTTTCGGAGCGGATGGCACCCCTCGAAGTAGCACAGCCCCGTCGCAGCGCCGAACCCGAGTGAGAACAGGGCCGTCGCCACGAGATTCATGACCCCGAGAATCGCCAGGATGCCATAGTCGGCCGGAGACAGGTAGGCGGTGAATACCGGCAGAAGGAGAAACCCGATGAACCGGCTGAGAGCCTGGCCTACCCCGTAGATCAGCGAATTCTTGACCAGATGGTTGAATGCGGATTTGGCCATTCCTGCCCGGTTCCTAGGCTTTCAGCAGAAAGTGTCTCTCGAGAAGAGACACGCAACGGTCCGAGACCTCTTCGTTTCCGTACAGGGCCGGATGACGCTCTATGTTCCTTCATCGTCAGGCCCGCGGTGTTTCTGGAGCGTGTTCATGGCGCCGAGTTTCCGGTCCAGGTCGGGTATGGCCTCCCTCGACAGGTGGACGATGCCCGCGATTCCGCACATGATCAGCGTTCTCCTCCCGCGTGTCGGTTAAAAAGGCCTCTCCGGCCGTTCAGCCGGAGATCGCGGTATTTCTTCACAAAGGGTTTGATCGGCTTCGTGATGAAGTCCTTTCCCGGGTAGGGGTAATACCGGAGCGCCTTGAGGAATGCCCGGAGGGCAAACCGGATCCGGCCCTTGGCAAACGCTTCCGTGACCCGCTGCGTCTCTTTGGGGCCGGTCTGCGGGCAAATGCCTTCATCGAGGAGGTGCCGGTCGAACTCTTCCACAAAATGCTTGTAACTGTATGCCCCCGAGGCGATCAGGTCACGGTGTGCGTTGCCCGTCAACCGTCGTCTAACGTCTTTGTCGCGGAACAGGCGGATCACATCGCAGAAATTGGAGAAGTCTTTCTTGAGAGGGATGTAGTGCTCCATCGGTTGCAAAATGCCGGAGTATTTTCCCTCGAAGAGGATCTGGCAGACGCCCAGGGAGGCCGCTTCGAAGTGCCGGGGGCTGATGGTCCGGTAATAAATGTTTCCTTCCCAAACGCTAAGAAGTCTACGTGAAACATCATCAAAACTCAATCCCGGATTTTCCGAAAGCAGCCGTTCGCAGCCGATTCGGACGCGGTCTTCGAGATCGAAGATGGACACCCCTGCCTCGACCCCGAGGATCCCCCTGCAGTCTGCGAGAAACGCATACCACCCCTCGCCGTAAATGCGCTCGGATTCCTCCATCCCGATATCAAGCGCGAGGTCGAGTCCGCGAGACCTCTCCAGGAAGATACGGCCAATTTCGCTCTTTTCCTGGGCTCCCCGGCCCATGGAATAGTCGAGCTGCCGTCCGCGGTATCCGATATCGATGCGCCGGGCCTCGTCCGGCTTTCCCAGTTTCCTGCCCCGCTCTATGAGATTGTCGCTCACATAGCCCGGGATGGTGTAGATCAGCGACTGGACCCCGGTATATCTCCCGTAGACCGCGTCAAACAATTCGGGCTCGACAAGCGTGTAGATGGAATCGATCCTGTAGCGATTCACGAAGCCGAACCGCTGTTGGCAAAACTGATACTCGTCCTGGAAAAAGGCAATCTTGTAGCTGCTGTCGCATTCCGAAAGGTAACGTAGGAACGAATCGCTCAACTGGAGGTGAGGCCAGTAGCCGAACAGCGAGTAGTGGAGGATGATGACCCGAAACCGCAGAGACTGCAGCGCCGGCGGGAATCCCCCAAGCGTGTTGACGGCCCACACGTTGAATTGCGAATGGGCAGCAAAAGCGTTCACATGTTCGAGTATCGTGGGCGCACTCTTCCATGGCGGGTGATTGTATATCAACAGGATTCCGTTGACGCTCTCAGCCATGCCTGTGCACTCGAATTTTGCAACCCGTTTGTATCAGGTCGGTTCATGAAAACTCCGCAGGATACCCCGTCCTGTGGACGGGGATGAATGCGGTGCGGGGGCAAGGGGGATGCAATCCCCCTCAGCGCCTGTCAAGATGCCCCGCCTTGTAGGCGGGGTAATTCACTTAATCCGTGTCGGTACGTCCTCCCGATTCTTGGCTGCCACGACGTCTGATCTTCCTGCACAAATGCAGCGTCAGGGTGCGATTCAAAGCCGGAAATCTCATGCGGCGTCGTCTTGACTCTGCGTGATGTATAGGGAGACAAAGCGTCCATGGCTTCTTCCCGCTTGGTTATGGAACGCCACTTTCAAGCAGTAAAACGCAGCGGGTTGATACATCCCCGCATCCATATAGGGTCGGACGAGAGGCTGGAGGAAGGAGGGATTTCGCAAAGTTTACGATTGTAGCCGTCTCGAATCCAGCCAGCACATTCCATCCGGTCTCCACCGTTTCGATCCATTCCGTTTCCTCGCGAAGGGTGATACAGGGGACCCCCAGCCAGTAAGCCTCCTTCTGAATGCCGCCCGAATCAGTCAGGATCAGCCGAGCCGATTGTTCGAGGACAACCATGTCTAGGTAGCCGACCGGGTCGATCAGTCGGACATTCGGTCCCGTGGCAAAACCGAATTCCTCCATGACCTTCCTTGTCCGGGGATGGACGGGAAACAGAACCGGTTCGTTGATTTCGCTGAAGGCCGTGAGAATCTGCCGGAGGCGCCGGACGTCATCGGTGTTTTCCGCTCGATGGACGGTGGCCAGCAGATAGTGCTTCTCGCGAAGGCCGAGGGTATCGAGAATGCGGGACCGGATCCGTGCGTGATCCTTTGTCAGCAGGAGGACCTCCTGCATGATGTCCCCCACGAGATGAACTCCCGCCCGGATACCCTCGTTGGCCAAATTTTTCACTGCCGTCCCGCTCGGACAGAACAGGAGCGTGGAGAGGTGATCCGTCAACACACGGTTGATCTCTTCGGGCATGGCCCGGTTGAAGCTGCGAAGGCCCGCCTCGACGTGGGCGATGGGTACATGCATCTTGGACGCCGCCAGGGAGCCGGCCAGTGTTGAGTTGGTGTCGCCGTAAACGAGGACCCGGTCCGGCTTGTTCGCCGTGAGGACTCCTTCGATGCCGAGGAGCATAGCCGCCGTCTGCTCGGCATGCGTTCCGGACCCGACACTCAGTTTAACATCGGGCTCGGGCATCCGCAGCTCGTCGAAGAACACGTCCGACATCGCGTAGTCGTAATGCTGTCCCGTGTGGACGAGAAGTTCCCGGTGTCCGGCGTTTCGCAAGGTCTTGCTGATCGGGGCCGCCTTGATGAACTGGGGGCGGGCTCCGACGATGGTTACGATGGTCAGAGGGGATGCCATGTCATTACGCCTCAGAGATTGTTGAAGCCGTGCGTTTGTACTTCTTCCCGCAGGCCCGGCATTTCAGGTTCTTCGGCAGGGTCTCGCCGCAGCGGCATACCCAGCCGATCCTTTTGGCCGGGTTGCCGACCATGAGCGCAAAGGCGGGCACGTCCTTCGTCAAAACGGAACCAGCCCCGACGAGGGAATACTCGCCGACGGTGATCCCGCAAACGAGAGTGGCATTGGCCCCGATCGTGGCGCCTCGTTTCACCAGCGTGGGCCGCAGTTCGTCCATTTTTCGGATTTCAGCGCGCGGGTTGAACACGTTGGTGAACACCATGGAGGGGCCGCAGAAGACCCCGTCCTCCAGGGTCACTCCCTTGTAGAGGCTTACATTGTTCTGGATCTTGCAGTCTTTCCCGATCGTGACGTCGGGGCCGAGGACAACGTTCTGGCCGATGTTGCAGTTCTCGCCAATCCGGCTGCCCTTGAGGATATGCGAGAAATGCCAGATCTTGGTGCCCGCCCCGATGTCACAGCCGTCGTCGAGAACGGCGGTCTCGTGTGCAAAGTACAGGGGGAGCGCATCGCGAGTTACAGATGCGGAATCCCGGAGCCCGATTTTCACGCCCTGATGATCCAGGGACTGCTGGCTTGCGTTGAGGACCTTGAGGACTCGAAGGCCCTCATGGCCGTCCGTGAACGGCTGAACCCGCTTCGCGACGCAGTGTAGGAAGTGCTGGCACTCGAGGCGAAGAGGTTCCTGCTCAGGGATATCGGAAACTCCTTCGGGGTCTCCCTTCGCGGGAACAGGGATGCTATCCTTCCACACGATCTCGTGGGGGTACAGAAGCAGTTTCCGCGGCCACGGGACCGTATCGTCGAAAACCGCCATTTTGCGGTCGCCGACCACGACGAGTTTCTGGTCCTTGAAGGGATGAAGCCAGGAGACGAACACGTGTGCCTTGATGCCGGAGGGGAAATTCAGGTGTGTCGTGGTCACGTCGGCAATCCTTCGGTGGAGGTAATTGCCCCCGGTTGCCTGGACGCTTTCCGGCTCCTCGCCGGTCAGCGACAGGATCATCGAGATGTCGTGCGGGGCGAACGACCAGAGGGCGTTCTCTTCTCGCCGGATCTTGCCGAGATTCAGTCGGTGCGAGTAGATGTAGTTGATCCGTCCGAGGCACCCAGTTGCAACGAGTTCCTTCAACCTTCTGAAAACCGGGTGATACTGGAGAAGATGTCCGACCATCAGTGTCAATCCTCGCTCCTCGGCGAGTCGGATCAGTTCTTTTCCTTCCCGGTCATTCAGCGCGAGCGGCTTTTCCACGAAGACGTGCTTTCCCGCCAACAGTGCCTCCCGGGTCAGCATGGCGTGCGTCTCTGCCGGCGTCGCCACGGCAACGGCATCGATGTCCAGCCGTCTGAGGATGTCCGAGTAGGAGGTGCAGACGTCTGCGTGCGGGTAGAGGGTACTGAACGACCGGATCAACTCCTCATCACTGTCGCAGATGACGCGCAAAGCGCCCAGTTCACTGAAATTGCGGATCAAGTTCTTTCCCCAGTAGCCCGCCCCAATGAGGGCGATCCGGGGGTTGTTTTCCTCTATCTTGGATGGGGTCACGATGTTCTACTCCTTGCAAGATGCGATTGCCCGCTGCCCATGAGCCCATACTACAATTAAAATTGGCGCCGGGGCAAAACATTATGCCTGTCGAATCGTCTTTAACATCAATTTGAGCTTTTCGGAGAGAAAGAAAGGATGGAACTGTATCAGTTGCTTGAGAAGATGAAACAGGCGATGGAGAATGCGATATAGATAGGTGAGTATGCGTCCGAACTTTCGGCAAAGAAACATAAACAACTTTGCCGTGATGTTGAACATGCGGATGTACGTCCGCGAACCGGTTAGATCGGTTGCGGGGATCGCATGCTGTCCCGCCGAAGAACCCATGTAGTCTCCCAGGTTCTTGTCAAATGAAGAAATGAACGCCTGATAGGAGTAGGCCCCCGACCGGAGAATGTCCTCGTAGCTGCGCTCGGCCATCTCGCGGATGAACGCCCGGTCTCGAATCTTGTCGAACACATTCTCAATGTTGCTGAAGTCCTTCTTCAAGGGAATGAAATGGACATCCGGCGTCAGGATTTTCGAGTACTCTCCTTCGAAGAGAATCAAGGCGCATCCGCAGCCGATCGATTCGAAGACCCGGGGTGAAATCTGGTTCATCCGGATCTGCCCCTCGATGTCCTTGAAAAAACGCGCCCTCACCACTTCGAATGTCGCGGACGGATGCTGCTCGCAGTACTGGCGAACCTGGTCCTCGATCTGGCCTGTGAAGTCGATGACGCTCGCCCCGCTTTCCGTGCCAAGCGTGCAGCGGCATTGCCTGAGAAATTGAACCCAACGCCTGCCGTAGATGCGATCCTCCTCCCTCGTCGAGATGTCGCATGTCAACTCCGTCTTTGCGGCGCGATGCAGGAATTCCCTGCCGATGAAGGATTTCTCCTGGTATAGGGTGCCCAGCCACCAAAACCCCTCGCCACGGCCACGGTAACCCACATCGATGGGCCGCCTGCCCTGCAGATCGAGCACCCTGTTTTCTAGGTACGAGGGGACATATCCGGTCAACGTGTTGATTTTCATCACGCCCGGGAGTTTGTCGGCCGGGTATACCTTCTCCATTTCCTGCTCCGGGAAACAGGTGTACAGGATGTTGATGCCCAACTCCTTCATCCGGTCGATGAACTCGTTGACCCTTCGGTACTCGTCCTGAATGAACTGGATCTTGACGGCCGGCGACACCCTGATCGAGTGCCGCCAACTCGGATTGAGGTAGTGATCGCCCAGTACGTAGATCGAGTAGTGGAGGATCAGGACATCGAATTTCGAGAGATTGAGCCACTCGGGTTTATTGTTTCGAACCGGGTTGACGTAGAAGATGTTGTGGCACGAGTACTTCTTGAAGCTTGTTGCATGATCGATAATCGTATTCGCCGAGCGGCGGTTGAAATCGCATAAGACAAGGATGTTGTATTTCATTCGCGAACTCACAGGTGCGGGCGGATCATGGATGATGCGCGAAGATAGAGCGGATTCTCACTTCCGGGCCCGAATGTAGATGTCCAGCCCCAGCGTCTTGCCGAGAGAAGGCAGCAATGTCTTCCGGGGGATGAAGCACAACCTCGAGATGGCAAGATCGGTACAATTTTCTTTTTCGAAGGTGACCCAAGAGTACCGACGGAGCATCCGGCGAAGCTGACCGATGGACAGGAAGACCGTTTCCGGTGCCGCCTCCCCGTCGGTGCTTGCGTCGTATGCCCTTCTCTGTTCCTCGGAGCTACGCTTTGCCGTTCTTTTGCGCAATCCCGTTTCGTCCAGGAGTGCTCCGATGGTTTCCCGCGGCCACTGCAACCACTGCCGGTAAGAAAACCGGTTATAGACCATGATGTATGCTGTTCCCCCGGGTTTCAGGATCCGGTACGCTTCGTCAATGCACCGCGCCACATCCCCCGTGTGGTGAAAACAGCCAATGGACACGAACCCGTCGAAGCTCTCTGCGGGAAACGGGCACTCGAGCATGCTCCCGCGGACCGCCATTCCCGGCACACCTGCCATGGCCAATCGGTGCCTTATCATCCTGACGGGCATCTCGGCGATATCCATTCCTACATAGGCTGCCGCCGCCTTTGCGATCTTCTGTCCCAGCGTGCCGTAACCCAGGCCAACCTCCAACACCCGTTTATCCGCCAGTTCCGTCAGAGAGACCCTCTCGAACAGGTAGGGGTATAAAGCCATGTATGCGCTGTCGAAGCGCTGCAGGGATGCCTCGCTGTGGTCCCGGATGCCGAGATATTGCGCGAATGTGCTTCCGCAGAGCTCGTTCCAGAATTCAGCGTTGGCTTTGTCGAAGTTCACCAACATGAAAAACCTTTGCCGTGGATTCAGGAAAAAAGCGTATTGTCTTCAAACCGATGCCCACCTGCTCGAGTGCTCAAACACTGCGCTAGCCAGAAGGGGGTTACCCCCCACGACCTGAAATTCGTATACTCTGGCAATAAGATCGTATCTTGTTTTTTCGGTAATCGTCTTCTCGTAGATTGCCGTGGAAAAGACGTAATGCCCGTCGCCTAGGTTCAGTGGACTGAGCTCAACCTGGAACGCTTTCGAATCTCCTGGTTCTAGTTGAAGCGGGAAAGAAGGGCCGATGAAGTTCGAAATAAAGATGCCGTCCATTCTATACAGGGTTGCAGTGGGCACAAAATCGAAGTACCCCGCCCTATGCGCCTTTACGGTCATACGGAAGATGAGCGTATCACCAACTTGGAATACAGTCTTCTCCAGGCTGTTTTCGTCGAGGAGGACAACGCTTTCTATGGTGATAGAGCCATCGCTGGGCCATCGGATGATCTGTCTGCAATGTACGCCTGTTGTGACCGGGACATCAGCCGTTTTATGGTCGACTAGTCTGTCCGACTTTTCGTTTTCCTTTTTAGGGCCTTCTATATCTGACACGGTGGTTTTCCATTCGTCCCATCGACCTTCTGTCCCGGGTAATGTTACGTGATCCAGAAGCAGCTCTTCTTTCCGGGAGAGCGTTAGGCTTAGTTTCGTCTCCCCGGTGCTGCGGTATCTTACTTGTATTTCGTAATCTCCTTCGAAGAAGCCATATGCGTGCACGACGGCGTATCCGATGGTCGGCTTTGCACCAGCGGATCTGATCAGCAATCCCCGGCAGAACCCCTCTTCCGCTTTGCGAGGTTCGGACCATTGGCTCCCTTGGAGCAAGACGTGGGCCGTATCGTAGGGATTTGTGTCCTGGACGTCTCCAATTTTCAATGTTTCCTCGATTTGACCGGATTTGACAAACCGGACCTCCGAGATTTCTGCGCTTGCGCCCGCTTGTCCAAGGAGCTGAAATGTCAGAAGCATAGAGTCTCCGTACTGGTCGTATTGATCGTAAAGATAACGACCCGATATCACTTTCTTATTTTTGGCCTTGAGACGGCGGTCGTCCAAGACGCGGATAAACCGCTGATAATCATCGACAATTTCCATGGCAGGCCCCCGCTTCACAATCCTGCCGCGCTCGATCCATATGGCCTCCTCACAAAATCGCGTGATCTGATCTAGGGCGTGGGATACTATGAGGACAGAGGCTCCGCTGTTTTCCACGAGGCGGCTCATCCTCTCCTGCGACTTGTTGAAAAAGTAGCTGTCGCCGGCTCCCAGAATTTCATCGATGATCAGGATATTCGGATTTATTGCTGTGGCTGCTGCGAAGGTCAACCTAGCCTGCATGCCGGTAGAGTAGGTTTTAAATGGTTGGTTCAGAAACGGACCCAGTTCTGTGAATTCCGCGATATCTGTGACAGCTGCCTCGATTTCCTTACGCGAAAGCCCTTGGTAAATCAAGGCAGAATGAATATTTTCACGGCCTGTGAAATCAGGGTGGAAACCGGCCCCAGCCTCCAACAGGGCCTGCACCTGGCCGTTTACTTCGATCCTTCCTTCCGAGGGCACCAAATTGCCTGTAATCAACTTCAACAGGGTGCTTTTCCCTGCTCCGTTTCGACCAATAATCCCAATTCTCCTCCCGACGGGCAATTCAAGACTGATACCCCGGAGCGCCCAGAAGTCGTGGTATGTCTTCTTCCGCCAAGGCATGAGCGCATCGATGCCTAAGGCATTCATGACACCGTCCAAGCGTCGCGGGAACACCTTGTACATTTTACCGACGGCGTATAGCCCAATGGCGATTCCTTCAGACATAATCGATCAACGACCTTTTAGCTCGAATGAAGAACCAACCTCCGAACCAAAATAGACTCAGCGACAAGGACAAGACCGCCGTCCATTCCATAATCTCCGGCATCTGGCCTAGTATCAAGACCTTCTGATATATGATGATATAATAGGCAAATGGATTGAGAAGCACGAGAAACTTCAGTCCTGGTGGAACCATCTCGGGTGTATAGGCAATCGGGGAGATTATCATCAATATCATTATTATAGGGCTCACGAGGTTCTGGAGGTCTCGGAAAACCAGATTGATGAGCGAGATGATCCACGTGATTCCCAGCAGAGCCATGATATGCAGAAACCAGATGAATGGAAGGAAAAGCACGGTTGCGGTTATCATCTTCGTCCACATTAAGGCAATCAGCGTGATGCCCACACCGACAGCCATCGTAACCTGACTCATGAGCACTGCCTTTGGTGGAATTAGATCTACCGGGAATACGGTATTGCTCAAGATGGCCCTATTTGCGAGAACGGACGAAACCCCGGAGGAGATTGCTTCTCCCGTCATGAGGAAGGGAACCAACCCCGCGAATATTAGGAGAATGTACTGCGTTCTTGTCAGACCTGGGACCTCGATTCGAAAAATGATGGAATAGACCACGGAATAAATTGCCAGGATGACTAGGGGTGTGAGGAATGCCCATCCGATACCGAACAGGGATCCCGCGTATCGAGACATCAACTCGTTCCAGGTCACGCGGAAGAGAATTTTCCAGTGACTGAACAGGTAACGAACAGAGTGCTGATATGAAGCTTTTCTCATCATGGATTGGATCGATCCAGAGGAAAGGACTGGTTATACGACTCGGCGAAGATTGTCGAAGCTAGCCCTGGCTCACTGTTGCCTTTATACACTACGACATAATTAATTGCGCATGATGTTGTTTTGTGCTATGCTGCGCTCCATGAAACGACTAACGATATCCGATCCGCAGAGTGCCATCTTGTCCCTGCAGGATGAGATCCGGCGAACCGAGGAGTCCCGCTACGATCATCGGCTCCATGCGGTGCTTCTGATCGCCCAGGGCATGAGCGGGCACCAGGTGGCCCAGCTGCTCGGCGATGCTCCCCGAACGATCGCGTACTGGGTGACGCGATTCGAGGAGCGTGGGTTTTCAGGTTTGATGGACGAAGCCCGTCCGGGCCGAAGCCCGAGCCTCAGCCCCTCGCAGCTACAGGCCCTCGAAGGCGTCTTGCGCAAGCCCCCGGGTACCGTGGGTCTGTCGGGGCAGTGGGACGGCAAGACCCTGTCGCAGTATCTGCAGCGGCAATGGGACATCTCCCTGGGGGTCCGGCAGTGTCAGCGGCTGTTCCGCCAGTTGGGGTTCCGACTGCGCAAGCCCCGGCCGAAGATGGCCCATGCCGATCCCGCCCTGCAGGCGGCATATAAAAAAACTGCGCGCCCTGGCCCGGGAAGACACGGTGGAGCTCTGGGCTCTCGATGAAGTCCGGTTCGAGCAGCACGGCTCGGCCTGTCGGATGTGGGTGCCGCCGGAGATAAAGGACCCCGTCCTGCTGCACCATCCGACCCGGAAGGGCATCGGCTATTTTGGAGCCGTCCGCGTCCGGAACGGGAAGTTCGTGTACAGCCGTGAAGACAAACGGTTCAACGCCGATACGTTCTTCGCGTTTCTGAAAAAGCTCCGGCGGCTCTCCAGCCGGGCCGGGCGCCGGGTCGTGGTGATCCTGGACAATGT
>Ga0302247_1000504_pt1 | contig 36937 bp, 35 predicted proteins | sample AAG_UR_Ile_MG_FD_193529 | JGI IMG/M metagenome (GOLD analysis project Ga0302247, IMG submission 193529) | Enriched activated sludge microbial communities from anaerobic digester in WTTP, New Holstein, Wisconsin, United States - AAG_UR_Ile | ecosystem: Engineered > Bioreactor > Anaerobic >...
TTCCTCCCGGGGCAAGACCAAGCCCTCCCTGGATCATGGCTCCCAGGTCTGTGATGATATCACCGAACATGTTTGGGGTCACCACCACATCGAACCACTCAGGATTCTTGACAAACCACATGGTGATGGCATCGACAAAGGCGAATTCCGTTGTAATGTCAGGATACCGTTTTGCCTGTTCGGAGAAAACATCCCTCCAGAGTCCATAAATATCTGAGAGAACGTTTGCCTTGTCGACCGAAGTGAGTTTTTTCCTGCGTGCCCGGGCAAGTTCGAACGCATACTCTATGACCCTTGAGGCCCCTTCCCGGCTGATGACCCCGATCTGGTAGGCGAGTTCATCGGCATCGGACTCGATATCCAGGTTGAACTCCGCGTGGTAGAGTTCGCGCTCGATGGAAAGAGATGCCTTCTGCGATCCCCTGAACCGCGAACCGATACCAACGTAAAAATCCTCGGTATTCTCCCGGACAACAACAAAATCTATGTCCTTCGGACCTTTCTTTGCCAGGGGGGTTGCAGTTCCCTCAAGCATCCTGATCGGCCGCAGGTTGATGAACTGGTCGAAGTGGAAACGGATACGAAGGAGGATGCCCTTTTCGAGGATCCCCGGGGCGACTCTTTCATCCCCGATTGCCCCGAAATAGATGGCCCTGAACCTCCCCAGCTCCCGGAGCTCCTCTTCGGTGACCAGTTCTCCGGTCTTCAGGTACCGGTCTGCCCCAATCCCGAAATCATGCCACTCAATATCAAACCTATAACGCTCCCCGGCAGCATCAACGACTTTTTTTCCTTCAGCGATGATTTCCGGCCCGATCCCATCGCCACCTATACTTGCGACCCGGTACATGTCTTCACCTCCTCGAGCTCCCGGGCATAGTCCACCAGGCCCCCGGCAGTGATGATATCCTGCATGAACCCGGGAACCGGCTCGACAGGGTACCGTGTTCCTTCGGCCTCAACATACCCCTTTTCAATATCGATGGTGATATCAGCACCATCGGGGATATCATCCGCCCTGTCGCAGACGAGTGGCAGAATGCCGACGTTCACGGCATTCCGGTAGAAGATCCGGGCAAACGTCCTGGCGATGATTACCCGTACCCCGGCACCGGTAAGGGCGAGCGGGGCATGTTCGCGCGATGACCCGCATCCGAAGTTTCTGCCAGCCACGATAACATCACCGCCCCGAACATTCTTGGAAAATTCATCCCTGGTCCCTTCAAATGCATGGAGGGCAAGGACTGCCGGATCGTTGTGGATCAGGTAGCGCCCGGGAATGATGGCATCCGTATCGATATTGTCAGCGAATTTCCATACCCGCATATTCATGTCTCCCTTGGATCAGTGATCTCCCCGTAAATCGCACTGGCTGCCGCTGTAGCCGGTGAACAGAGGTATACCCTCGCCTCTGTGCTACCCTGCCTTCCTTTAAAATTCCGGTTGGATGTGGAGAGAGAGACTTCTCCTGGTCCCAGCAGGCCGAATGCGCCTCCCATACACGGGCCGCAGCAGGGGGCTTCCACGAGGGCCCCGGCAGTGACAAACCTCTCGATCAGTCCTGCACGAAGCGCTTTGAGATATTCATCGCGTGACGCCGGGATGATAATGACCCGGACAGCGTCAGAGAACCGGTTGTCAGAGAGAACCTCCGCTGCTTCTGCCAGATCTCCAAACCTGCCATTGGTGCAGGATCCTATGAAGACCTGGTCGATGGGGGTACCCGCCACTTCTTCGACCGGTACTGCAAGGTCCACGTTGTGCGGCATCGCAACCTGAGGACCAAGATCGGCTACATCATATACCCTGTGTTCACGGTAAATGGCATCCGGATCGGGGTATATGTCAACAGGTTTGACCGGTCGATGACCCTCGAAATACGCATAAGTGACACGATCCGCGGGAACGATCCCTGCCTTTGCACCCATCTCAATCGCCATATTGCAGCAGGTCATCCTGCCGTCCATCTCCATATTCGCGATGGTCTCCCCACCAAATTCGAGTGCCTGGTAGGTAGCACCGTCCGCACCGATATCGCGGGCAATGGAGAGAATGAGATCTTTTGGGCCGACCCTCCAGGCAAACCGGCCGGTGACTTCAACCCTGATGCTTTCCGGAACCCTGAAGTAGAGCGCTCCGAACTTGAGCACAAAACCCATATCGGTCGAACCGATTCCGGTCGCAAATGCACCGGCAGCACCATACATGCAGGTGTGCGAATCGGCACCGACAATTATTTCCCCGGGTGCTGCAAGGCCTTTCTCCATGACTACCTGGTGGCAGATTCCTTCCCGGATATCATAATTATGGATGCCCTGTTCAGCCGCAAAAGTCCGCATGAAGGCCTGATTCTCTGCGGCGGCAATGGAGTCAGCAGGGACCTGATGATCAAAGAGCATGATGATCTTTCGTGGATCGTAGACCCGGGTGCCCTCCATCCGGTAAAAATTCCTGATGGCAAGCGGACCGGTGATGTCGTGGATCATTGCTGCATCGATCGGGGCCATGACGACCTCTCCCGCACTTATCGCCCGGCCACATCTGGACGAGAATATCTTCTCTACAACGGTTGCTCCCATGCAATGCTCACCTATCATGTGAGATATGAGAATAAGGCAGTTGTGGCGGGTCCAGGTCACCGAAACTGCCCGGTTCCCCCTCACCGTCAGATAACTTAGATCGGGCCGGGACCTTTTTCACGGGTTCATGTCCAATACTTTTTAGGCACTCTCGTAATAGTATATACTCGATTTCATCAATGGATCGAACTATCGGTTTCAAGGAGAGGAGATATATAGAAGAGCTTCGGATCCTGACCAGAGCAACTGCTCTCGATTGCATTATTGATGAGAAATTCGAGAGAATCGTATATGTCATCAGGCCGGGAGACATGGGTTTTGCTATCGGCAAGAAGGGAGAAAATATCAGGCGGATGCAGAATGTTCTCGGAAAACGAATAGAGATGGTTGAATATGCAGAAAACCGTGACGATTTCATTACCAATATCTTCCGCCCGATAAACATTTCACGGATTGAAAAGGATCAGAAGAGCGGGCTTCTCAACATCGTGCTCATGAAAAAAAGCGATCTCGGAACGGCCATCGGGAAAAAGGGTGCGAACATAGAGAAAGCAAGACTCCTCATAAGGAAGTACTGGGATGAGGAACTGGGGGAACTTAAGGCAGAGGATGGTGACCAATGAACAGTGAGTCCATGCTCGATGAACTATGGACCGTGATCACCGACCGGATTGAGCACCCATCACAGCAATCCTACATTTCCCGGCTTGTGTCCGGAGAGAAGGGAGCTGATCGGGCCCTTGAGAAGGTAGGAGAAGAAGTAACCGAGTTTATCATAGCGGTAAAAAACGGTGACCGCGGGCGGACCGTATCTGAAGCTGCCGATCTCCAGTTCCATTTCCTGGTTGCCCTCAAAGCTGCAGGAATTGAGTTTTCAGAAATTCTTGGGGAACTTGAGAAACGCCGTCGATAGATCATCCGGCAAGGTAAGTCCCGATATCCATCAGCGAGGGGAGTTCATCAGCCGGGATGGCAGAACTGCGGACAACTTCATCAGTTACCAGGATATCTGCCTTGCACCGGATACCGATTGCGATCCCGTCGCTTGGCCTGCAGTCCATGGTCAGTTCGTGATGGTTCTGCTCAAGGATCATGTTTGCATAGTACACCCCGTCATCGATTGAGTCGATAACCAGGGCTTTCAGCACTATGTTGAAGCGTTCAAGGAAATCCACAAACAGGTCATGGGTGAGAGGACGGGGTGGAATCTCGTTGTTGAGTGCGGACTGAATCGACATGGCTTCCCATAGACCGATGTAGATGGGCAGGCAGGCATCATCCTTCAGTGTCAGGATCACTGCAGGTGAGGCCCCGATAGTACCGACTGCCATGTATACACCTTTCACCCTGCATGATACCGTATCCATAACCCACCTGTTGATTGCCCGGGTTATACATAAGGTTTTTCAGCCTGCCTCGCTCGCTTCGCGCCGGACTATGATGAGGCTTGAAATGAGCCCAAGCAGGATGTTAAAATAGTAGAGGATCGAGCGCCATAGCACGACAAGGATACCGAGAATTGACGAATTGACAAAAAGACCGTAGAGAGATGTGAATACGACCTCGGCGATTCCTGAACCGCCCGGTGTGAGCGGAATCATCATGATCAGGGCGATGACCAGCTGGGCGATGAGCGATTCGACAAAGATTGGCGGCTGCCCGAGCCCCAGGAGAAGCATCGATACGATGATAAACTCGCAGAACCAGAAGAGGGCGGTGAACAGCCCGCCGGAAATGAGGCCTGCTTTTCCATGACTCATGAAATCGGTAAGGGTCTTATGGAAGTTGTCGACTTCCTTATCGATCGAGTAGGCAAAATGTTCAATCTTCCTGCTTTCCCATTTCTGGGTGAAACGCCCGGAAACCGAGTGGATAATCCTCTTTAACAGGTCCGGCTTTTTTACAGAATAGATAAAGAGGACTACAAATATGGTAATGACAATCCAGGAGATGTACATGAAGTAGCTGTAAGTCGATCCGATACGCCGCCATTCACTCCCCAGGAAAAACATAAAGAATGCGCCACCCACCCCAAGCACAATTCCATCAAGGATCCGCTCGGTGAGGACGATGGCGGTGGCATCCCCGATCTTGACCCCTGCTTTATAGAGCTCGTGAATCCTGACTGGCTCGCCTCCTGCCTGGGACGGTGTGATGGCAGCAACCAGCATATTTGCGGAAACAAGGTTCAGCGAATAGAGAAAACCAACCCGGTATCCGAGGGAACGGCTCATGAATTTTATCCTGAGAGCCCAGAACATGAGAGCAACGATGTGGGTACATAGGGCAAGGACAAGGTAAATGACATTGAGCCGTTTCAGGTAGGTGATGGTTTCCGCATCAACGGTGAAATAGAGGACTGCAACAAGGACCACTGCAGAAAAGCCAAGCGATATCCAGAGCCATTTCTTTTGATTTTTATCCATTGAAGCAGATCTCATCCCCCGTTTTGGGATTCATTAGAAATTACCATGCATAGTATAAACACTTTGAGGATTGAAGGCGGGTCTAAACGGTAAAAAGTTCCCGGTTCATGGTCACTTTAAGGAGACCGGTCCGTATCCCTGCATCGAGCCATCCAAACCCGTAGCTATAGGCAGCGAGTGCTGCATCGTCATTCCCGGCTCCTTCACATCCCGATCCGTAATCATAAAAGACATTTCCGATGAGAAGAAACCGCAAACCAGCTTTCGAAAGGCAGGTATCCAGTTCAGGTGCAGGTTCAAGGCTTCCCAGGGCACGTGACAGGATAGAATGGTACCGGGTCGTTTTTTCATGTAGCGCTGCCCTATCCTGACCGGGATTTTGTTCAAGCGCTGTAGCAATCGGGATGCCACAGTCCTGCGATGAAAAAAGACCAAGGCAGATGGCGGCATCCATCCATCCCAGCGCATAGCTGAAGCTTGCGAGGGCATTGATATGGTCACCGCAGGAAAGGAATTCCTGGCCGTCATTGTAGTATGCCATGACCATGCCGGCAGTGTCGCGGGCACAATCAAGGAGGATACTTTGCTTGGGGGGGACTATCACCCAATCCGAAAGCCGCTTTTCGAGGGTCTCCCGGCAATGCCGCATCATAAGCCCGCAAACATCTCAAGGTATTCCCGCTCCATGACATGCAGCTCTGCCGGGATGATGAGTATATGAAGAGGGGGGCCAAAATCCACCTCCTTCATCCTTCCGGCGCTGCCAGCAGCAACCACCGGACATTCTGATCCGGCACGGGCGATCCCCACGTAAAGTGGTATCGATAATCCAATTTTTCCGGCCATGGTTTCAAGAAGATCGACTCCCTCGGGAATGGTCATGCACTGATCTTCCCGGATATCGAGGTAGACAAGAGTATGGAGATCGTGGTTGCGATTCGCCTGCACCACTCTGGCAGGTGTCAGCGGAATCCAAGAACGGTGGGGATAGGGGAGTGAGCAGGATTTTCCGAACCGGTAATTCTGGAGGCCTGATAGGCCGCAGGCTGCTGTTGAAATGGATGATGCATGGATGATGTTTGTCGTGATTCTTTTGCGGAAGGCCCGCATCCGCAAATCGACGTGGGTGGTGGAAACCATCGGGTCACCCCCGATCAGAAATGCCACGTTGAACTCTTTGGCCAGGTCAAGGATTATTTCGGGATCGACCTCTACCTGGTCACGTGAGAGAATCCTGATCTCCTTTCCATAGAACTCTTCCATGTCCCTCACGGTTGTGCCGGAAAGTCGCGAGGTGTATGATTCAAAAAAAACGTAATCGGCGTTCCTGATGCATTCCAGTCCCTTGAGCGAAATGTCGCCAAGATCATACAGTCCAAGCCCTACAAACGTCAGCATCCTTCCTCCTATACCGGCATTATGCCCATGTTACTTCCGCACGCCAGAATATCCGCCCACGGTTCCCTGGCCGGGACGATCAATCAGATATCACCACATGAGGTTAAAGCAGTGATTGGCCGGTGTATGCTCTCATGCCAGCACCATGTTCAGGAGCGCACCAACAAGGATACCAGAGATGAGGGTATAGGCAGAAATTGCGAGCGCTATCTTTGTCCCCACTTCTCTTTTCAGAACCGCTATGGTAGCGATGCACGGGATAAAGAGCACACTCACCACTGCAAAGATATAGATTTGGGCCATGGAGAGGACCGAACCGAGGTCTGCTGTCCCGGCAAGGATAACCAGCGTTTCGAGGGCCATCTCTTTTCGCAGGATTCCAAAAACGAGTGCAGTTGTTGCATACGATGGGAGGCCGAGTGCTGCAACGGAAAATGGTTCGATGAAGACCTCGAATGCGGCCATGAGTCCCGAGTACCGGAAGAGCCCGAGCACGATGCTCGCAACGATCAGAAGGGGCATGGCTATGACCAGGAACTCTCTTATCCGCATCCATGATTTGCGCAGGACGTTTTTTGCGATCGGTCGCCGGAGTGGGCTCATCTCGAGGATCATGCCGAACTGTTCTCCGGGAGTGACGCGGGAGAGCAACAACCCCGTAATGAGAATGATGATCATGACGATCAGGTACACGCTCATCGCTGCAACGATCCCGACAAATACGGCAACAAGACCGGCAATGATGACGGTCCTTGCCGAACAGGGTATAAGGGTCACGAGGAATGATGCGATCACACGCTCCCGCCGGGTCCGCAGGAGCCTGATACTCATGATCGCCGGGACATTGCACCCAAACCCAAGGACCATGGGAATGATCCCCTGCCCATGTATCCCAAAGCGGTGGAGAGTGCGATCAGCCAGGAATGCGGCACGGGTGAGATATCCGGAATCCTCGAGGAGGGCGATGAATATATAAAACGTGAATATGAATGGAAAGGCTATTCCAAGCCCGGCCTGGATTGCAAGTATGATGGAGGTTCCGATTTGCTCTGCAAGAGGGGGAAATCCTGCGGCGAGAAACGGCTGCATGACGAGGTTTTCAATCAGTGTTACAATCGCTTCTTCGAGCCATGACCCGATGATGAAGACTGTCAGAAGGATACCGATAAGAATGGTGACAAGTATCGGTATTCCCGGAAGCCGTGTGGTAAGGAGGCGATCGATATCAGGACCCTGTTTGGGGGGGCGAGACAGGATGACTTCGGACGCGATACGTTCGCTACAGTGATGACGGTTCCCTGCAATAATCTGGGCGACGGTCATGCGGTGCATCCGTTCGATCTCTTCCGAGAGGGCAGAGGCTTCTTCGAGTACCTCGGGATTGTCTGCACGGCCCAGCAGGGCCATGATCGCTCCGTTCCAGTCAAGGTTATGGATCGTCCTGAGGCTCTTTACCGCTGCTTCGATATGGTGGTCATAGAGGACTTTGACTGTCGGCACACGTACGGCTGAAAGGGCCGAGGATATGATGGTGCCGGTATTTTTCCCCTGAACAGCAACGGTTGGAATGACCTCGACTCCCAGGAGCGATGAGAGCTTCCGGGTATCAATCTGGATGCCGGCTTTTTCCGCCTCATCCATCATGTTCAGGACGACCAGCATCGGGCGCCTGAACTCGGCGACCTGGAGGAAAAGGTAGAGATTGCGCTCCAGCTTTCCTGCATCGAGGACTGTTACGATTACATCGGCTTTACCCGATTCGACAAATTTCCTGACGGTTCGTTCCTCTTCCGAATCCCCTTCAATGGAGTAGATGCCCGGCAGGTCGATGACCTCGATAATTTCATTCTTAAAGCAGACATTCCCGCTCTGGAGATCGATGGTGGTACCTGGATAATTGCTCACCTCAACCCCAAGCCCGGTCAGCTGATGAAAGATTACTGATTTGCCTACGTTTGGATTTCCGAGGAGTCCGATCTTCATCCCGGCCGCTCCACGATAATCGATGCGGCAATTTCAGGGCTGAGTGCGATGTCCGAATCCTTGACCCGTATTACAACCCCGTTTTTGGGGATTTTCCGCACAACTGATATCGGTGTGCCGGGGAAGATTCCAAGGTCATGCAGGCGGCTTCCCGGCCCGCGGCACCTGACACATGAGATTATGAGGTGGTCACCTTCAGCGGCTTCGATAAGAGTCATTGCGGTCTGCCGCCACTTCCCCCGTCGCATCCCGCGGGGCCCGCCCCGGCCCGGACCCCTTATATATCGCCCCAGCCGGTCAATGGCTTCGTCCGAGACGCTATGTTCGAGCGTACAGGCCTCCTTCCCGGCATTCTCGGGGGCCATGCCAAGCATCTCCGAAAAGAAACATTCGAGGATACGATGTTTCCTCATAATTTTCCCACCGGTGTCTGCTCCCCTGGGAGTGAGCCTGATGCCTGTTTCAGGTGATATCTCAAGATCGCCGTCCTTTTCCATATCACGGAGGATTGAATCAAGATCTCCTGCATCCCGCCCAAGCAGTGTGGCAAGGCGCTTGACGGGGGTGGTTAGCTCACCTGTTGCCTTCTCCTTATAGAGCGTTTCCAGAATATCCTCCCGGAATGAGGACTGCATTGTGGATATTTATGCATGAAGCCACTTATGGATTTGTATCCTACCTGTGCTGGGTGACTTCATCATTAGATGGGTAATTAGGGTTTGCTGGAATACACCATTAATGCCGCAATGACTCCCGGAAGGGACTAATGGCCAAAAAAGAGAAATATTATTCCATTTTCCTCGGGTTATCCCGATGAACACCCCCGGATATCTTCTCCAGCACGGCAGAGGTCGACAAAATCTGCGTCAGCCGAGCCTGGAAGAAAAACGAACGGTTGTCGGGGATATGGAAACGAATGAGACCAAGGCCTCTTTTTTACTTTTTTTTAAAACGTTTTAAAGGGCTTATTCGACAGAATAACCGATAATAATCGTTTTTCAGGAAACCCTCACAGATTGCGCACAGTGGCAACCGACCTGCCGGATCGGCCCATACTACCCCTCATAATTGGCAGCCTCTACAAATGCATTAAAGAGCATCTTATTAAACCGTTTAAAACTGTTTATTTGAAGAAATGACCTGTTTAATCAATATTCTCCATGCAGGTGGACACCATTTCACATGGAACCTGATCTGTCTGACACTTTTTTGGAAAACGGGGCTTAATTTGAGCTTATTTGGGATGAGAACAGCCGAAGTCCTTGAGAATCTGTTCAAAACTGGACAGTCTCCCGGGGGCTGGAGGAGATGTAGGGTTACCCGAATTGAATGATTATATCAATGAACTGGGTGGGTATTATTAATAACCGCTGATTGCTGTTTGTAAAAAAAGGGGAAAGAATTTAATATTTCAGATGGCATGAAGAAACGAAACCAGCATGTACCTCTACCGTTTACAGGTGAGGAAAAACTGGTTTGCACATAATCCATTGGAGTATTGCCATGATGAAATATGTAATGAGCGTGATATTGGTTGCAGGCTTGCTGACAGGGATAGGTAGTGCCAGTTTTCTCACTGAACCGACGGAAATGAACCGCCCGGGTTGGCCCGGATTCCCAATAAGCTTTATGGAGTCGTTAATTCCGTCATTCGGTGACATGAAGGTTTACAATCTTTATGATGAATTCTATCCTCCAAAAGATGTGACCGTTCCTGAGAATGAGACCTCAGCCTTGAAACCAGAATTAACACTGCCAAAACCTCTACCGATCACCAAGGACGAATTATACCAGTCAATCATAACAATTTCACCTCAAAAACAGTCCGTGCTTCAAAAAATTTCGAGTAAACCAATATATTGATGCGGGAACCCGGCAATCCTATCCACATCTTATTTTCAAATTCCTTTCGAAACACTCTCCAGTTCCGTCACTCATTTATAGGTCATTGGCATAACGGTCATTATCAAACCGAACGCAAAAGAGATGATGTCAAATGACAATTACTCGTTTCCTGACTACTACGCTCATCATCCTAGCATTGTGTACCTGCTGCCTGCCAGCAGATGCGGCATTGCGGTCATTCACCTACCGCGGTTATGTCACAAGCCTGGATCCTGATGGCGGTGATGGCGGCAACCTCTCCATCCTGACCACCCATCAGTGGGGATGCTCCTTTGAAAATGACACCCAGAACTGTGGCTGGAAAGCTGTCACCCCGTTTCCGCTGGCCGGGACCGTGCCTGCTGACGCAGCATTTTCCATTATCCGTTCCGGGCAGGTTGTCGAAGTATCAAGTCTCGGCATGCCTGGCGGTCACTGGACAGGAATCGGAGTGCTCACCCCGGTTTATGCAGAACAGGGGTACTTCGCCACCGCATTGGTAGGTGATCCGAGCTCGCTTCCTGTCCCCCTCATCAACGGGTATTCGATCATTGCGGAAACAGAGCCCGATTGTGATAATTGTTCCGGCTCGATCTGTCCGGCAACCTTTGCCAGGATTACAGTAACACGGAACGGCGCAATCAGGGAGACGGCAACCCTCTATCCTGCTGAATCATACCAATACCGTGATGAGAAAGACAAATCAGGGGTAGATGTTGCTTTCATATCGGGCCTGGCATCTGCAGCACTCTGCCCGAATAGTTCGCCGTTCATGACCGGCGTCCAGCCAATTTCGATCTTCACTGTCTCGCTAATCCCTCCCTCTGGAGAAAGATCACCAATTCCCGGGGCCGATACCGGGTCGGTATCGATCCTCTCTGTCCCCTCCGGATCTGTTGCATATCTTGGCCACGAAATGCTCGGTGTAACCCCCATCACCAGTTCCGGCCTTCAACCAGGTCTGTATACAGTAACGTTGAAAAAGGATGGATTTCTCACCTGGGAGAAACAGATAACAATTCGTCCGGGCATCCCGAATCTTGTGACAGCCAAACTTGTGCCCGGATTCGGAACTTTGAGCGTCAAATCATTCCCCCTGAATGCAAGTATCCTGCTTGACGGTGAGATGCAGGGGTACACTCCTCTTATCATCCCAAACGTACCTGCTGGACCACATTTCGTAGAGATTACAAAGCCGGGTTATCAGGCCGTAACGAAAACAGCGCAGGTTCCTGCTGGCAGTATAGGGCTTGTTGTCGCAAGCCTTTCAACAGATCCGTCCGAGATACAGATTCCGGTGTAAATTATCTTTTTTCACATCTTCTTTGGATCCGGCCATATTGCGAAGACCCGTTTCGCATAACACAGCTTTTGCCAGAATTTCAACCCCATGCAGGATCCTGTTCCTCACAAAGCTCGTGACATGAAGTCCCCAAACCGTGTATCGTATCCCCCCGCAATCACCCCGGCACCGAGCAGTGGTGCATCGCCCTGCAGTCCTGTCATGAGCATATCCGGAACCATGAGGTAATGGTCGACAGAATCCTTCATCGGTGGAAGCAGGAGGTCTGCATTCGATCGTATCACAGAGCCGTCGAATACAATAAGCTCCGGATCATAGGCCACAATGACATCGGAGACCGCCCGGGCATTGATCCGGGACAGGTCACCGAGGAACCGCATCACATCATCATCGCCTTCCCGTGCCGAGAGGAAAATATCCTCGGCTTTGTCCGGTCCCCAGTGGGGCTTGCCATGGTAGTGGCACCACTGGGCAAAGAACCAGGGGAGATGCTTGCCGGATGCATACCCTTCCCAGTGACCGGAATGTCCACACCCGCAGGTGAGATTGTAGGTATCATCGACATGGAAGTGCCCGATCTCGGCGGCGTTACCATCCCTGCCAAGCAGGATCCTGCCATCGGTAAGCACTCCCCCGCCAATCCCGGTGGAGATGGTGATATAGGCCACGTTCTTCCTCCCTCTCGCCACGCCATATGTGAGTTCACCGATGAGACCTGCATGGCAGTCATTGACCATCCGCACCGGAACACCAAGCTCACCTGAAAGCATGGTGATCAATGGCACGTCCCGGAACGGCAGGTTTGGCGGATTGAGCAGGATCCCCCTTCTGATGTCGACCGGGCCTGCAACTGAAAGGCCTATGCCTGAAATGCCTGAAGGAACACTTCCACCGCATGCCCGCCGGATCAGGCCGGAGAGGAACCCGGTGAGAATGGCCGGATCGGCACCCCCCGCCGGAGTCTTCGCTTCGATCTTTTTCCAAACCCTGCCACCATCATCAAGGAGAGAGGCCCTCGTGTTCGTCGCCCCGAGATCAACGGCGACCACGCGCATCATGCCCGGTGGTTTGATCGGGAGGACAATTAAGCTACCGCGGCACATCCACATTGGGTACCAAGAAGGCATCCAACTGTCTGTTTGATGAAAGCTGGCACGATATCAGCCGTATAGTGTTGAGTGCAAAGGAAAAAGGCACACACTGCAGGACAGCCGGGCTGGTTTGCCCGGAACAACGGCAGATTCTTCATTGTCCGGGGACACGTGCACCGCCCGCGGCCTCTGAAAGGTTGCTCCCGGCAACATCGAACCTGTTCGATATCCTTCGTGGGAGGATAGTCTGAAGTAAGTGGTCCGCATCCCAGCCATTAATCAGGTTACAGCGCGACAAAGGAATCTGCGCATCGGAGAGGAGTTGATAACCTCACCGATTATCATTCTTTCCACCGGCCCCTGCCTCGTGATGGAACTATAAGTACCATAAGCTGCCTGGATAACGCCCTCACCTCTGCACCTGACTGATACACCGGGTCGTGCGCGCTACCCGATCAACACCGGCCGTTTTGAAGGTCCAGGGCAGCCCGGAAACGATCACTGCAGGAGAATGCAGCCCGGCATATTCCCCGGAAATTTCCTATCATGAGACGATAGCCGTGCGGTGCGGGATCAGGATCTGAAAAACCCTGGAGAAGATAACATGTACAAATGGTTATAAACGATTTTACAAGGGTACTTAGATCAGAAGTGACCTGACCGGGGATCTACGCCATGATAGAAGAAAAAGATGTAGAGCATATTGCGATGCTTGCCCAAATCGGGATTACCAAAGAGGAACTGTCTGAGTTCACCGGGCAATTCAACGAGATTCTCGATTTTTTTAATATCCTCGACCAGGTGGAAGACACCGGAGCATTTGAACATGAACGGGTCAATGTCTTCCGGGAGGACGAGATCGAGCCATCCCTTACGCAGGACGAAGCGCTTGCCAATACCCGGAATGCCGAAGACGGATTCTTCCGGGCACCACGGGTGATGTGAATGGCCTCCATCACCTTCTCACCTGATGACCGGTACAACGCCTTCATCACCACGCTAGCGACCGCGGAGACCGGCCCGGGGAGGCTCTCCGGAATCCCTGTTGCCATCAAGGACAATATCTCCACGAGGGGAATCCCCACTACCTGCGCCAGCCGGATCCTCACCGGCTATGTGCCCCCTTACGATGCCCACGTCGTCACCCTGCTGAAACGGGAAGGGGCGGCCATCGTTGGCAAGACCAACATGGATGAATTCGGCATGGGCACCACTACGGAAAATTCTGCCTTCGGCCCAACCTTAAACCCGGTCGATCTCACCAGGGTACCTGGCGGATCGTCGGGTGGAAGCGCAGCAGCTGTCGCTTCCGGCATGGTCAGGATGGCCCTTGGATCCGACACCGGGGGCTCCATCCGGTGCCCGGCGGCATTCTGTGGGATTGTAGGACTCAAGCCCACCTACGGGCGGGTCTCCCGGTACGGGCTGATCGGCTATGCAAACTCGCTCGACCAAATCGGGCCTATGGCCATGACCGTTGAAGATGTGTCGCTTCTCATGGAGGTTCTTACCGCCTCTGACCCACGCGATTCGACCTCCATTTCCTGTCCTTATCACCATACTCCCGACCCCTCGGTCACTGGCCTGAAGATCGGGGTTCCCGAGGAGTTCTTCGGAGAAGGTGTGGATCCGCAGGTTGCCACCGTGGTCTGGAATGCCATCACCCGGCTCGAGAGCGATGGTGCCGAGATCGTGGCCTGCCGGATGCCGAGCATGGCTTTTGCGCTCGCCGCCTGCTATGTAATCTGCATGAGCGAGGCGAGCTCAAACCTGGCGCGGTTCGACGGGGTTCGCTACGGTCCGCCAGCCGACATAAAACAGCCCTGGCAGAAAGCATACCAGGAACAGCGGAAAGCAGGATTCGGGACAGAAGTCCGGCGCAGGATAATGCTGGGGACATTTGCCCTCTCATCGGGATATTATGGAAGGTACTATGCAAAAGCCCAGGCGGCCCGCCAGCAGGTGCGGGAAGACTTTGCCCGGTTGTTCCAAACCGTTGATGTTATCGCCGGGCCGACCATGCCCACGGTGGCCTACAGGATCGGGGAAAAGAACGACCCACTCTCCATGTACCTCTCGGATACCCTGACCGTTCCTGCCAGCCTGGCCGGGGTGCCGGCAATCTCTGTCCCCTGCGGGACACAGGGAGGCCTGCCGATCGGGCTCCAGGTCATGGGCCCGTGGTTCCGGGATGAAAAAGTAATCGATGTGGCTGCCGCCTACGAACAGGGAGGGATTGCATGAAGACCATCATCGGCCTCGAGATCCACTGCCAGCTCGACACCAGGACCAAGCTTTTCTGCGGCTGTTCGACCGATTACCGCGATGATGCACCAAACACCCATGTCTGCCCCGTCTGCCTCGGCCTGCCGGGGTCGCTCCCGCGGTTGAACCGGAAGGCTGTGGAATATGCGCTACGGGTGGGAAAAGCCCTCAACTGCCGGATCGCAACCGAGGCCGAATTCTCCAGGAAGAACTACTTCTACCCTGATCTGAGCAAGGGGTTCCAGATCACCCAGCACAACAGGCCGGTTGCCATTGAGGGATATCTTGACATCGAGGGCGATGACGGTGAAAAACGTGTTCGAATCACCCGGGTGCACATGGAAGAAGACCCGGGAAGGCTGATCCACAAAGGAGGTGCCGATCGACCAAGGTATACCCTTGTCGATGATAACCGGGCCGGGATCCCCCTGATCGAGATCGTCACGGAGCCGGACCTCCGGTCACCGAAAGAAGCCCGCAAGTTCCTCACCAAGATGCGGGCAACCCTGGAATACCTCGGTGTCTTTGACAGCGAGAAAGAAGGATCGCTCCGGGTCGATGCCAACATCTCGCAGGAAGGCCACGAGCGTGTGGAGGTCAAGAACATCTCCTCGTACAAAGGCGTCGAGAAGGCGCTCATCTTCGAGGTGACAAGGCAGCGCAATGCCATCCGGCGCGGTCAGCGGATTGCACGGGAAACCCGGCACTTTGTCGAGGCACGGGGGATCACCACCTCTTCCCGGAGCAAGGAAATGGAACAGGACTACCGCTACTTCCCCGAACCGGACCTCCGGCCGATTCGGGTATGTGACTGGGCAGCGGAGATCGTGCTCCCGGAGCTTCCGGATGCAAGACGGGCGCGGTTCATGGAGCAGTATGGCTGCTCGCTGAACCATGCCCGGACCCTGACCGGTGAACTGCGGCTTGCCGAGTTCTTCGAGAAGGTCGCCGATATCGACACAGCGCTTGCCGCCACCTGGATCGCTGACACCTTACTTGGGGAGCTTAACTACCGGGATATGAGTATCGTACTCGTCCCCCTGGGGCAGTTCCGGGAGCTCCTGGTGCTATTGAAGGAGGGCAGCATCACTGACAAGAGCGGCGTCGAGGTGCTGCGAGTGCTGCTTGACCAGTTGAAGGAGCGCGGTACATGCGAGGGAGCCAGGGAATGTGTCGACCGTTTGAGACTCCGGGTCATCTCTGCCACACCCTCCCTCTCAGGGGAGGATCCCGTGCTGAAGGCCGTACAGGAGTCCATCGCCGAACAGCCCCAGGCCGTCGCCGATTTCCGGGCCGGGAGGAAGGAGGCATTGAACTTCCTGGTCGGCATGGTGATGAAGAAAACACGCGGTTGTGCCAAGCCAGGCGATGTGAACAGGATCCTCCTGGATCTGCTCGAGGAGGCATAGCGCCCCGATGCACCTGATCGTTGCCGAGAAGAACATCTCCGCACACCGTATCGCCGCCATCCTTGCCGGAAACGAGAAGCTCCGTGAGTCCCGCGATGCGGGGGTTCCGGTCTACCGGTTTGGCGACTTCGCCGTCATCGGGCTTCGGGGCCACGTGGTCGAGGTCGATTTCGAAAAGGGCTATAACGACTGGCGTAGCCGGGAGAAGACCCCGCGGAGCCTGATCGATGCCCGGACCATTAAAGTGCCGACCGAGAAGAAGATCGTCCAGCTCCTGCAGAAGCTTTCCCGGCAGGCAAATGCAGTCACCATCGCCACGGACTTTGATACAGAAGGGGAGCTGATCGGCAAGGAGGCATTCGAGCTCATCCGCGAGGTCAACCCTGAAGTGACTGTGGACCGGGCCCGGTTCTCCGCGATCACTCCTGATGAGATCCGCGGAGCCTTTGCAAAGACCACCGGAATTGATTTCGATCTCGCTGCTGCTGGCGAAGCACGGCAGGTAATCGACCTGATGTGGGGGGCATCCCTTACCCGGTTCATCAGCATTGCTGCCCGGAGGGGCGGAGCAAACATCCTCTCGGTCGGCCGTGTGCAGAGCCCGACGCTTGCCATGATTGTAAACAGGGAGAAGGAGATCGAATCATTCATTCCCCAGACCTATTGGGAGCTCTCCCTTTCCACCGAGAAGGATGGTGAGATTGTCGAGGCCCGGCACCAGATCGCACGGTTCTGCGACAAGGAAGCCGCGAACTCCGCAAGGGAACGGACCCGGGAACCCCTGGTTGTGACCGAGGTGAAGGAAGGGAAACGGATCGAGAAAGCCCCTATCCCGTTTGACACCACCGGTTTCATCGTTGCCGCCGCCCGGCTTGGGTTCACGGCGGCCAATGCCATGCGGGTGGCTGAGGACCTGTATATGAACGGGTACATATCCTACCCCCGCACGGATAACACCGTCTATCCTGCAACACTCGATCTCTCCGGAATTCTCGTGGCACTCCGGCCGACCGAATTTGCGGAGGACATCTCATGGGTAGCGTCCAATCGCCGTGCCTCCCCCACCCGCGGCAAGAAGTCTTCGACCGATCACCCTCCTATTCACCCCTCATCGGCTGCCACCCGTGGGTCGCTTGGCGAGGAGCGATGGAAGATCTACGAACTGGTTGTGCGCCGGTTCCTGGCCACCCTCTCCCCGGACGCACAGTGGCGGACTATGAAAGTGAACTTCGATGCCGGAGGCGAGCCCTACACAGCAACGGGAGGCCAGCTTACCGCCCCGGGTTGGCGGAACGTCTACCCTTACAGCAGCGCGAAGGAGTATATCCTCCCGGCAATGACCGAGGGGGAGCGGCTCCCGATCCGGGAGGTGAAGCTCGAGGAGAAGGAGACCCAGCCCCCGCCCCGCTACAGCCAGAGCAAACTGATCCAACGGATGGAGGAGCTTGGGCTTGGAACCAAGAGCACCCGGCACGAAGTAATCCAGAAACTCATCTCCCGGAAGTATGTCGAGGGGGCCCTGCTCCGTCCGACCCTGGTTGGTCGGGCAGTAACCGAGTCCCTCGAGAACCATGCTGACACCATAGTCCGGCCGGCAATGACCCGGACCCTTGAAGAACACATGGAACAAATCAAGGCCCGGGAGAGGAGCAGCAGCGATGTGGTCACCGAGTCGCGCGGCATGCTCCACGCAGTCTTCAACCAGCTGGAGGCCCATGGGGATGAGATCGGGTCCGAGATCATGGAGCAGACCGCAGAAGAGCTGACCCTTGGCCCCTGCCCGGTCTGCGGCCGTGACCTCCGGATCCGGCACCTCCGGAACCAGACCCAGTTCATAAGCTGTACCGGATACCCGGAATGCAGCTTCAACATCGGTCTGCCGATGGCCATGTGGGGAAAGGCGCTTCGGACTGATAAGAAATGCCCAAGGCACGGGCTCTACCATGTCAAGCTGGTGCGTAAAGGGAACCGCCCCTGGGAGATCGGCTGTCCCCTCTGCCACCATATCGAGTCGAACCGGGAGGCATTCTCTCTTATGCCATCCCTGTCTCCGGAAAACCGCGAGACCCTGCTTGCCCACCATATCTACTCCGTTTCCGAGCTGGCCGGAACCGCTCCTGACCAGCTGGCCGCAATCCTCAATGTGAGCCCCGACAAAGCACAGCTCCTCCTTGGCGAGGCTTTAGAGGTTCTCAACCTTCTGCGGCGCCGGACAGACTGCCGTAAGCTCGTCCGCAGAATGCTTTCTCCAAAGAAGGGGAGGAGCCCGGCAAAGATCATCCGTCATCTCCAGGATGCAGGGATCAACGATGTCGCCGCACTTGCCGGTGCCGATCCTGCACTCCTGAAAAAACTGGGCATCAGCGAAAAGGAGGCCGATTCCATCCTGCGGGAGGCAAAAGTGATGGAAAACGAACGGTTCCTCCGGAGTGCAGGGATCCCTGCAGCAAGCATGAAGAAATATTTCGCTGCCGGCATTTATTCCCCGGACGACTTCCTCTCCTGCCACCCGGCCTGGCTCTCCGGAGCCGCCGGACTCTCCATAGATACCGTGCAGCGCCATGTCGAGATGGTGGCAAAGGCGAAGGAGCGACCTCCTCCGGTGAAATACTCAAAAGCGCAGGTAGCTCGTGGCAGCAGGGAGCTCCTCTCGCTCCCCGGGCTGACCGAACCGCTGCTCGGGCAGCTGCAGAAGGCAGGGATTATCAATGGAGCCCTGCTCCTTTGCACGGACACCGCTACCGTTGCCGCACGCTGCTGTATCCCGGAAGAAAAAATTAAAGCCTGGCAGGCAGTGTTGCAGGAAAGGGAGAAAAAGGCCCGCAATGATATTATTGTGATCTGAGGACTGGCAATGCATACCAAATGGAAGAACTGGGTTCACGTGACCAAACTCGACCCCGACAAGGACCTGCCACAGGGAATCATCAGCGAGATCGCCGCAAGCGGGACCGATGCCCTGATGCTCTCGGGCACCCTCAACGTAACTCTTGAGAACCTTGAGAGGCTCCATCGTGAAGTTGCCGCATCGGGCCTTCCCCTTGTCATGGAACCGGCCAGTCCCGACGCGATCCTGGCAAACGGGATCGACCTTTTTTTTGTCCCAAGTGTCCTCAACTCATCCGAGGTACAATGGATTGTCGGCAAGCACCGGGACTGGATCCTCCACAATAACCGCGTGGACTGGGAACGGGTTATCCCTGAAGCCTACATCGTGCTCAATCCGGATTCTGCGGTTGGAAAAGTGACACGGTCAACCTGCACCCTTTCTCCTGCTGAAGTCGCATCCTACGCCACGGTCGCCGACCGCTACTTCAGGTTCCCCATCGTGTATATCGAGTATTCGGGCATGTACGGGGATCCTGCCGTGGTAAAGGCGGCATCGGAATCAATCGAATCCGCAGTCCTTTACTATGGTGGCGGGATAAACTCAGGCCAGCGGGCAGCGGAGATGGCTAAGTACGCCGATACCATCGTGGTTGGCAATGCCGTCTACGACCGGTGTATCGATGTCCTGAAAGAAACGGTGAAAGCAGTCCAGTAGGCACGATGCCCGAGATCGATATCGTCCTGGTTGCGCCCTTGTATGAAGGCAATGTCGGATTTGTCGCCCGGGTAATGAAGAACTTCGGGTTTTCCTGCCTGGTGATGATCGATCCCTGCACGCTGGGCCAGGAAGCTCAGGCCCGGGCGGCGCATGCACGGGATGTGCTCGATTCCGCCGAGATACTCACCCTGGGTGAAGTCTTCTCACGAAGCGACCTCGTAATCGCTACTACCGGGGAGGTGAGCAAATCGATCTGCACCCCCAACCGGATGCCATACTTCCAGCCATCCGAGATCCGGGACATGATCGCTGATGTTGACGGCCGGATCGCAATCCTCTTCGGGCGGGAGAACTGGGGGCTCAACAACGAGGAAATCTTCCGGAGCGATATTATCTGCACTATCCCTGCTTCAGATAACTATCCCATCCTCAACCTCTCCCATGCAGTCGCAATTATCTGTTACGAACTCTCCTATCTCTCGCGTGGAGACTACCTGCTCGCCTCACGCGAGGAGATGGATCATCTCTACGCCCATATCGATGCTTACCTTGATAAGATCGACCACCCTTCGTTCAAACGCCGGCCGACCATGCTCCTGATCCGCCGGGTGCTCGGCCGGGCAAAGCTCACTGCCCGTGAGGCGAGCACCCTGCATGGCCTGATGCGGCGGTCCGAGTGGCATCTCAATCCGGAGGAGTTCGTGCGGAAGAAGGCACAGGATGATGATGGACCCCAGGATTAGTCCGGATATCCGCGTGGGTTTACGGGGTTATCTGCATGCAACACAATCGGAAAACCCACCATTCCGTTAATCGCTGAAAAACGTTCCGCAAATCCCACACTGTTTTAAATACATCTCCCTCAGATCCCTCATCGTATGCAACGTTTCGCTCCTCTTCTCCTTGCAGGAGCCCTCTTCCTGCTGCTCCTTTCCTGCGGTTGCACGGCCCCTGTCCCAGTCATCCCTCCAGCCACCCAGACCCCGGCGGCGACTGCGATGCCGAGTGCTATCACGCCTTCCACCTCACCACAGGTCGTTCTCTCAGGGGCCACCTGGTACCTGATCTCGATGCGTGCCGGTGCCGCAGGCGGGAATGTTTTACCGGGTACTGAGATCACCGCCTTCTTCGATGGATATGGGGGAGTGTCCGGATCGGCAGGGTGTAACCGGTATACCGGTTCCTACTCAGGGACCCTGAACAACCTTGCCATCGGCACCCCGGCAACGACAAAAATGAACTGCCCATCCCCACCGGGCATCATGAGCCAGGAAAGCCTTTATCTCATCAGCCTTCAGGGAGCCTCGCGGTTCAGGATCGAGCGTGATATCCTGACAATCTTGGACAGTAACGGGAATACCATTCTTGTATATTCCCTCGTCCCCCCCGGACAGCTCACGCCACTACCGCTGACCGGGACCACCTGGTTCCTTAATTCATTCGTAGATGCAACGGGGAACTTCTATTCTCCCGGGCCATCACACTCTGTCTCCCTGCAGCTTGCCAGCGATAACCAGCTCAACGGGAACGCAGGGTGCAACAATTATTTTGGCTCCTACACGGTTGGCGGAAACACAATCTCGTTTGACCCCCTGGCAACAACGACCAGGTTTTGCAGCGATCCGGGAGTCATGGATCTCGAGGCGACCTACCTTGCCGTGCTCCCACAGATGGTTCTGTTCCAGATATCCGGCAACGAGCTAACACTATCGGACGGGACCGGAAAGATAAGCATAATCTACGATTCCACTCCGTGACGGAGAACGCCCCATTTTTTAGAATTCCGTTAACGTGTACAATCGGTTCGATGGTCCCGGGGAACTTATTCGCCCCCATCCTTCTTCAGGCATCCTCATTACCTATCATTCCCCATAGTTTACACAGATGATCCTCGTTGACTGGCAGATCCTGGACCGTATCGCCCGGGGATTTATATCAGTCAATCCTTTCGAGCCGTCGCTCGTGCAGCCGAACTCGCTCGATATCAGGCTCGGCAACCACTTCGTATGGTACGAAGAGAGCGGAGAGGTGATTGATCCCTACAGGCAGGACACCATCGCCAGCGGTACGCAGGAGTACACCGCTGATTCGATCGTGCTCGCCCCGGGACGGTTCATGCTGGCCGAGACTCTGGAGGTGATCGGCCTTCCGGACAATATTGTGGCAAGCATCGAGGGTAAGAGCAGCATCGCCCGGCTTGGAGTCGAACTTCACCAGACAGGGGGGTGGATCGATGCCGGGTTCCGGGGTTCGATCACTCTTGAGATGTGCAACGTCAATGCCCGACCCGTCCGGGTATACGCCGGGATGCCCATCGGTCAGCTGGTCTTTTATACCACCGAACGGGCGGCTGAACCCTATGACCGGAAGCCCGGGGCGAAATACATGGACCAGCGACAGGCCACCCTCTCCCGTTACCATGAGAACCCCCGTGCCTGAAGGGTTATGACCAATGAAAAAGAGACAGAGTAGGGACAATGTTGTAACTCTGGAGATGAAGCATGCGGCTCCTTCTGATACATACGGATTTTATTGAATATGAAGCAAGAAAGCGGACCAGCATGGCCGAGGAGACCGCCCTGCTGAAAGATTCACAGGAAGAGGCTCTTGCCGTCTTTTGCGCTGTTGAAGCCGTTGACGAGGACGACCTTCCCGGAGTGGTCGAACAGGCTCTTTCCGAGATCGGGCTCGTTGCCGACAAGCTTTCTATCGAAAATGTTGTGATTTATCCCTATGCCCACCTCTCAAACGACCTTTCCCGACCGGATGCGGCAGTCTGGGCGCTCAAAGCCATGGAAGAAGGGCTCCGCGAGATGGGCTTTGCGGTAAAACGGGCCCCCTTCGGATGGTATAAATCGTTCAAGATCTCCTGCAAGGGCCACCCTCTTTCAGAGCTCTCGAAGACCATAGTACCTTCCGGAGAAGCAGCGAAGAAGGAGAAAAAGACCGTCACCCACGAGATGTTCGTGCTCACTCCCGATGGGGTACGCCATGAGGCCCGGCAGTTCATGGACGATTCCCCCTTCGGCTGCCTGCTGAGGAAGGAGCTTGGTGAGGCCACTGCCACCGGGGGAGAGCCCATCCACGTCGAACTGATGCGATCAAAGGAGCTGGTGGACTACGAGCCGGTTAGCGATGTCGGCCATCTCCGCTGGCTGCCGAAAGGCAAGCTCGTCCGCGATCTCCTCACCGACTACGTGCTCAGCCTAGTGCTTCCCTACGGAGCGACCCCGGTTGAGACCCCGGTGATGTACGACCTCGGTGACCGGGCCATCTTCGAACATGCTGACAAGTTTGGCGAACGCCAGTACCGGTTCAGGAGTGGAAACCGGAACATGATGCTCAGGTTCGCTGCGTGCTTTGGCATGTTTTCGATCATGCGGGACATGCACATCTCTCCAAATACCCTTCCCATGAAGATGTACGAGCTCTCCACCTACTCGTTCAGGCACGAGCAAAAGGGAGAGGTTATCGGGTTAAAACGCCTGCGGGCCTTCACCATGCCCGACATGCACAGTCTCTGCACCGATATGCCTGAAGCCCTTGCCTGCTTCGAAGAGCAGCTTGCCATGGGATGGAAGACCGGCAAGGACTTCGGCACGGAACTTGTCGGGGCCTTCCGTTGCACGCAGGATTTCTGGGATGAGCATGCAGACTGGGTGAAAAAGATCGTGGCGACTTCGGGAGTTCCCTTCATGATCGAGGTTCTTTCCGAGCGGCTCCACTACTGGGTGGCCAAGGCCGACCTCGCCGCCATTGATGGTCAGGGCCGACCAATTGAGAACCCCACGGTCCAGATCGATGTGGAATCGTCGACAAGATTCGATATCAAATACCACCTCGACGGTGAAGAAGTGCATCCCCCCATCCTTCACTGTTCTCCAACCGGCAGCCTTGAGCGGGTTATCTGCGCCATCCTGGAAAACACCGCCCACCATGACGTCCCGCACCTCCCGGTCTGGCTCTCCCCGGTCCAGGTCCGGGTTATCCCGGTTGCCGAACGCCACCTTGCCGCTGCCGAAGCGGTGGGTGAGCGGCTCCGTGATGCCTCAATCCGCACCGATGTGGACGACCGCGATGAGAGCGTAGGCAAGAAAGTCCGCGACGCCGGAATTGACTGGGTGCCTTTTGTCGTGGTCATCGGCGATGCCGAGATCGGTTCAGGTACACTCACTGTCACCGTCCGTTCGAAGTCAAAGCCGAACAAGCCTCACAAGGAGACCATGACCGAGGATGTACTGGTTGAGGAAATTCGCGATGAGACCGCGGGTATGCCCTTCCGGCCGCTCTATACCCCGGCAATGTTGTCAAAGAAGGCGCGGTATATCTGATTCCTTTTTTTGCAAAGCAAGGCCAATTTCATGCTGCATTAATGGTTGACAGGTGTCGATGTTACCTGATCATACCATAAAATTCATTCCGAAGGTTTTTCACGGTTTTCCAAAAATTCCAGTCATTACCCTCCGGATGGACGGAAAAGAGCGGGGTTTTCCTCCCGCCAATGGCCATCACCTGTTGATATGAACCACTTTTGCCGGGGGAAAGCCGTTGAAATATGTAGAAGAAACGATAGAGTAGGCACCGATATTTTCGGAGTAGACGAGGTCTCCAATCTCAAGCTCCGGAAGCTCTGCTGACATGGTGACAGTGTCGAAAGCGTCGCATGTTGGGCCAAATACGGCAGAGATCTGTGTCACTCCCTCCTTGAAGGCCCGTACCGGGTATACACAGTGATCAAAAATCTGCCCTGAATAGGTGTGGTAGATCCCATCATTGATATAATAGCTTGGTTTTCCATCGCGGAAGGCCTTGCCGATAACCTTTGAAACCAGCGTGCATGAGTTTGCTACCAGGAACCGGCCTGGCTCGGCGAGGATCTGTATGTCGGGCTCAAACAGCCTTTTTAATTCGGCATTTAGTTTCCGGGTGAGCACCCGCAGGGAAAGTACCCCTGGGTGATACTTGACCGGGAACCCCCCACCGATATCGAGAATCCTGATCCTTTTCCCCGTCCGGGTCTCGGCCTCGGACAGCACGTTTGCCGCCAGGTTCAAAGCCTGGACGTAGTTGTCGAAGTTGGTGCACTGGCTGCCGACATGGAAACTCAACCCTTCCACCGCGAGATCCATGTCGAATGCGGCGATGATCAGGTCAACAGCCTCGCCAGGGTCGGCCCCGAACTTGGAGGAGAGCTCGACCATCGATCCGGTATTAGGCACCCGTAAACGCAGGACCAGTCCCGCGTTAGGGGCGTGCTTCCTGATCTTCCTGAGCTCCTCAATGTTATCGAAGGTGACGAGCGGCTTGTACTGGTCGAGGGCCTGGAGAGTCTCGATCGGCTTGATGGTATTTGCATAAATGATCTTGTCCCAGATCCAGTCCTGACGTTCGCGATCCGGGAGATCCCTGATGTTCTCGTAGACGATCATGAACTCCGGCATGGAGGCGACATCAAAGCTGCAGCCGATTTCATGGAGTGTCTTCACGATGCCGCGATCCGAGTTGGCTTTGACCGCGTAGTAGACCTGGACATGGGGCAGAAGCTTCTTGAACTCACGATAGTTCTGCCGGATCTTTTCGTGATCGATCACGAATATCGGTGTCCCATGCTCCTCCGCGAGGTTCTCCAGCTGCCTCTTCTTCGACTTGCTGATATGTTGTACGTCGCTCTCCATCCCGCTCTTCTGTGGTTCCCCGGTCATGTCCTTCCACCTGTTTTCTGTTATTCTAGTGACTCGCTGCACGAATAAGAAATTTTTGAATCGCCAGGGATCGATCTTGTCAAACCTGTTTTAATAGTTCATCCATGCCGGAGGGTTCTTTGGATTATCACCAGACCGGGATCAAGCCATTACTGTTCCCGGTGATGCTTCTGCCGCATGCCGGTGTAACCACGAAGGTGTTCTCGATTCCCACCATACCGACCCCCCTGACTCCCTTTTTTGGTTCGAGGGCAATGGTCATCCCTTCCTCGAGCGGGTCGTCATAGCCCCTGGCAATTACCGGTATTTCATCGACCAGCAGCCCTACCCCATGGCCGAGGAACTGCGCCCGCCGGGAACCATATCCCATGAAGTTCTCACTGAACTCCGGGCTGAGGCCATCCATAATTTGGGAATAGATCATGGAGGGTGTGTTACCCGGCCTCAGAAGCGCGGCGAGCTCATTCTGGAGTTCGACACACTGTTGATGGATCGCGATGGCATTTTCAGGTATCGGCCTTCCGAACATGTAGGTCATGGTCTTATCGGTCTGGTACCCCTCGACCCCGCAGGCATTGTCGATGAAGACCAGGTCGCCGTCATGCAGGTTCCGTTCACGGCTCCCGAGCACGGGTGCTGCCGGACATACCCCGCGACACCCGCCAGGTCCGTCGAAACTCGTGGGATATAGTGAATTTTCGCCAAAACCGAGTTGACCGACCTCGATCTCGATTCCCCATCCGCCAAAACGGACGATCCCCTGGTGTCCTTCCCGGACCATGACCGAATAGACCATTGTTCCGAATTCAGCCTCACTCATCCCCTGCGTGAGGATCCCGGGAACACATTCCTCAAGTACCCGTTCATGAATCTTCCCGGCCCGCTCCATGCACGAAAGTTCATAGGAGCTCTTCACAGCGCGGACTCTCCCAACCTGCATGTCGAGCGGCTTTGACCTGGAGAACGGGAAATGTTTCTGCAACCGCTGGAGTAATCCCAGGGTGACGAATTCCGATTCGATGTAGACCGTGTCCGGGATGTTCCGGGAACCGGAAGCGGCATCCCGGTAGCTTTGCATCGGCTCGATCCGGGGAAAGGAGGATTCGGCTAGCGCCCGTTCATAACTCCGCCTGACCCAGAGAACGGCCTCTCCGTCACGGGGAACGAGAAGCACCGCATCCTGCATCGTCCCCGTGAAATAGTAAAGGTTAATTCCCCCAAGCAGCACTGCGTATTTCCACCCGGGGTTATCGTTATCCATCCGATCTATGAACCTGCGCATCCGTCGTTCAAGTTCATCGGGCGGAACTCTCGCCTGCATGCTTCATGGTAAGATGCCAATCGTATTTTACGACTGCGCTATAGTGACACGACACCGGAACTTCAATCAGGGTGGTGGATAAACGTCATCAATATGCGCCTGTCACCTGGCCCGGAGACCGCTATATTCGCTGCCGGCTGTTTCTGGGATGTTGAGGCTGGATTAGAGGAAGATTGACGGTATCCTTTATACCGAAACGGGTTATACAGGAGGATCCATGCCGGACCCGGACTTCGAACAGGTCAGCTCCGGCACCACCGGGCACGTGGAAGCGGTCAGAATCACATTCAATCCCGCAGTGATAGGCTATGGGCGGACCCTCGAAGTGTTCTGGAATATCCATGACCCCGCGAAACCTGCAAAAGAGGCATATGAGCAATCTGCAATCTTTTTTTCCACAGAAAACCAGCAGCGAACAGCTGAATCTTCACGAAATCAGATCCAGGCATCCGGAAAATACGAAAACAGACCTGTCACCACAAAGATTCTCCCTGCATCACGTTTCTTTAGAGCTGAAGAACATCACCAGCAGTTTTATGAGAAGTGCGGCCTGGGCTATGCTGCAGCAGGAAAGTACTGGGAGTAAACCAATCCCGGGGCTGAATGCGGATGTCATTCCGATTCAACCCGGGGAAGACCAGCACCCGGTTTACACTTTTATTCAGGGGTTGCCCCGGTGGCGCCTGCATATCCTGGACCACCTTTCCTTCCAGACTATGAAGCGACCCAAGCAGGCTGGTTGGTACCAGCACAGAAGATTTTGAATGATGGTGTTAAATCCAGCTCACAAGGTTTCCTGAAGAGTTGCGCCGGAACGAAATCCGGCCGGCCGACCTCCACACTGGTTACATGTTTTTCACCAATGGACTGATAAGGAATCCCAAAAAAATACTTATCCATGCAAAGGCATCTCCCCTACATCGCCGCCGCAATCCTGATCGTAGTGGCAGCTGTAGCCATATTTACCCTGTCTTCGGGTATTGCCCGGGCAGATATCCTTTCTGTTTCAACCGACAAGGATCTGTATCATTCGAATGAGGTGATGACCATATCTGTCAAGGTAACCTCATCAGGGACCCTTGACAACACCCTGATAACAATCGAAGGGATCGAAGATCGGTACGGGAACTACCATGTCTCCCGCGAGATTATGGCAAACCTCACTCCCGGGACCAACCCGTTTGCCTGGGAGTTCCGGCTCCCTGCCTGCTCCAGCTGCGCCGGGATCAGCGCCGGTACCTACATGATCAATGTCACGATTGCAAGAGATGGGGTGGACATGGACAAGATGAGCCACGAAGTGCAGATAGCACCGTAACACCATAAAAGGCTTGCGGCTCTGAATCCCGGTTGTGGTATCCCGGGTGTATTCCCCTATAACAGATATACCTTGGGCCTCGTCGGCGAATCGTTTTCCAGCACCTGCCCTCAATCAACCCCCGGGTAACCAGTCCGGCCTCCGGATCCTCGCGGACGATGTCGTTCTCATCCTCTCGGAATATGGCTTTATTACTATCTGGAGCATCCGTAAGGAAAAACCAGCTGGTAGAACAGGAACATGCCGGAATCCGGCGGTTCTGGTGTACCTGGGGATTCATCCCCGCTTGTATCCGAATTTCCGCAACAGATCGATCCGGTTCTTTAACTCCTTCGGCCCTTCGATGCCCAGTGGTGAGTGCCCATCGATGACACCCATGATCCCGCGGCCAAGGGGACTCTCAGCGATTATAACTTCGACCGGGTTTGCCGTGGCGCAGAATACGGTGCATACCTCCTGGACACCCTTGATTGCATTCAGCACGTTGATCGGGTAGCAGTCGCGAAGCATGATGATGAAGGAATGGCCGGCACCAATTGCAAGGGCATTCTCTGCAGCGAGCTCCTTTAAATCCTCCGCAGTCCCTTCCACCCGCACCAGGCGCTCGGCAGACGCTTCGCAGAAGGCAAGGCCGAATTTTGCTCCGGCAACAGACCCTGCCAGAGCCTCGTAGAGGTCTTCTGCAGTCTTGATGAAGTGGGACTGCCCGAGAATGACATTCACATCGTCAGGCTTGCTGATGGATACCCGGTAAAATACCACAGGGTCATTCATACGCACTCTGGTGATCCATCTGTCCTGCAGGATATAACCCTTGGCGCAGCATACCCGGACCGGATTCCGGGGACGGCGCCCCGAAGAGAACTCGGGGTTTCACCATTTCCGGCCTGGAATAGAGGCAGGGAGTCGAATTACCCCGTCAATCAGGTCGGGTTACGCATCATGGGTGCAACGTTGGCACTCTCCATATCCCCCTGTGCCCATGCGAACCGTTCCCGGATGGCAGGGGGGAGCTCATCTTCCGGGATCAGTACAAACCCGTAACGGGCATAGAATTCAGTAAGGTTCAGGACAGAGTGCATGTACAGGGGGTCGTGACCACAGGCTTCGACGAGTCCCCGGACAGCGATATTAGCATACCCGTGGCCACGGTACCTCTCCGGTGTGAAAATCCCGTCAACTTCCAGACCGTCGGGATGGCTCCGGCACCGGGCAAGAGATACAGCGTTTCCGTTGGTAAATGTCGCAAAGATCCGGTCAGATTCAGGGTCGCCGGTGGTGGCATGGTAATCGATCCAGAGGGCGTCTGCAACCGGGAATTCAAAAGAGATTAGTTCCCGCACCAGGACATTGTCCGAATAGCGGACCCCGCGGCCTGTCTCCCCGGCCGGGAACAGCGGAGCATCCCCTGCACCCTCAATACGGAAGTTACCTTCCGGGATATGGATAACGAACCGGGCACCAGACCCCTCTGTTCCGGTCTCGGTCATGGTTATCCCGGTAACGCCAAGGATCTGACGACAGATAAAAAGGCCAAGCCCGCCGTGCCCCCCTGAGTCATATTCGAATATGGCATCCTTTATGCCGGCAGGGATGCCGGTACCATCGTCTTCGATGATCAGTGAAAGGCCGCCGTCCGCCCGCTTGCAGGTGACCAGGATATTCCGAAGCGGTCCACCGTGCCGTAGAGCATTTTCTACCACATGGGCAAGAACATCCCGGAAAAGGGGGTCTGTATAGACTTCTAGCCGCTCAACCCAGAACCTGAGAGAGACCCCTTCTTTCTCCCCTGCGAATTCCAAGGACTCAAGAACCTTCTGGACCCGGATCCACTGGGGCGGCCGGGTCCCGAGATCCTTGTAGGTCTCGGCCAGGGAGAGGTGGCGGACCAGGGTCATGGCCAGAGCCCGGATCCGGGACATCACCCGGGGTGGTGCTGCAACCACACTTTCCGCTGCTGATCCATCGATGGTCTCGATTATCTCACAGACATTGCGGTGGAGGTGATCTCCGGAGATGCGGGAAAGGAGGTGCAACTTGTCACGGGCATTCTGGAGCGCCTGTTCAGCAGCAACGCGCCTCGTGATATCTACGAAAGTGAGGACCGCCCGGTTCTCCGGGATACGCGCCATTGAGATAAGCACCCTCCGCACATCACCGTTGGCGGCCGATAACGAGGTCTCCGTTGCATATACTTTTCCCTGGCGGGAGAAGAGCGAGAGAATGTCCTCTCCTTCCTGCATACTCCATAATGCCGATATCGGCTGGCCCTGGAGGTCGGTGGGGTCCCTCTTCAGCAGGGCTGCGGCATTCCAGTTCGCCTCCTCCACCTTCCAGGTTCCTTCCTTGTTCCTGATGAGAATACTTCCCGCCTCGGAGTTGTCAAAGAGACCCTGGTAAAGACTCTCCTGGCTGCGCAGGCGGAGGGTGAGCAAAGCAATAAGTTCGCCGATAAGGATGATTACCACAGCCCTTATGAGCGCCTCGACCGCCGTCAGAGATGCCGTTCCCGCAACCGAAATGACTATGAGGACATAGGACCCGCTGATGCATCCGGCAAGGATGAGTCCATGCTTCGGGTAGCGGTAGGCAGCGATTATGACCGGGATGTAAAGGAGGTGAGGGATAACGATGGTGATTCCGGCTAGGAGGCCGGCAAGGTTGGCCCCGAGTGCAACAATTGTCGAGCAGACAATGGCAACGTTCCAGAGCACATTTCTCCCCTTGAGGAAAACCGGCAGGTTCACGAGGAATATACCCCCGAATCCTCCATTGTTTGTATCCTGCTTGACTTTCCTGGCTGTTTCACCAAATATATCTCCATACAGGAATGGTGCGGGGAAAGGTATGTAATGATTTTCAAATATTCCCGCTGAAGAGCCCTTTCCAGTTGAACCTGCACGGTATGTATGCCAGCCGAAAACCAGACTTCATAAATGAAGAAGAGACTTTTCCCCAATTTCCGAAGAAAACATGATGATACCCTCCATCCCATGAACCGGTATGGCAGACAAGCCGTTCTGCATTACGCTCGATCCCGATCTCGAAGAGCCGATCCGGAAGTACTCCCGGAGGCAGGGATGCGAAGACCCTGACGACCTTGTAAATTCTGCCCTCCGCATGTATATCGGTACTCTGCAGGGTGCAGGAACAAAGGAAAAGGATCTCGCATTCGAAAACCAGATAATGCGACGGAGAGTCTGGGAGCTTGAACAGGAGTTGCAGCGGAAGGATGAACAGATCTCAGTTCTGCTCAGGCTCTGGGAGCAGTGCCCGCTGAGCGAAGGTGAGCGCGAGGTGCCGCCTGATCTTGAAGAAAAAATTTCATCCCTGCTCCAGGGATTGTACAACGATTACGAGAAAAAGGACTTCTCAGGGGCAGATGGTGGAAAGCCGGGCCGGATGTGAGAACCTGTTCATTACGACATGTACAGCGGTGCGTATCTCACGCCCCCCCATCTCCGTGCCCGGACTGACACCCGAAGACAATTTCTACGGGAACGATGCATGTTTTTTCATGGATCTCCCCCAGTTCCTGCAGCCCATATCCATCCTGATCGAAGTCGTTATCTGCGTTTTATGCCTGTTTATCGCTGTTAAGAATAAACAGAAATTTGGATGGTTCATTGCACTGACATTCGGAATATACGTACTCTACGATCTCTCGGCCTATACCAGGACACTTCTTTCAGCAGAGGTCATGGCACTCGTATTCCTTGTAGCCAGCCTCTCGATGCTCTCTGCGGTGTGGATGCTCTTCAGAGGATATGAGGCAGAGTGTGAGGGGCAGCCGTGAGCGCAGACCGCTGGGCACTCCAGGATCTCGCTGCCGCCCTTGCCTGGTGCAACAAACGGAACCGGCAGAATATTGTCTGCACCCTCCACGTACTCAATGAGTATACCCGGACACCGGAAAGTGTAGATGCCGTCACGACAATGTACCGCGAGACCATTGCCAGCATATCAGGAAAAAGCCTCGCGGCCTCGATCTCGGTCAAGCTTTCATCCCTGGGAGCTCTCTTTGACCCGGATCTTGCCATCGAACGGACGTACGAGCTCTGCCGTGAAGCACGGATGAACGGGGTCGGTTTCGAGGTCGATATGGAAGGCCGGGATCTGGTGGGGACCACTATCGAGGCCGCAGCCCTCTGCGGGAAAAAGAACCTCACACTCACCCTGGCCCTCCAGGCCTACCTGTACCGGTCGCCGGGTGATCTTCGCCTGCTCCTCGCCCTTGGGGTTATCCCCCGGTTTGTCAAGGGTGCCTATGTTGGGGATATAGAGGATGCAGAAGAGATCCAGAACCGCCTGCTCGACCTGGTGCGGGAGGCTGCCCGGTTCGGGGTGACATTCCAGGTCGGCACCCATGATCCAGAACTCCTGCCAAAGATCATGTCTCTGATGGCGGACCACCGCGATCGTATAACATTTGGGTTCCTGATAGGACTGGCAGACAGGACCAAGCAGGAGATGGCAGCGGACGGATGGCGGGTCTCTGAATATGTCCCATTTGGGAAAGACGTTGGCCCCTATATGGCACGACGGGAACGGTATCTGCGCGACCTTGCGAAAATGGGGAGAACTCCAGCGGATTAGAAGGAGTGGCCCCTGTTACGGGGTAAATCCTGTGCCCTCGGGATCGGTCCTCCCACCATTCTTCGGGAAAAATTATTGCAGGACCCGGAAAAGGGCTGGGCGGCAGGAAACCTCCCGGTATTCACCCGACATCCCGGGCAACTCCCGATGCGATGGCCGCTTCCCGAACGGCCATCGCGATTGCACGCACGACCTTGCGGTCGAACACCGGGGGCATGATGTGTTCCCGCGAGGGATTCCTGACATACCCGGCGATGGCATTGGCGGCAGCGATTTTCATTTCATCGGTTATCCGTTCGGCGCATGCATCGAGTGCGCCCCTGAAAACACCGGGGAAAGCCACGGCGTTGTTTACCTGGTTTGGGAAATCGCTTCTCCCGGTCCCGATGATAAAAGCCCCGGCTTTCCGGGCGATATCCGGCATCACCTCGGGAATGGGATTTGCCATGGCAAAGACTATGGGATGATCGTTCATGCGCCGGATCATCTCTCCGGTCACGATCCCCGGTGCCGATACCCCGATGAAGACATCAGCCCCCTCCAGCGCATCGGCAAGGCTCCCGGCACGGCCGGAACGGTTGGTCTCACCGGCGAGGATGAACTTGTACTTGTTGGCATACAGGCCCTTCCTGTTGCGGTGGATGATCCCCTGGGTATCGCAGACGATGATATCCCGGACCATGGTGCAGACTTCCGGGTTGTAGCCAATGCACTTCAGCAGGCGGGTGATGCCATAGCCCGCCGCCCCTGCTCCCGAGACCACGATCCGGAGGTCGTCAAACTCCTTTTTCGAGACCCGGCAGGCATTCAGGAGCGCGGCGAGCACGGTGATGGCTGTTCCGTGCTGGTCATCGTGCATCACCGGTATACCGATGTCCTGGAGGGCCTCCTCAACCTCGAAGCACTTGGGGGCGGCGATGTCTTCGAGGTTTATCCCGCCAAAGACCGGGGCGATATTTCTCACCTCGTCCACGAAGTCGGTATGGTAGCTCTCGAAACAGATCGGGAAGGCATCGATTCCGGCAAACTTCTTGAAGAGGAGTGCCTTTCCCTCCATCACGGGGATTGCCGCGTATCCCCCGATGTTTCCAAGGCCGAGGACGGCAGAGCCATCGCTGACAATGGCCACTGTGTTTGATTTCAGGGTGTATCGCCAGGCCATATTCCGGTCCTTCCGGATGGCCCGGCAGACCTCTGCAACCCCGGGGGTATAGGCGAGGGAGAGATCTTTCTTCGTCCTGATGGGGACCTTTGCCTTTATCTCGATCTTTCCCCTGTGCTGTTCATGGAGCATGAGGGATTCCTGGTAGAGCCCGGCTCGTTCGTTCTCGTCCACGCTGTCGTCACCCTGTATGAGAGTGCATCAGAGCAGGAGAACAAAGGCATTTCGGTCCTTGAAGGGGCGAGCGCAAGGTGAACCGGCATCCGACACGGCGGCTTTAACAGGATATCCCCGTTTTTTCTCTGATGCCGTCCAAAACGATGAGAGATGAAACCCTGCATACTCCCGGCTCTGCTCCTCGCCGCCCTCATCACCGCCATCCTTCTCTTCACCGGATGCACCATCCAAACCGGCAACAGCGGACATGGAGATTCCGGAACAATCCGGTTCATCCCCGGCACTCCATATCCCTGCCAGGTCGTACACGTGACCGATGGCGATACCCTCCGCGTCATGTTCCCGGGAGGCAGCGAGGAGACGGTCAGGATTGTGGGAATAGATACTCCTGAAGTAACGCCAGGAGGAAACGACCCGTCTTTATTTGCAGGGGTCACCGATCCCTGGGTCCTCTCGGCCTGGGGAGAAGAAGCTTCATCCATCCTGCACCGGGAGGTGGAAGGCAGGGAGGTAACCATCATCACCGACCGATCAGCTGGTGAGCGGGACCGCTACGGTCGGCTCCTTGCCTATGTCCACACTGCGGATGGAACCGATATCGGAGAACTACTTCTTTCCCAGGGACTGGCCCGGGTGTACACCAGGGAATCCTTTGGCCGGAAAACACATTACCTCGCTTTGCAGGACGAGGCCGTGCGGAACCGGATCGGTGTCTGGAGCGGGGCTGCCCCCTGCTCGCTGCAGCGAGCCGGGATCTTCATCGCATCCGTCCACTACGATGCCGCAGGAGATGACCGCATCAACCTCAACGATGAGTATGTCGTACTCGGAAACGGAGCTGCAGGTCCAGTCACCCTCACCGGGTGGCAGGTCCGGGACAGCGATGGATTTTCCTACACCCTCACGGAGTTCTCACTCTCTCCGGGCGGCAGGCTCGTCCTGCACACCGGGACCGGCACGGATACCGCCACCGAGATCTTCATGGGTTCACCGTCCCCGGTGCTGAACAACGATGCGGATACCGTCACCCTCTATGATGCTGCTGGCACCGGGATCTCCCGGTTTGCATGGTAGGCACCGGTCCCAGAACAGGGGCGTCTCCGGAAAGCCCGGCATACCTTTTGAATCAGCTCATCCCTGTTTTTGCCTGGTCGAGTGCGAATACCACTTCGAGCCATGCCTTGTCGAGGATCTTCCGGTAGTAGCCTGCATCGAAGCGGACCGCGGACCAGTCGAGATCCACCGCCCAGGTCCGTGCATCGGTGACCACGTAGCTCACCTCCATCCCGGGGACTATATCGATCCCGGCCGCGGTACAGGCCGCAACCGCGGAAGCCTCCGGGCAGCGGCGGGAGTACCGGAGCCTGCTGATCCGGCGGGAGATGGCCATTTCCGCCGGGGTTGCCCGGAAGAGCCCGGCTACCGCATCCCGGTACTGTTCACCGACCCGGTCCGCCAGTGCGGCCAGTTCCTCGCGATCTTTTGCCCCCATGAGGGTGGCAAGCATCCGCTCCTGCACTTCCCGCACGAAGGCCGGGGTATCTCCTCTGCGGGCAGCGATCCCCCGCACTTTCAGATCCCCTGTTGAGAGCCGCCCGTAGTAGCGGTTATAGGCACCGAAACCATCCGGCATGGGGAGAAAGACGATCCAGTCGTATGTATCCAGCGTCGTTGAAAGGCCTGTCTCCTGCTCGACCCGCTCCTTCATCAGCGCTGCCGGTCCGCCCTGTACAAAGAGGCAGTCCACTATCCCGTGCAGGACAGAAAACCCCAGATCTTCTGCGATCTCCTTGGTCCGGATCAGGATCTCCCGGGCGTGCTCAGTGATCTTCTCGTGCATTTCAATCTGCCCGAACTTTGCGTTCTTGTAACCCGTGTACCCGAAGCAGGTCACGAGCATCCACTTGAGGATGGCATCGATCCCGGTATATGCCGGATCCGTGGCCTTCCGGGCCTTGCTCTCTTTCCGGAGAGAGAGAAGCGGGGTGAGCACTTCGGGCAGGAACCCATGCCGTTCCGGGAAACTGAGGGTTTCGGGCGAGAGGTTACAGGCAACGATGATGGAGGGGTAGAGGGAGGTGAAATCGATCTCGTACACCCGGTCGTACAGGCCCGGGACCGGCTGGAACATCATCCCACCCCGGTCAGCAGCTTTCAGCTCGTCGAACTTTCGCACGCGCTCGGCGTCGCTTTTCCGGAAGGGGATGGCGATGTCCTGCCTGAGGGCTTCGTATACCTCGTAAGCAGAGATGAGGGTCCCGGATGTGAACCGGGCGGTGAGGTTCGGGGGAAGCCCTGTGAGCCGGGCACCGAGGATGATGCCGGAAAGTCCGCTCTCCCGGTAGTGGAAGCTCTGGACGGTATCGACCAGGATCCTGCCGTCCGGGATGAGCGATCCGGCCCGGAACTCGGTTCTGCCATAGCTCCAGTAGGACTTCTGCGCCATTTTCCGGTACCGCCCGCTCCGGGAGAAAGGGAGCACAATCCCTTCCTTCCGGGCTGACGACAGGAGCCGGGGCAGCCAGAGATCCGAGCTGGGGAAGAGCACCACATCAGGATCGCAGGATGCCAGCAGCCCGGCAAGGTCGGCGAGCGCGGTCCGTCCCGGACCCCCGAGCTGCTCGCGCCGTTCATGGACCACCGTGAGGGCACGAAACGCTTCGCGCCCGAAAGGATTACCCTCCACCTCCACGGTCATCGTGCGAAACGGGATCGGGAAATCGAGGGAGAAACGGGACTCTCCCGGGCCGCAGCAGGGGACCTGCCCCAGGCCGGC
>Ga0302247_1000510_pt1 | contig 36627 bp, 32 predicted proteins | sample AAG_UR_Ile_MG_FD_193529 | JGI IMG/M metagenome (GOLD analysis project Ga0302247, IMG submission 193529) | Enriched activated sludge microbial communities from anaerobic digester in WTTP, New Holstein, Wisconsin, United States - AAG_UR_Ile | ecosystem: Engineered > Bioreactor > Anaerobic >...
CATTGACGGCCGTGCCGTTGTCCCAGTAGTAGGATCTTACAACGTAATTGCCGTTGGAAAGCTCCGTGACGCCGCCCAAGCCCACGGAGTCGCTGGCACGGCTTCCCACCAGGGAGTTGGTGGAAGAGACAACGCCTGTAACGCCTGAAGCGCCGCTGCCCCAGGTCACCGCGCCGGCATTGACGGCCGTGCCGTTGTCCCAGTAGTAGGATCTTACAACGTAATTGCCGTTGGAAAGCTCCGTGATGCTGCTATAGCCCACGGAGTCGCAGGCGGTGCTTCCCACCAGGGAGTTGGTGGAAGAGACAACGCCTGTGACGCCTGAAGCGCCGCTGCCCCAGGTCACCGCGCCGGCATTGACGACCGTGCCGTTGTCCCAGTCTTGGGAACTTACCACGTAATTGCCGTTGGAAAGGGCCGTGACGCCGTCCGAGCCCACGTAGTCGCTGGTTGTGCTGCCCACCAGGGAGTTGGTGGAAGAGACAACGCCTGTAACGCCTGAAGCGCCGCTGCCCCAGGTCACCGCGCCGGCATCGACGGCCGTGCCGTTGTCCCAGGAGGAGGATATTACAACGTAATTGCCGTTGGAAAGGGCAGTGACGCTGCCCGAGCCCACGTAGTCGCTGGCGGTGCTTCCCACCAGGGAGTTGGTGGAAGAGACAACGCCTGTGACGCCTGAAACGCCGCTGCCCCAGGTCACCGCGCCGGCATCGACGGCCGTGCCGTTGTCCCAGGAGGAGGATATTACAACGTAATTGCCGTTGGAAAGCTCCGTGAAGCTGGTATAGCCCACGGAGTCGCTGGCGGTGCTGCCCACCAGGGAGTTGGTGGAAGAGACAACGCCTGTGACGCCTGAAACGCCGCTGCCCCAGGTCACCGCGCCGGCATTGACGGCCGTGCCGTTGTCCCAGGAGGAGGATCTTACCACGTAATTGCCGTTGGAAAGGGCAGTGACGCCGTCCGAGCCCACACAGTCGCTGGCGGTGGAACCGGTCAGGGTGGCAAGAAGGGCACCGTCGGTTATGCTATAGAGCCGCACGGCGCCTGCATTCGAGGCGGCTGTGTTGTCCAAGTAAGAGGACACGACGAGTTTACCGAGTGAGGCGCCGCCGTCCTTCAACTCGACCACGTTTCCTGAACCGTACTGATCACCGGTTTGTGGATTACTGTATGTCAGGGGGATGACGTCGAAGGCCGACGAAGAAGCAGCAACGATTTCAATGTTCTTGGGATCCAGGAGCAGGGAACCGTTTTGCCCATGCGGCGCCGTCACATCGACAGTTCCGCCGAAGCCCAGAAGGCTGCGGCTGGAGACCTCTACCCGGCCGCCGCCGCCTTCCACTAAGCCGCCTTTGGCCTCGATCCGGCCATGATAATAGGTGGTTTCGTCCGACCAGACCGCCACCGTGCCGCCGTTGCCGTTTTGCGTGGCGTTGGCCGTCAGCGTGGCGTTTATCAGTGTGGTCGTTGCGGCGTTGGGCAGATCGGCATCGTTGCCCTGCCAGCCGCCGCCGATGCGGATTAAGCCGCCGCCTGTGGCGCCGTCGGCATGAGCTGTGGCTCCCGCAAGGACCAGACTGTCCGCTGTTATAGAAATATTGCCGCCGGTCGTGCCGCTTGCTGAGTAGGCGCCTGACAGGTAGGCCCCGCCCTGGGCCTCGGCGCGAATCGTTCCGGCCTGGCCTTGCGTCGCATTCGCGCTGATCCGGGAACCCGCCGTCTGTTCCATGCTTTCCGTGGCGTTCAAATGGATATGTCCCCCGGCGGCGGCGCCCGAGGCGTCAAGCGAACCCGCCTCGATAATCGCCCGTCCGGAAACGGAAATATTGCCGCCGGTATGTCCCGTGGCGCTCATGCCGCCCGTGTTCATCAACATGCCTGTGGCGGCGATGTCGATGCTGCCTGCCGCGCCGCTTTCATGGGAGACGTCAAGGCTGCCTGACTGGATGACCTGGTCGGCGTCGAGGATGATCCGGCCGCCTTTATTGGCAATTCCCTTCGCCTCGATAATCCCTTCGTTATTCACCACCGCCTGAATCAGTTCATCCGCCGCCTTCGCGCTCATCTTCACGAGACCGCCGTCGGCCTTGACAAGTCCCCTGTTCTCGATCAAGGCGTCAATAGCGCCCTGATCCACGGTGAAGTTTACGAGCCTGTCCCCGGTAAAATCGAGGCTGACCTTGTCTCCGGCAGCAAGGGCAACGGTTCCTCCGGGAGCGGTGATGGTTCCTTCATTGGTTATTCTGGGAGAAAGGAAGGCGACATAGCCGCCGTCGGCGGTCCGGATCTGGCCCATATTGGACACAGCCCCGGCGATGCCGGTATTTTCGAAATGGTACTTGCCGGCAAGGAAGTTCTCGTTGGAGAGGCTCAATGAAGATGCGACAAGCCCCCCCACGTCCACCTGGGCTGTAGGGCCGAAATAGACGCCTGCGGGGTTGAGGAGGAATACCTGACCGTTGGCGGAGAGACGACCATATATCTGGGAGGGGTTCTGATCGAGGATGCGGTTCAAGGCCACACTTGACGCCCCGGGCTGCTGGAAGGCCACGGAGGCGTTCTGGCCGATGTTGAAGGTGTTCCAGTTGGCGATCATTTTATCCGTCTGCTGATTCACGGTCATGGCGTTGCCGCTCTGAGCGATATTAGCTTGGCCGGCGACCACCTGGCCGCCTGTGGGAAGGGCGTTAGGATCGATGGCTTTTGCCGTCCCTCCCGTTGCCAGCAACACGGCGATGCTCAAAGCGCCCACAACAATCGGCCGCCGAAACCATCCCGCCGCGACTTTTTCCGATACGGCCACCCACGCCTCTTTTTTCTTAGACCATATCAGTTTATAGATCTTGTTCATGGCTATGTCCTTTCCGGGGAATAGCGCTCCCGTAAAAATGTTCTCTCATGGTTATCGGCATGGCAGCGACGTTATTTAAATTCACCGTATCACCTCTTCATGTATTCTTCCCAGACCATCTTGTAGGCCCCTTCCAGTTGCCCGGTGAAACTTGATCCGTTGCATAGCGGCGAGGAGAGAAATTCGTCCTTCAAGCTGTGGTGAATATCATTTAACCGTTTTGCATCTTTGGCCAGAGACGCAGCGGCCTCGATAAAACCGTCAGCGCTGTCGGATGCCCATTCGGGATGACCCAGCGCGGTGAGAATGCTCAGACCTGCCCGGGAACGGTGGCTTGTTCCGGCAAGACTCACCATGGGCGTCCCCATCTGGAGGGCGGCGCAGGTGATCGTCTCTCCGTTGAAGGGATAGAAATCGAACAGTATATCGATCTCCCTGAAGGTTGCGAGGTAGTCTTGGATATCGTCGGTTCGTGGTCTGAGAATCAGGCGGTCTGCGTCGATCCCCTCCCTGGAGAACATCTCCGTAAGCCCTGCCCTGCAGACGGCCTCGGTCACTCCTGACGATCTTACCAGGCACATGCTGCCCGGCAGGGCATGCATCACCCGGGCATAGAGGCCAACCATGTATTGATTGATCTTGGCGAAATTTCCCACCAGGCCGAAGGTGACAAAACCGTTGACCAGAGCAGGCGTGTCCAGCAGGTCAGGCGTCTCTTTGTAGGGGGTAAAGCACAGAAAGGAACCGGGCAGACGGAGGAGTTTCTCCACAAACTGCCCTTCCGTCATCCCCGGAGGGTCGGCGATGGCATCGGTGATAAACCAGTCTACTGTGCTGATGCCCAGGGAATGAACATTCCCCAGCCAGGTCATCTGAACCGGCGCCGGTTTATAAAATAGCACCGGCAGAACATTGCCCTTTGTGTGGCCGTTGAGCTCCACGAGGATGTCGATGCGATCATCGTGAATGAGCCTGGCTATGCTGCCGGGATCCATTCCGTCCACCACCCGCCACAGCCTTGCATAACTCTTGAACTCATCGGTGTAATCGTCGTTTACCGGGCAATTGTAGTAACAGAAGACCTCAAATTGATGGGGATCGTGATTTTTTATCACGGACAGGGTAAAAAGACCTATGGAATGATGACGAAAGTCTGACGAGAGATAGCCGATGCGAAGGGGACGGTCAGGATCGCCGCCGGCATGATTATGGCTGAAGGGAGTTATGTCTTGGGGGACCTGGTTCTTTTCATACCCCTTATGAAGTTCAAGGATCATGTCCGGGGCAAGGTCAGGGTCGTAAAGAGAATCGAAAAGCAGATTGCTGTACATGACCGGCATGAAGGGACGGATGGCCAGGGCGCGTCGATACATTTCGCGGGCCTGCACTGTCCGACCGGCGCCTTTCAGCGCCACGCCCCAATCGTTGTAGAGCTGAGGGAGGTCGACGTCGGGATGGCTCTCGAGCCGCTGGTATATCTCAAGGGCCTCGTCATAGCGATAGAAGGCTTCGGATAAATGATTAGCGTAGTTGTGCAGAATGCCCGCGTCGTTGGGAAATCGCTCTATAAGGACACGCCAGTAGGCATTGATGTCCTCTTTGCGATCCAGTTCAGAGAGCCTGGTCAAAATCTGGTGCCCCACCTGGATGACCCAGCCCTTGTCGTTGCTGCACTCCATGGATGCGTAAAAAGAGGCGATGGCTTCGTCTACGCGGTCCTGTTTCATCAGGGCGTTGCCCCTGTTCTGGTGGGCGATGGCGAATTGCGGATCGATAAGCAGTGCCGCGTCATAGTAAGACAAGGCCCTGCCCGCATCTTCCTGGAGAAAATGTGTCACGCCAAGGTCGTTGAGGATGAATTTCACCTCATCGTGACCGCGGAGCAGTTCCGAATAGAGGCGCCGTGCCTCTTCGCAATGTCCCCCGTTTAGGAGGGTCAATGCCTGTTGATATGCCGGGTTCATATCCCTATCCCGTCACCATGTTTTGAGCCACATCCATGGCCCAGCATTATATATCAGGGCTATTGCTTTTCCCGCAAAAATTGTCGTATGTGCCTGGCATTGCTCATTTTCCCCCCTTGCGATCCACCAGAATGCCCAGGTTGCGCAGCGAGAGCAGGTGGGCGTTGATCAGGGCCAGGGAGCCGTTGCGGAACAAGCGGACGATGTCGATGTCCGGCATTTGGTTCAGTTTCTGCTCATCGACTACGAGCATGCCGTTTAAGGCGTAGCTGCGGCCGTCGGCCAGGTTTGCCTGGGCGTCTATCTGGCGCAGGAGTCCCCCCGCGGCCAACAGGGCGCAGAAGCCCTCCGTTTCCTTCATCCTTCGGTAATAATCCTCCAGAAATGCCATGATTTCCTTCATCTTTTCGGTTGGCTCTCCCTGGATGAACAGCGCTGCCCCCCCCTCCCGGTCGCAGCCGTCGAAGGCCGCGTCGAAACAAACCGTCATCTGTCCATCGGTGCCGTCGGTGGTGATGAAGGGGTAGCGCCGGATATAGGCGGGGATATAGCTTCCCAGCCAGTATCCGTCTTTGTCGATGAAAAGATTTTCTCCGCTTTCGAGTCCCATGAGGGCCAGAGGGACAATGGGGCCGTCGGCGGCCGGAGCAAAGATGATGGGAAACTGGCGGCAGGCGTCAAAAAACTCGATGCAGGCCATGACCACGGTTTGCGCTCCCGAGGCGAAGGAGTAACGACCGGGACTTGTGGAGATGGTCAGATCGGCGTGCCGTTCCCGATCGAGAACGGATGGTTGACGGTAAAACTGGGGAAGAGGTGCGGTGGTGGTCATGACGCTGAGTCCTCCTTACAAGAAAAAATGCCGCTTTTTTATTGCAATGCATTTGTCATGCCAATGCATATGTTCTGAAATCACTGCATATTTTGCCCCGGAGCGCAAATCACCGCCAAAAATGTTGGCGGCATGCGGTTGGTGGTTGGCATCTTCAGATCCAGATCAGGAGCTGGAGCCAGAAGCGGCCGTTGTCGTTACGGTTGTCGGCATCCATGCCGGTGGTGCTGCAGCCGTCGTTGGGACCGATCTTGTGGGCGTAGGAGGCCCGGAGACTGTAGAGGCCGGGTTTGCCGATATTCAATCCCCCGCCGCCCCCGGCCAGGAGGTAGTCGTTGCGTCCCGAGGCGCTGGTGACGGCGCCGGTCCAGAGGCTCTTGTGGAGCATGATCCAGCCCGCGTCGACAAAGCCCACCAGTTGTGTGGTGGCCCAGGGGGGCAGGAAGGGGAGGTCGAAACGGGCTTCGACGGTGCCGGCGTGGCCTTCATCGCCCGGGGCCTCGCCGACCGGATAGGCCCGGATGCTTGCCGGGCCCCCGAGAATGAATTTTTGGGAGGAATCGAGGTTGCCGGAGGCCAACTGGCCCCGGGCCGATCCGAAGAGGGCCAGCCAGGCGGTGACGCGCTGGAGGCGGCCCACGGAATAGGTCCCCCGGGAGAAGCCGCCGGCCGTCTTGGGACCCGTGGCGTCGTTGGACTTGTTGCTCTCCACCCCCGACAGGTCCACGCTGCCGCCGTAAAAGTAGATGTTGACATTTGTTAGCCCCCCGCCGCCAAAGCCGTCATAGAAGCTTCCCGACAGGTTCAGGTTCCCCACGGAGAGTTTGCGGTCCCGGGTCTTGACGTTGTTGGCCTCGTCGCCGAGCACAAAGTACTCGCCGCCCAGCCCTGTCCAGACGCTGGCGCGGCGGGAGCGGAGGAGGGGATAGCTGAATCCGGCGGCAAAGGTGTCGGCCCGGCCTTTGGCGTCCAGGGACTTGAGCTCTTCCCCAAGTTTGTAGGACAGATAGGTGTAGGAGAGGTTTCCGGTCAGGCCGGAGGTTCCCAGAGGCACGGCATAGCCGGCCCGGCCCTGGAGGAGGTTGGCCGCGCCGGTGAAGGTGAGGTTCAACTGGTCGCCCCAGCCCAGGGGATCGTTAAGGGCGGCCTGACCCGTTCCCCGCCAGGAGCCGGTGTAGCGGTCGCCGTAGTTGTCTCCCGAAAGGACGCCGTGCAGGAGCCTTCCCTCCGCGGCGTTGATGACGAGCCGGGTGGTGCCGGGTGCGCCGCCCGGCTCCAGCGAAGCCTGGGCGTTGAGACCGGGCAGATCGTTCATGAGTAGGACCGCCCGTTCGATCCGCTCCATCCGGGCCGGACTGTCCCCGGGGACGGCCCGGTCGGCCATACCCTGGAGAAGCGACGGATCTATGCGGTGGGGATCCTTGAGGTCGATGCGGACCTTGCCGTCAATACGCCCCGCGATGACGGCTATCTCGACGATGCCCTCCGTAACATCCTGTTTGGGAAGATAGGCCCGGGCCAGGAGAAAGCCCTTCTTTTCCCGGAGATAACTCGTGACCTGCCCGGCCAGTTGCTGCAGTTCGGCGAAGCCCAACTCCCGGCCGATGCCTCCCTTGACGATCTCCTGGAGCTCCGCCTCCGCGGCCATGCCCTCGAAGCGGCCCGTAAAGCGGAAGGCCTTCACGAGGACCCGGACGCCGGTGTCGGTCAGCGGCGGCGCCGCGATATCCCGTTTGTCTTCACTGGGGAGGCGATCGGGAAGGGAGGTAGCGGGCTGCCGTTGTTCCTGGAGAAGTGTTCCCGCGTCGGGCTGGGCAAAGGCAGGAGAGCAGAAAAGGAGAATGAAGAAGAGGATGACGGGGAATGTCTGGTGACGGATATGTTTCATGATCCTGCTCCTTATGGTGAGTTATGATGCCGGCAATGTATATATATAATTCTCGCCAGCGCTTAAAAAGTCAATGGGACCAATTAGTTGTAAAAAATATATAGAAAAACGATTGTTGGGAATATTACAAAAAAGCGTTAATCCGTGCAAGAAGAATGTATTTAAATGGCGAAATCAATATATTAGGATAATAATATCTCAAAATCGGACGCCTGATGATGAAAAACGGCAAGGTTGGAATCCGTGGCTTTCCATTTGTCAACTGACCGTAAACCGACGATTTTCACCGCGGTAAAGATCTATTGCCGGGGCAGTGAATCCGGGCCGGGCCGGGATTGAAGCATTTGGAGCATGCTATCCACGTATTCCTCACGAAAATGGTTTCCGCGGTAATGCTTCAGGGCCGCGGGGAGGCAATGCAGAAAAGCATCCATCACCCGGGGATCGAAATGGCTTCCCGTTTGCGACTTCATCATCTCGACGACCTCCCAAAGCGGCATCGGGAAGTTGTCAAAGTTGTCTTCCGAAGTGTATTTCGGATAGTCGCGTTTCGATGTCAGGGCGTCGAAGACATCGGCGACGGCGATGATCTTGGCCCCGAGGGGTATCTTGTCGCCCTTGAGACCTTCAGTATAGCCGGAGCCGTCGATCCTTTCATGGTGCCGGCAGGCGATCTCCGGAACATCGCGCAGATGCCGGGGAAAATGGAACTGCTCCAGGATGGCCAAGGTCTTCCGGGGATGGGTTTTCATCTCCTCCCATTCTTTTGAGGTAAACCGTCCCTCCTTCATCAGTATATCGTCCCGGATGCCGATCTTGCCGATATCATGGAGGATGGCAGCGTATTTTATGACTTCCTGTTCTTCTCTGCCCAGATTCATCCTTTTGGCGATCATTACGGAGTACTCAGTTACCCGGTCAGAATGTCCCGCGGTCATTGGATGGCGGGAATCGACGGTGGCGGAGAGGGTTTTTATCGATGCCTCGAAAGAAAGCTTCATTTCATCCACCAGCAGGGAGTTCTCGAGGGCAATCCCCACCTGGGATACCAGTCCTTTCAGGAACGTTTCGTCTTCCTCGTCAAAACGTTCCTTTCCCTGCTTGTTGATGACCTGGACAACGCCGATGGTCTTCCCGTAACGGCCCCTGATCGGCAGGCACAGGACGGAATGGGTCCGGAAGTTGTTCTTCTCGTCGAAGGACCGGTCGAAATAGGGCAGCTCCCAGGCATCAGGAACGTTGAGGGTCTCTCCTGTCGCGGCGACCCGACCGCTGATGCCCTGGCCCAGAGGCAGCCGGATCTGCTGCACCCCTTCAGCGACCATCGTCCAAAGCTCCCGGCGGTCCCAATCAACTACGTAGAGACTGGTCCTTTCCGCCTCCATGGCCTGGGTGACATTGCCGATGATGAGCGGGAAGAGGCGATCGAAGTCCAACTCCGATGTCAGGTTGGCCGATATGCCGATCAGGCGGGCCAGAAGATCCTTGATGTGGTTCCGTTCGGCAAGCTGATCGGCCGCGGTTTGGAAGATGGTATTGAAGGAACGGATAAGACTCTGGATTTCATTTTCCTCTGGCTTTGCCGGAGTGACGGGGTCGGCATAGAGATCGGTTCTGTCGATCTTCTGGCCCGCAAACTCCTCTTCCCTGCTGGATACGGCCTGGGTCTTGGAGACGATTTCCGTCGTGATGTTCTCGAGGGAATGAAGCCAGCGGAACACGAGAAAGAAGCTCAACAGCGGAAAAAAGAGCATGGCGCTTACGCCGAGTTGGAGGATGAACCTGAGATGCTCGGCGTCTTCGGCGGGCAGGTAGGGAAGCACATACTGGCGCATGATGAAAATGGCGATAAGAATTGGGAGCAGGGAACCCAAAGCAAAAAAGGTGAGGAATATCTTCTTGGAACGGGAGTGGACGATGGATGTGTCAAAGGTCATAAATTGCACTCCCCATGAATCGGCAATCCTGCCCTGAGGATAATAAACCCCGCGACGCTTCGTTTTGGAACCGGAACCGAAGCGGGACAGCGAAGTCGCCGGTGGAAATTATCTTTCCCCGCCTTTTCCGGCGTTGATGATCGCCGCCACCTGGTCCTTGCCTAATGATCGAATAAAGTCTCCCATGGCCGCTTCCATGACCCGGTACCAGGCATCCTTGTCGAGATCTTTGCTCACCGTCATGCCGGCGGCGGCCAGAGCCGCGATCTGCTTTTCCTCGCTTTCCCTTCCCAATTGCCGCTGATAGGGGGCTACTTCACGGGCCGTTTTCAAAATCATTTCCTGATCTTGCCTGCTGAGGCCCTGCCAGGTTTTGGGGCTGATGACGATCAGGGCCGGGGAATAGACGTGTTGGGTCAGGGATAGGTAGCGCTGCACCTTCTCGAATCCTGCGGCGTAGATGACGGCGATGGGATTTTCCTGACCGTCGATTTCCATCCGCTGCAGCGCACCGTAAAGATTGCCATAGGCCATCGGTACGGGCTGAACGCCGACGGCCTTCCAGGCGGCCAAATGCAGCTTGTTTTCCATCGTACGGATCTTCAGTCCCCTGGCGTCGCCCGGCACCTTTACGGCCCGCTTTGAATTGGTCAGGTTGCGGAATCCGTTTTCCCAGAAGGCCAGACCTTTGAGATTGGCCTGATCGAGATCCGTCAGGAGCCGGTTGCCGACCGGACCGTCCAGAACCTGGTCTGCATGGGTGTAATCGCGGAAAAGAAAAGGCAGGTCCAGGATGGCCATGGATGGGCTGAAGCCGCTGACAGGGCCTGTGGATCCAACGTAAAAGTCGAGGCTTCCCTGACGGACGGCCTCCAGGAGTTCCCGCTCCCCTTTGGCCATCTGTCCGTCCGGATAGATGGCAACCTCGATACGCCCCCGGCTCCTTTCCCTGACCAGTTGGGCGAAGCGGGCTGCCCCCTGGTTGTAGGTATGATCCATGGGTGTCATCGAGGCAAGTTTGAAGACGGTTTTCGCTTCCCCTTTCCGTGTCGCCTGTTCCCTGACTCCGCCACAGCCGGCGATAATCAGGGCCGGTATGGCCAATAAAACGATAAAAGCTAATCTTTTCAACATAATGAAACCCTCCTCGCTTTATAATCCGCTCGTGGCGATGATCATCAATATCCGGATGATGATGGAAAAAACAATGACATCCGCGGGAAATAAAATATGAAGATGTGCAGCGACCGGGGAAATCCTTATTGTGTCGTCAGCTCCCGTTTGCTCTTCCCGGCGACTATAAGGCAACCTGCTCCGGAAAGTCAAAGCCAAATCACTACAGGCGAATCTCCCGACGGCTTGCCTTTTCGTCTTCCGTTTAACTTCATTCAAGTTACCGCATGATAAAGCACCGTATGTGGCGTGGACCGCTATTCCTTTTTCATGGCGAGGCGTTGCCGGAGGCAAGAGGGCATGAGCGGCAGGGAACAATAAAAGGTCTTGAAATAAATACCCTGGTCATATAAAAGATATGGCAATGGAAGAAGGAGGGGGAATTCTTTTTCCAAGGAGACAGTATGCATACCTATCAATTGGACAAGCCGGACAACCTGGTGGCGCTGCTGGAGGAGAGCCTCGCCAAATATCCCGACAACCAACTGTTTGGCACCAAGAACAAACAGGGGGTTTACGAGTGGATTACCTATCGGGAATTCGGAAAGCGGGTGGACAACCTCCGGGGCGGCCTGGCGCAATTAGGTGTGACCAAGGGAGACGCGGTCGGAATCATTGCCAACAACCGTGTCGAATGGGCCGTCGCATCCTTTGCCACCTGCGGACTGGGGGGGCGCTTCGTTCCCATGTACGAGGCGGAACTTCTCCATGTCTGGAAGTACATCATCAAAGACAGCGGAATCAAGATCCTCTTTGTTTCCAAACCGGATATCTACGAAAACGTTAAAGATTTTACCAAGGATATTAATACCTTGGAAAATATCTTTGTTATCGAGAGTACCGGCGTCGGCAGCATGGCCGCGGTAGAGCAATCGGGAGCGGCCAACCCGGCGCCTTCGCTCCGGCCCAAGCCGGACGATATTGCCGGATTGATCTACACCTCGGGAACGACAGGCGATCCGAAAGGAGTTCTCCTTTCCCATGCGAACCTGACCAGCAATACCCTGGCGGGAATCAAGAAATATCCGGAATTGAACGAGAACGGCCGTACCCTGGCCATCCTGCCCTGGGCGCACTCCTACGGACAGACGGCGGAACTGCACGCCATCATCAGGTTGGGGGCCTCCATGGGGCTGGCGGAAAGCGCGGCGACCGTAGCGGCGGATCTGGCCCTGGTGAAACCGAACTGGCTTGTCGCCGTACCCCGGGTTTTCAACCGCATTTATGACGGTCTGCAAAAAAAAATGGAAGATACCGGCGGCCTGGCCAAGACCCTCTTCGATATGGGAGTGGCGGCGGCGCAGAAAAGGCGGGAATTGGCGGTGCAGGGCAAATCCTGCGCCCTTACCAACCTGAAATTCAAGATCGCCGACAAAGTGGTCTTCGCGAAGGTCCGGGAAAAGATGGGCGGGCGCCTTATGGGCTGTATGAGCGGCAGCGCCGCCATGAACCCCGATATTGCCCAGTTCTTCTTCGACATCGGTATTCCTATCTACGACTGCTACGGGATGACGGAGACCTCGCCGGCCATTTCCATGAACGCCTCCTATGCTTACCGGTTGGGCACCGTGGGCCAGGCTATCGACAAGGTCAAGATCGTCATCGACTCCTCGGTCGTTCAGGAAGGGGCCACGGACGGTGAGATTGTTGTTTACGGACCCAACGTGATGAAGGGGTATCACAACAAGCCTGACCAGACTCGAGAGGTCATGACCGACGACGGCGGGATTCGCACCGGCGATCGGGGACGTCTCGACCAGGACGGCTATCTCTATATCACCGGCCGGATCAAGGAGCAGTTCAAACTGGAAAACGGAAAATTTGTCTTTCCCGCCGCCATGGAGGAGGACATCTGCCTCCATTCCTATGTGCAGAACGCCGTAATCTATGGAGAGAACCGGCCGTTTACGATCTGCCTGGTGGTGCCCGACTTTGTCGCCGTCGAGGCATACGCGGAGAAGCATCAGCTTCCCAAGGATATGGATACCCTAATGGAACGGGAGGAAATCCGATCCCTGATCGGTAATGGGATTACGGAACTTCTGAAAAAGAAATACGGTGGTTACGAGATCCCCAAAAAGTTCGTCTTCCTGAAGGAGAACTTCACTTTGGAAAACGGTCTTTTGACCCAGACGATGAAGTTGAAACGCCGGGTGGTGCTTGACAAATACAAGGACCAGATCGAGGCCCAGTACGCCAAAAAGTGAACGGCGCGGCTGATGAGCCCTTTTTCGATCTGTTCCGTTTATTACTCCTCCGTAAAGAGGGAGGTTGGGCGGTGGATGGGTCAATAAGTTTATAAAGGGTGTATTGCGACTTATTGCGAGGTCGTCAAAGCGCTGCCACCCGGGTGAAAGAAAAAAAGCGGCTGGAGAATTTTATCTCCAGCCGCTGCTGTTTCCGGACATCTTCGGGATTTGATTCCAGCCCGATCAATAATCGTAATCGTCCATACCACCCATACCACCCATACCACCCATACCGCCCATGCCGCCGGGAGGCATGGGGGGCATCGGCGGGGCCTTCTTCTTGGGCGCCTCGGCGACCATGGCCTCCGTGGTCAAAAGGAGAGAGGATACGGAGGTGGCATTCTGGAGGGCCAGGCGCGCCACCTTGGTGGGATCGATTATCCCGGCCTTCATTAGATTTGTATATTCGCACTTGTCGGCATCGAATCCGTAGTCGTTCTTCCCTTCCTTGACCTTTTCCACCACAATGGAGCCTTCGAAACCGGCATTGGTGGCGATCTGGCGGATGGGCTCTTCAAGGGCCCGCTTGATGATGTTGAGTCCGTATTGCTCGTCTTCCGGGAGGCTGACCTTTTCCAGGGCCTTCAGACTGCGGAGCAGGGCGACGCCGCCCCCGGGAACCACGCCTTCTTCCACGGCGGCCCGCGTCGCGTTCAGGGCGTCTTCCACCCGGGCCTTCTTTTCCTTCATTTCGATTTCCGTGGCCGCCCCCACCTTGATGATGGCCACGCCGCCCACGATCTTGGCGAGCCTTTCCTGAAGCTTTTCCCGGTCGTAGTCGGAAGTCGTTTCTCCCATCTGGGCACGGATCTGCTTGACCCGAGCCTGGATGTCGGCGCTCTTGCCGGCGCCGTCCACAATGGTTGTGTTGTCCTTGTCTATCGTTACCTGCTTGCACTGTCCGAGATCGGCCAGCGTAAGGGTTTCCAGCTTTACGCCGATGTCTTCGGATGCCACCTTGCCGCCGGTGAGGATGGCGATGTCCTCCAACATGGCCTTGCGCCGGTCACCGAATCCGGGGGCCTTGACCGCGGCGCATTTGATGGTGCCCCGGAGCTTGTTGACCACCAGGGTGGCCAGGGCCTCTCCTTCGAGGTCTTCAGCGATGATCAGGAGGGGTTTTCCCGTCCGGGCAACCTGTTCGAGAATGGGAACCATATCCTTCATGGAACTGATCTTCTTTTCGTTGAGAAGCAGGTAGGGATCTTCCAGGCGGACTTCCATCTTGTTGGGATCGGTGACGAAATAGGGTGATATGTAGCCCCGGTCGAATTGCATGCCTTCTACGATTTCCAGTGTTGTTTCCATGCCTTTCGCATCCTGAATGGTGATGACTCCCTCCTTGCCCACCTTGTCCATGGCCTCGGAGATGATCTCGCCGATGCTGAAATCGTTGTTGGCCGAGATGGCGCCGACCTGGGTTATCTCCTTTCTATCCTTGACGGTATTGGAGATATTTTTCAACTCTTCCGTGACCATCGCCACGCCTTTGTCGATGCCGCGTTTCAGGGACATGGGGTTCATGCCCGCGGCGACAAGCTTCGATCCCTCGCGGTAGATCGCCTGGGCCAGGATGGTGGCGGTGGTGGTGCCGTCGCCGGCCAGGTCGGAGGTACGGGAGGCCACTTCCTTTACCATCTGAGCCCCCATGTTTTCAAACTTGTTTTCCAGTTCGATCTCCTTGGCGACGGTAACGCCGTCCTTGGTGACCGTGGGTGCGCCCCACTTCTTTTCGATGACCACGTTGCGCCCCCGGGGTCCCAGGGTGACTTTGACGGCGTCCGCCAGGGTATCCACACCCTTCATGATCCGCTCCCGGGCCAGGGTATCGTATTTGATCTCTTTTGCTGCCATGCTTTTATCCCTCCTATTATGATTCCAAAACGCCGAGAATGTCATCTACTCTCATCATTAGATGTTCCACGCCATCGATCTTGATTTCCGTGCCGGCATAACGTCCGAACAAGACCCGGTCGCCTTCATTGACCTCCATGGGAATACGCTTCCCTTCCTTGTTTGTCTTGCCGGGACCTACGGCGACGAGCCTTCCTTCGATCGGCTTTTCCTTGGCCGTGTCGGGAATGATGATGCCTCCGGCGGTTTTCTGTTCGCTTTCCTGACGGATAACGAGTACATGATCGTGCAGCGGTCTAATGTTCATAGGCCATACCTCCCATTATGAAAAATTTATTTCTTTGTTTGCGTATTAAATTATTGAAATTCCAACCAATAAAATCACGACGCCAATATAATCACGATCCCGGCCTTGTCAAGGATGGGTATGAAAAAAAGCCCTTGACAGGAGCGGGGTCGATGCCTAACATACCCCCAAGGGGTATAAATATGGAAGGCAAACGCAAGCAGGTAATGGATCGTTTCAAGCGGATCGAGGGTCAGTTGCGGGGTCTCCAGAATATGTTGGCCAGCGAAGGGCGATGTGAGGACATCCTGATCCAGGTGGCGGCGGTGACGGCCGCGATGAAGAGGGCGGGCGCCGCCGTTGTCCAGGCGTATCTGGAGGAGTGTCTGGAAAAGGCCCGGCAAGAGCCGGAAGCGGCTCTGGCCGATTTTCGGAAAGTCGTGACCCGTTACATGGATCTCGCTTGAAGGAGGATGAAGATGAATGAAGAAAGGAAAAGCGGCCTGAACCGCCGGTCGTTTCTCAAGGCGGCGGCAGGCGTCGCCGCGGCGGGGTCCGGACTGTACCGGCCCGGCAGGGTGATCGCCGCCGGGGAAGGACGCTTGGCGACCCTGATCGATCTGAACCTTTGCGACGGTTGTGTGGACCGGGAGATCCCGGCCTGCGTGGCCGTTTGCAAGGATGTCAACAAAGACAAAATCCCGCCGATTCACGAGCCGATTCCCGTTCCCTGGCCGAGGAAGGCTGTGGAGGACTGGTCGCGGCGCCGGGAGGTGTTTGACCGCCTGACGCCCTATAACTTCATCTATGTACACCGGGCAGAGGTCGAGGTCGAGGGGCGGCCGCGGACCGTCTTCGTACCGCGGCGGTGCCTGCACTGCGACAATCCCGCCTGCGCCACGATCTGTCCTTTTTCGGCGAACCACAAGTATGAGAACGGGGCGGTGGTTATCGATCCGGAGCTCTGTTTCGGCGGCGCCAAGTGCAAGTCCGTCTGCCCCTGGGAGATCCCTCAGCGACAGTCGGGCGTGGGGATCTACCTCCACATTCTGCCCAATCTGGCGGGAAACGGCGTCATGTACAAGTGTGACCTCTGCCGGGAACGGCTGGCGGCGGGGAAGCTTCCCGGCTGCATCGAGGCCTGCCCGCGCCAGGCCATGCTCATCGGTCCCCGCCGGCGGATCTTCGCTCAGGCGGAGGAACGGGCCAAGGCGATGAGCGGCTATATCTACGGGAAGAAGGAAAATGGCGGGACATCCACCCTTTATGTTTCCCCTGTTCCCTTTGACGCCTTAAACGCGACGATGAAGAAACAGCCGGGACGGCCGGACATGAAAGCGGAACAGAGAAGGATGGCGGAGACGGATCGTATGGGCAAGGCGGTACTGCAGGCGCCTCTCTATGGAATCGCCGCCGGGGTGGCCGGGGCGTTCCTTTCCCTTTCCCGGAGAAAGGCCCGTGGGAAAGGAGGGGAAAAAGACAATGAATGACAGGATCTTGCCGGAAAAAAGCCTCGTAGTGCGCCACGGCATCGTCGAGATCGGCGAGCATTGGGCGATCGCCATTTCCGGGCTCGTCCTCCTGGTGACGGGAATGTTCGAGCTGCCCATGGCGAACCGTTATTACATCACCTCCCTGCCCGGTCTCGGCTGGTCCGGGGATTTCATCAAGTCCCTCTACATCCATTATGCCGCATCCGTGGTCTTTATAACGGCCTCGGTGTTCCACCTGCTTTATCACGGCATCCGCGGCGAACGGGGCATGCTGCCCCAACCGGAGGACATCAAGACATCGATTCTGGTGCTCAAGAGTTTCTTCGGCAAGAGGGAGGAGCCGCCGTTTCACAAGTATCTGCCGGAGCAGCGCCTCGCCTATGTGGGTATGGCCGTCATCATAGCCATGCTGATCCTTTCAGGACTCGTCAAGACATATAAAAATCTTTATGCCCCCGACATGTCCCTGACCATGGTACTCTGGGCGACATGGATCCATAATGTCTTCTTCGTTCTCTTCATTCTGGCCTTCGCATCCCATATCGGCGCCCTGGTTCTAAAGCCGAACCGACCGATGTTCCGGGGGATCTTCACCGGGACGGTGCGCTTGGACTACGCCCGCCGCCGCCATCCCCTCTGGATCGCGGAGATGGAAGGGGAGGGCGAAGGGAAGCAACCCATGGGCAGATTGCCGGCGGTTGAGGGCCAGGATAGCTTCCACGCTGAGGTTCCGGATGGCGGAGATGCCACCAAGCGCGCCGGTCGGGTGACGACGGAAGCGCCGGCGGCAGGTGATCGGCGCGGGGAAGTGAATTCTGAAAATCTGCCGGCGGCCCCCGATGCGGAAACGGGAGACCGGGAAAATGAACAGCGGGACACCTGATCGATGCCTATGAATGGAGGGCCGTTCTTGACAATTTACCGGCCTTGATATAAATCAGCGGCGGCAAACGGAATACACTAACCGGGAGGATTGAAGATGGCATTGAGCAGTTCGGCGGAAAAATTGAAGAAGATGATTGACAAGGCGATCGAGGATCACGAGATCACGATTTTGGAGTATGAAAAAATTCTTCACATTGCCAGTGAGGACAACAAGATCGACGCCCAGGAACGGGCTTTGTTGCAGACCCTCCAGGATCTAATCGAAAGCGGCGCGGTGAAAAGGGTCCAGGACAGAAAATAGGATTAAAAAAACCGCCCCCGATTCTTCATGGAAGGGGGCGGTTAAAGGTATCTTTTCCCCCTTCGCTGAGCCCGCGGTTCTTCAGCTTGCTCCCCTTTTCCTTTCCAAGGCTCTGATCTGATCGTAGAGGCGTTCATTCACCGGGACATCCATGCCGTGCTTTCGCCCGAGGGCCATGACGACCCCGGAGAGCATCTCCACTTCCGTTTTCCTACCGGCCTCCATATCCTGGAGCATGGAGGTCTTTCCCCCTGGGCCGAGAGAGGCCAGAACGGCGTACCATTTTTCCACATCTTCGGAGGACAGGCCGATGCCCAGCTTCCGGGCCAGGGCGATGACCTCGCGCATGGCCGCATCCATGAGCTCCCGCTCCGGACCGGCCTGCTGAAAGATGCCGTAATTTGCCCCCGTGACGGCCGAGGCCTGGTTGATACCCACGTTGATCATGAACTTCCACCAGATATCTCTCATGATGTCGGTGGGCACCATGTAGTTTATCCCGGCGCGGTCGAAGAGGTCCTGAACCCGTTGCACCCGGTCGGACGACTCCTTCGCCCCCTTCTCTCCGAAAAAGATCTTGCCCTGGGTGGTATAAGCCACCCGGTTGCCCCGCCGCAGGGCATCTATGCCTACCACGACCGCATGGAGTAACTTCTCCTCACCGTAAACGGCGCCGATCCTCTCTTCGCTGTCGATACCGTTCATCAGGGACATAATGATGGTCCCGTCCCCGATGCTGTTTTTCATCTCGGCGATGGCCTGGTCGAGGTGATAATGCTTGACGGCAACGATCAGCAGATCGGCGACGGGGTGAGTTTTCCCGCTGTCGAGAACGGGGATCAGATATTCCTTGCCGTTGACTGCGATGCCTTCCCTAAGGAGCCGTTCCCGGCGCTCGCCTGAGGCGACGAAGGAGACGCATCGCCGGTCCATATTGTGCAGGAGCGCCCCATAGGCCGCCCCGACGGCCCCGGCGCCGATTATGTGAATGTTGTCGATCATTCCGCTTGTTCCTCCTTTTTCCTGAAGATCATTCACTCTATCAGGATTTGTTGAAATAGGCAAATTCCGGTAGTGTCTCAGTTTGAAATAATTGTCTCTTGAAATGCTTGAGCGGTTATGCTACGCTTAAGCCATGAAAAAAGCCAAGATTCCAAAATATGCCGACCTGAACCAACTCGCCTACGCCATTGTCCAGGCGGCTACGGATGAGAACCCCGTTGAAGAACCAGAGACAGGGAAGAACCCCGCCGCTGTTGCTTTAGGAAGGCTCGGAGGCAAGAAGGGCGGCAAGGTACGCGCTGAACGCCTTACGCCTGAACAGAGGTCAGAGATTGCTAAGAAGGCGGCTAAAGCGAGGTGGGAAAAGTTACCCTCCAATACCTAAATCAACATACCAAATATTTCGTTTGACAAATACCAAAATATTCGTTATGATGTATCCTCGAAACCAAATTTTGTCTAAAGGAGGACCATCTAATGAATTACGTAGATCAAATTATTCAACGGTTTGGAGGACAAACGAAACTTGCCGAGCTTCTTGGTAAACGGCAAAGCACAATTCAGTATTGGTCAAAGGCAGGCAAAATACCTGCTAAGTGGCGCGATGATCTGTTGAAATTGGCATCTGAGCAAAATATACCATTAACACTTGCAGAAGTTGCCGGAATTGAAAAAGAAAAAATTGTTCCTGCTGAAACAACCACCACCTCTCCCACAGAAATAAAATTACCCAAGGCAGAATGGTTTGGAGAGCTATCAACAAATAATGGCCCGGGAATCCCGTGTTATGTATTAAATGACGGCAGGAGGGTGATTAGCAGAACGGGGGCCACGGATATTATAACCGACAAAAAGGGTGGTGGTAATCTTGAGAGCTATATAAATGCAGGAAACTTAAAAAAGTACATGCCGCAGGACATTGCAGACCATATGATTGATTTTGAATTGCCTGGGGTCGTTAATAAAAATGTTCGTGGTATTGAAGCAGAGACTTTTCTTGAAATATGCCGAGGGTATATATCCGCTATGGAAGATTTGGAATCTGGAATAACAGATCGCCAGAGAGAAATAGCGATAAAATGCGCCATGTTCCTTGCGGCCTGTTCAAAAATTGGTTTAATTGCCCTCATTGATGAAGCCACTGGCTATCAATATGCAAGAGAACAAGATGCTCTTAGATTTAAGCTGAGAGCATACCTGGAAGAAGAAATGCGCCCCTGGGAAAAGGTTTTCCCTGATGAATTGTGGATCGAATTTTCACGATTAACAAACTGGAGAGGTCCATTAGCACAACGTCCCAAGTATTGGGGTAAATTAGTTATGGAGCTAATTTATGACAATCTTGACCAAGATGTGTCTGAATGGTTGAAAAATCATGCGCCAGAACCACGGCATGGTCGTAATTACCATCAATGGCTGACGAGTCAATACGGTTTAAGAAAACTTGTCGAATTGATCTGGATGTTAATTGGCATGGCAAGAGCCTGTACGTCCATGAGGGAACTTAGAGAACGAATGGCTATACAATTTGGGAAGCAACAAGTTCAATTGTCTCTTTTTATTCCGATCCCCGCACAGCCGCATAGTGGCAAAACTTCCAATTATAATTATTTGGTAGAGCAGGGGAAAAAGACACCATAAACATGGTAAACATTTGATTATATATGATTATGGTGCCCGGGGAGATATTTCGTTTAAACTGAATATAATGCTTGACAGCTTAAGTATAATGTGATATTTGTAAATCAAAAATGCTTAAGAGGGCAAGGCCATGAACAAACTGAGCATAGAAAAGAGAGCGCAAATCATAGGCATGTTGGTTGAAGGTAACAGCATGAGGGCCATTACCCGCATGGTTGGCTGTTCTATCAATACAGTTACCAAACTACTTATTGATGTGGGAACTGCTTGTGCTGAATACCAAGATAAGACCCTACGCGATCTTCCCTGTAAACGTATCCAGTGTGATGAAATATGGAATTTCTGCTATGCCAAAGAAAAGAACGTACCGGATGATCATAAAGGAGAATTTGGATATGGCGATGTTTACACCTGGACGGCGATTGATGCCGATACCAAGCTAATCCTTTCGTTTTTAGTCGGGCGTCGTGATGCTCATTACGCCCATATATTCATGCTTGACCTGGAAAGCAGACTTAAGAACAGGGTGCAGCTTACCACTGATGGACACAGGGCGTATCTTACCGCCGTTGAAAATGCTTTCGGGGGCGATATTGATTATGCAATGCTGGTTAAACTCTACGGTCAACCTGAATCAACGAAAGACCAAAGGAGATACAGCCCCGCCGAATGTACCGGGATTGAAAAGAACATCATTTATGGCAATCCTGACAAGAAAGATATTTCCACAAGCTATGTTGAACGGCAAAACCTGACCATGAGAATGTCTATGCGCCGCTTCACTCGCTTAACTAATGGATTTAGTAAGAAGATTGAAAACCTTGAACACTCCGTGGCCCTACATTTCATGCACTACAACTTTGCACGGATTCATAAGACGCTACGGATAACACCGGCAATGGAAGTGGGGATTGCGGATCATGCGTGGAGTTTGGAAGAGATTGTTGGTTTAATAAACTAACAGATAACTTCACGTGCCGCGTTTCTCAACCGGATATACTTCATGCTTGGGGTCCCACCATAAAATTCTAAATATATTTTCCACCCTTAATCCCCAAAGCCTTTGTTTTTGCATACCATTTCTAATGTCAAACTGATATATGGTTGCATAATCGTCAAGACCTAAGTCAGATAGTCGTCTTCGAGCTTTTGGGATTATTTTATCTATCGGTAAGGGATGGCTGCTACCACTAAGCTCAGACCATCTTTTCTTTTCAAATTCATGGAGTCTTTTTTCAATACCCTGAAGAGTGGGAATATCGCATGGCCATGATCCAGCGTGGTCCATGCTTTCAAAATGCCATGCTATATATTGGCTTTCATATCCTTCTGGATTTTTTGTGTGGGTTGCTTCTTTTTTTATTTGTGGCTGCTGAGTTGCGTTTGGTTTTTTCTGATTATTCTTTTTACCCATCTATTAAAGACCACTGTAATATTCCATCATTGCATCATGGCTAATCACACTATCACAAGATTCGCCACGGCCACAATTACCACGGGCATTCCTCCAAGGGTCTTCTAAATGGGTCAAATCAATAAGCCACTGGGCTGACTTATCCCCGTAATATTTTAATACGCCATCAATGGTTTCTTTTTGTTTTTTTGATAAGTTAGAACATTTCCCGCGACCTACGAAATCAGACGTTCCCACCTTAAATTGCCCGCGATGTGCATCATAGAGAGAACGCACTACTGGACCATTTGCCCACGCCTCAATAGGTTCATCAAATAACGGTTCTTCATCCCATACAAGACTCCATGCTTGCGAATAGTACACAAGCTTTTGGAGCTTCATTGTGGTCATTCTGCCTGCTTTTTTAAGAATGTATTTGGAAACGTCGCAGACTGTTGCCATGATGTGTACCCCCTTTCTTTTTACATAACATTGTATGTGTACGGGGTCGCTTCTTTTGCAGAACATTATACCACACCTTGTCAAATTAAAATCATAACGCATGAATATAATTACCATTATTAATATTTTTTCTGTGTTTATAAGCTTAAATTTTACCCCGGTCACTTAATGTGCAATATATTCTTATACTTACATGAAATTTTTTAGCATTGTTTTTTCTTGACTACATTAGAACATTCGTTCTATAAATTGTCAACCATAATTGTTTTATAGATTAACAATGGAGGAAAGACAATGATAGAGACAGAGATTAAGTTGGAACTTTTGCGGATTGCAGAGCGAGTTGTAACATCAAACCCTTTTCGCGGAAAAGATTCTGCGATTGAGGTTAAAGAGATTTACCGTCAACTTGTGGCGCTTTACAACGAGAAGCTTTAAGGCTGCTTTGAAGTCTCCATCAACGAGACGAGTTTTATATATGTTGCCTCAAGCAATTCAGGAATGTAACTATAAGCAACTGTGCCATTGCTTCCCCTTGCATACTCTTTGGTAATTTCTACGGCAGCCAGAAGGCAATCTTGCTTATCTACCATTGAAGCCATGATCTTCCCCCCTTTTTCTTTAGAAGAAAAAAATATGCAATGTGTTGTAAAGCATCTAAGAAAATATGCAAGAAATATTTCTTTCTTTCAAACTGAGACACTACCCAAATTCCCTTGTTGTTGACAGCGATTGGAAAGTGGGTTAAACAACGACACCAAAAAACGGACAGAGAGAAACGGGATATGAAGAAAATCAAAAGGGTTTTAATCGCCAATCGGGGGGAGATCGCCCTGCGGATCATCCGCACAGTGCGGGACATGAACCTCGAAGCGATCGCCGTCTATGAAAAACCCGACAGCGATGCCTATTTCCACCGCTTTGCCGACCGGGTCGTCCAGATCGGCAACGAACCGAATCGGGGCTACCTGGATGTCGAAAGAATCATCCAGGCCGCGGTGAATACCGGAGCCGACGCCATCCATCCCGGATACGGATTCCTGTCGGAAAACGCCGATTTTGCCGAGGCCTGCCGGCGGGAGGGCATCGTCTTCATCGGCCCCCCCCCCGAGGTGATTCGCGCTTTGGGCAACAAGGTCCTGGCGAGGGAGATGATGATCCGGGCCGGCATTCCCGTGGTTCCGGGAACGGACAGTCTGCCGGCGGGCCAGGAAGGGGTGGAGGCGGCCGCCGCTTTTGGACGGGACGCCGGATATCCCATTATCCTCAAGGCAACGGCGGGGGGCGGCGGCCGGGGGGTGAGGCGGATCAACAGCGAGCAGGAACTGAAGCTCAACATCCCCACCGCGCGGGCGGAGGCGATCGCCGCCTTCCATGACGACCGGCTGTACGTGGAAAAATATATCGAAAAACCGCGCCACATAGAGGTCCAGATCCTGGCCGACCAGTACGGACATGTCATCCACCTGGGAACCCGGGATTGTTCCATCCAACGGCGGCACCAGAAATTGCTGGAGATCGCCCCGGCGGATCTGCCCGCGTCGGTTCTCGAAGCCGTCCACGCGGCGGCGGTGCGGGCGGCCCGGGTGGCTGGTTACGTGAGCGCCGGCACCGTGGAGTTCCTCGTCGATTCCCAAACCAATGAATTCTGGTTCATGGAGGTGAATACCCGCCTCCAGGTGGAGCATACGGTCACCGAGATGATCACCGGCGAGGATCTGGTCCAGGAGCAGATCCGGATCGCCGAGGGGAGACCCCTGCATATACTACAGGAGGACGTGCGCCTTAACGGCATCGCCGTGGAGGTGCGCATCAACGCCGAGGATCCGAAAAACAACTTTCTTCCCGAAGGGGGGAAACTCATCGAGATATATCATCCCCCCGGAGGACCGGGTATTCGCATCGACGGCAACGCTTACAAGGGCTACCTCGTTCCCTCCGTTTACGATTCCCTCTTGGCCAAACTCATCGTCTGGGGCTACGAATGGGAACAAACGATAAGGCGCCTCCAGCGGGCCTTGAAGGATTTCAACATCGTCTGGCCGAAAACGACGATTCCCCTGTATCTGGCCATATGTGACGAAGAAGATTTTCGCTGCCGCCGGTTCCACACCGGTTACCTGGAGGAGCATCCCCAGTTATTCAAATATCCGGATATGGAGCATTACGTTTTAGACGATGCACTCTATAAGCTGATGCTGGCCCCCCATGAAGGAATGGAAGGACGGTCCGGGGAAGAGCGGAAGAAAGACCGCCAGCCCGGCTGGTGGATGTACAAACGCGTCCTGACCGCCCAGGAGATCGAAGAACTCAAGAAAGAGGGGGTAGTCAAGTCTTCCATCAAGGGAAAGGTGACGGATATCCCCATCGAGGTAGGCGACGAGGTGATGGTGGGAGACGTCCTGGTGGATCTGGAGGCGATGAAGATGCACCACCACGTCATCTGTGAAGTGGATGGGAAAGTGGCCGACATTCTTGTGGAACCCGGCGATTCCGTGGATGTAGGCGATACCCTGGTCATCGTAAATGTCCGCGGTTGACGCGGCTCGCATCACCGGGGCCACGGCCGCCCAGAGAATAAAAAACCCCGCCGGCGGTGCAAACCGGAGGGGTTTTCAATTGTTTTCCACGACTTTTTCGTTCGTATTCAAGGGACTTCACCGTCTGCGCGGCAATTCGCGGCCGCAATTTGCGGATCCTTGCCCCGATACAGTTTCCCCTTCATCCGGACCGTATTTTCCTTGCCGTTGGCGCCTTCTTTCGCTTCCATACCCTGCCTCCTTATATTTATTTTTTCTTTGAGGCTATCATAAGAGACAGGGGCTTTTTTCACAATCGGCGTCGATCCCGATCTTCATGGCGAAGGATGCTGAAAAGATCATCATCCCGGAAACCATGACGATATGGGATTTTGTCTGATGGGCTTTCAATCCGCCGCTTCGATGATGAGCAACACGTCGTCCGCTTCTACCTCGTCGTTTTCCTTGACCTTGATTTCGGCAACCCTTCCGGTAGCCGGGGCGTAAATGGGGTTTTCCATCTTCATTGATTCCATCTTCAATACTTCATCGTCTTCGTTGATGGCTTCACCGGCGCTGACGAGTATTTTCATGATCTTTCCGGGTATAGGCGATATCAGTTCTACCTTCACGCTGTCGGCCTCCTTGGTGTTAAATCATTCGCTCCCCCATATAGGAAAATATCCCTCCCATGTCAACAACAAGTAGCGGGAATGTGAAGCAGCCCCGAGCCGGCGTCAGAAGTGAGGACGCCGGGGGCGGGGACGGGGCTTGCCGCCGCCGGGGCGGCGGGTGCTTCGGGGACGGACTTTCTTTTCCGGGTAGAGGGCTTCCGGTTTGACCAGCATCTCCTCGTCCGGCTCGGTGCAGGGGAGTTTCCGGCCCATGAACTCCTCGATGGGGGCGATGTAAAAGGCGTCTCCCTCGTCGGCGAAGCTCACCGCCGTCCCGCTCTGTCCCGCCCGACCGGTGCGTCCGATACGGTGGACATAGTCTTCCGGATCGTGGGGCAGGGTGAAATTTATGACGTGATCCATGCCCTCGATGTGGATGCCCCGGCCGGCCACATCCGTGGCCACCAGGACCCTGATCTTGCCGCTCTTGAAATCTTCGAGACGGCGGATGCGGCTTTTCTGGGGGATGTCGCCGGAAAGTTCGGAACAGTTGACGCCAAAGCGGGTCAGCCTCTCGGCGAGGCGCCGGACTTCGTCGCGGCGGTTGCAGAAGACCAGGACTCTTTCCAGTCCCTGCCGGGCGATGATGTTGTGCAGGAGATCGAATTTCTGCTCCTCCGTGACGATGTAAACAATCTGCTCCACCGTATCCACGGCAACCTGCTCCGGCTCTATCTCCACCATGACAGGATCCACGGTCCAGGAGGAGGCAAGGCGGATGATCGTCCCCGTTAGGGTGGCGCTGAACATGAGGGTCTGGCGCTTTTCCTTGGGGGGGGTGCTGTGGATGATCATCCGGACGTCGGGGATGAACCCCATATCGAGCATCCGGTCCGCTTCATCGATGACGAGGACCTCGATCTTTTTGAGCGCCACGTCGCCGCGGCGCTGGAAGTCCAGGAGCCGGCCCGGCGTGGCCACGATGATATCGGCCGGCCCGGCGGCAAGCTGGCGCCGCTGCTTTTCGTAATCCATGCCGCCGAAAACGGATACGATCCTGAGACCGCAATACTTGGCGAGCTGGCGTGCTTCCGCGGAGATCTGGAGGACCAGCTCCCGGGTCGGAGCGAGGATCAGAACTCGGGGTGTGCCGAACAGGCGCTCTTCCGTGTGGGGATGGTTGAACAACCGGGTAATGATGGCGATGAGAAAGGCGGCGGTCTTGCCGGTGCCGGTTTGCGCCCGGCCGCTGGCATCCTTGCCGGAGAGGGCGCTGGGGAGGATTTCCGCCTGGATGGGGGTGCAGTACTGGAACCCAAGATCGCTGATGGCGTGGAGAAGCGGCGCCGGCAGATCGAAATCCTGAAACCTGGTTTTGCCGGGAGCGGCGGGAACCTTGAACTGCCTGGGATCCCAGGAATCGTCGGCAACCGGTGCGGGTTCGGGAACGGCGTCGGTGTCGATAGCGTCGGGCCGTTTTTTCCCCCTCCGGGAGGGACGCCGACGGGCTTTTTGCCGCCCTTCCGAAGGCGGTGATCCCGCTCCGCCGCCGGCAGCGCTTCCCACCGCCTCGGGTACCGGTGACGAGGGTATGGTTTTCGTAAGGTTTTCTCTGTCCTCCATAGGGCTCTCTTCTCTCTGTCGGCGGTCTCTTGGTGCCGCGGGACGTTTATGGGCTAATTTTGTGCGAATCATAATCTCATCCGGTACCGGATGGCAAGGATTATTATGCCCGTGAAGAGGGGACGCCGGATCGATGCCCTTGACCGGACCGCGGAGCTGGGCTATGAATAAATCAGGTGCGACATCGGGGATCAAGGGGTGATCGATGCCGGAATCTGAATGATATCAAGGAGGAGCTACCTGATATGAACTTAGAGATACGAGCCGCGGTCGCTGGGGAGTACGTTGTGTCAGGTTACGTTAGATCGATCATCCTGATCACTCTTGCCGTGGGATGCTTGTTGTCCGGCTGTGCCGCCGGGCCGCCCCGCCTCCAGTCCTCGGGACTCAATACCGTCTTTGCCGGAAAAAACGGCATGTCTTTTGCCGACTATATCAAACAGACCCGAACAATGATGCTCCGGGCCCGGGTGGATATTCATGACGGCAATCGGGAAATGGTCCTCAATGCCAACCTGCCCTTTGAACTCGTGCCGGACGTCAACCTTTTCCCGCCGGGTAATGATGGGAAATACCGCCGGGGCGTACTTCTCGTCCACGGGCTTTCCGACTCGCCGTATATGCTGCAGCCCCTGGCCCGACACCTCCGGAATCGCGGTTTCCTCGTCCGGACGATCCTCCTGCCCGGACACGGGACGGTTCCCGGAGATCTTCTGAATGTGCGCTGGCAGGAATGGAGACGGGCCGTGCAATACGGGATCGACGGCATGAAAGGAGAGGTCGAGGAACTCTATCTGGGAGGATTTTCCACCGGCGCCGCCCTTGGTGTGCTGTCCGTCTTGAGCGGCGAAGACATAAAGGGACTGATTCTCATTTCTCCGGCCCTGGCGGTGAAAGACCGGCGTGCGGCGTTAACCGGGGTGCTCCGGGGGATTAAGGATTGGGTTGGGGACGTTCGGGACGATGTGGATTATGCGAAGTATGAAACCTTTGCGGTGAATGCCGCCTATCAGATCTACCTTCTGACCGGGGAGATAGACAGGCTTCTCGATGCGGGTAAGCGTATCGAAATCCCCGTCTTCGCAGTCTTATCCGCGGAGGACGTCACCATCGATGCCGGGCGGGCCCGGGAGGTATTTCGGCGTTACACCTCTTCGGAACATAACGTCGTGATCATGTATGCTCGAGACCCCCAACCGGCGATATGCGCCGGATCGGGAAATATTTATTGCGAGGGGAGTTATCTGCCGGAACTGCGGATACGGGATTTTTCCCATGTCGCCCTGCCGATGCCCTGCGATGATCCCCACTACGGCCTGCGGGGAGGGTACAAAAGCTGTCTCCATTACGGGGCCGATCAGGGAAAAAGGGGGATATGCCGGAACGAAGACACCGTTTGGCAGGGCGAGATATCCGACGACAATCTCCAGGCCTTCACCTTGCGCCGTCTGACCTGTAATCCCAAATTCGCCGGTATGCGGGAACGCCTCGATCAGTTTCTCAGTAGCGTTGCCCGATAAATAGCCCCAGGGTTTGATGTCCTCCCTCAGCCACCCCATAGGCAAGATAGGCCGGCCCGATGAAGGTGTCCGCACCGACAAAGACGCTGCCGGCGTAGATCAGGGAGTCCAGGGTGATGTCGCTCCGTTTCTGCCAGGTGTTGCCCGCTTCCACGGAGAAACCCATATAAAGGGTGGTGCGAAAATCTCCGAGGCCGGCGGCTCCCATGTTCCGGTAACAGATAATCCGTGCCAGGCCCACCTCCTGACCCGACAGCTCATCGGTCAGATAACCGGAGAGATTCAAGAACCCGCCAATACTGTACGAATCCTGAATCTGGCTGTCGCCGTCCAAGGTGCCACCGTAGATGATTCCAGGGATGAAGGTCAGACGTCCCCAGGTCTTGGCGGCCTGGACGTTGGCATTGATCCCGACGACCTTGTAGTCGGAACCCATTTCCGGGAGATTGAACTGGCTGGTCACGTTGGCACTTAAGCCCCGCTGGGGAAAATTGAAGTTGTCCATGGTGTCATAGGTCAAAGACGAAAAGAAACCGCCGATATTGAAACTGTCCGTGGGCAGGTCGTCGGTCCCGACATTGACCCGGTAGGCGCCGTAGCCGCGGCGGACGCCCAGTCGCAACTCCCCCCAGTTGCCGAACTGCCGACCCAGATCCAGACCCCCCACAAATTCCTTGATCCGGTATTTTGCCGTGATATCTGCTGTATGTTCCGGGGTGTAGATGTAGGAATTCCATTCCCGGTATTCGATCCGGGGGGCGAAAAAGTACCGTGTAGAGTAATCGACGGGCTGGTAAAATTCCGAAAACAGGCGCGTCGTTTCGCCGATCTGCAATTCGTTTCGCCATTCGGCGCCCAGGGCGTTGATCTCGGTCTGGGTAATCCGCGTACCGATGGTGTAGGAGCTTGAACCCTTGAAATTGTCCGCCAGGCTGATATTGAAGCGCATGTAGGTGGGACCCCATGATTTTTCGATGGGATCGAAAACCAGGCCGGTTCTGTCGTTTCTCCGTTCGAGATGAAAATCGACCCGTTCAAAGGTGTCCAGACCATAAAGGCGGGTGATATCCTTTTCGAGGGTTTCCATGTTCAGTTTTTCCCCTCCCCTGGTTTCGATCTGGGCCTCGAGTACCCGGGGTGAAAGCTTGGAACGGTTTCCCGCCATCGTCTTGACACCCGGCAACTGCGCCAGTTTGCTTCCCAGGTCGATCTCCTTTCCTTCGCCGCCGGTTTTTACCGGCGGTCGGGGAGACGCAGCCGCGGCGGACGCTGATTTGAACTCCACCTTCACGTAATCAATGACCGGCGGCTCGGAGGGCTGCCGCCGCTGATGGGCAAGATAAACCTGAAATCTTTCCGGGGCGATGGAAAGACCGGCAAGGCGTTCCTTCATTTTACCCGCCGCCGCTGCGCCGATCTTCACGGCCGTTTCGGTTTTGGAAAAATCCGTGGTTCCCAACGGGCCGAGATCGGGCTGGATGAGGATGTCCTCCGGCTTCAGGGTCCGGAGTTGGGCCTGGACATTTCTCTGGATCAGAATGGTCATGACCTGGGCGGTGATACTGGCGGCGGAATTGAGTCCCTCCCTGGTCCTGAGGGGGGTGCCGATATCGACGACGATAAGGACGTCGGCACCCATGGCGCGGGCCACGTTCACCGGAAGGTTGTTGGCGATTCCGCCGTCCACGAGCATATGTCCGTTGATCTCCATGGGTACGAAGATCCCCGGAATGGACATGCTCGCCCGGAGCGCCTCCGCCAGATCGCCCTTGCCCAGGACAACGGCATCACCGGTTTCGATGTCCGCCGCCACGGCCCGAAAGTGGATCTTGAGGCGATCGAAATCCTTGATGTCCGTGGTGTGCAGCAGGAGTTTCTTCAGGAGGAGGTTCAGATTCTGTCCCTGGACCAGGCCTCGGGAGGTGGCCAGGCGGCCGTCCCGGAACCCGAGGTTCAAATCGATTTTATAATCCATGGAGTCCTGCTTGCGGCGGAAGGAGAGCTTATCCGCCGCCTGCTTGTCCGTGAAGGCCTCATGCCAGGAGATGCCGGTTACGAGTTTCTCCAACTCCTCCGGGGATGACCCCGCCGCGTAGAGTCCGCCGACTATGGCCCCCATGCTGGTCCCCGCGATACAGTGGATGGGCACCCGCATTTCCTCCAGGACTTTCAGCACCCCGATATGGGCAATCCCCCGGGCGCCGCCGCCGCTCAATACCAGACCGATCCGAAGCGGCCGCGGCTCTTCGGCGCCGGTCATGGAAGGTGTAATGATACTTAAATATAGGAAAAGAAATATAAAGACCGCCCGGAAGGGCAAAGAAAACGGCCGGCGTTTTCGTGGAGGCATCATAGGGGTCGGAATATTCCTTCTTTTCTCATTCCCGGCCACGATTAGCCGACCTGTGCGGTTTTGTCAATCCGGACGTTTCAGGCGGGGAGGTAGGATCAAAACCGGCGTCCGCCCCGCCCGCCGCCGCCCCCCTGCCGGGGGCCGCCGCCGCTTCGAGGCGTCTGGCTGCTGAAACCGCCGGGCCTGCGGCCCGCTCCCTGGGGACGTTCGTCCTGATCTCCCTTCGGTTTGGCCTCGTTGACCCGGATTGTCCGGCCGAGCAGTTCGCCGCCGTTGAATGTCTGGATGGCTTCCTGGGCCTGAGCTTCCGTTGCCATCTCCACGAATCCAAATCCCCGGCTCAGACCGGTGATCTTGTCCCGAATTATCGCCAGAGAAACCACCTTGCCGATCTCACTGAAATTGGCCATTAAATCATCTTCCGTAACGCCCTCCGCCAGGTTGCCGATGTAAAGCTTCTTTACCATGCTTTCTTCCTCCTTGCTTCCCCTTTTGACCCGTCGCCATACCCGGCAGAGCCGCCATCCATCGGCATTGATCGCATATAAAAAACCACCGGACTCTGCGGAGCACGGTGGCCTTCCTTGTTCCACACCTTGCAGACAGGATGCTCTGATCTTCTCTTGACCCAAATCAGCAGGAAAATAATATAGATGGTTCTTTCTAACCTCCTTGACCGGGAATGTCAAACGATATTTTGCGGAACGGACAAAAATGTTGTATGTAGAGGGGTATTGCCAAAAAAGGAAGCGGGATGAGCCGTGATGATGCGGGATAAGTAGGGATAGGAATTGAATTATTTGGGGCGCGGCGGGGAAAATGAGGTTTTGCCAAGAAATATCTCTATAAGACGAATAGTGACCGTGTAGTGTACCAATGTCGAACTTTACAACTTGATGTAATATTTAAATAAATAAATTTATTTTGGCAAAACCTCTTTGCAATAATACGCCCGAACTCTGACCAAAAGAACTCTGACCATATCTTTTTTCGTAAACGCGTCAGAGTTAGACCCATCATAATAAAATTATTATGCATTATTGGTTAAGATAGTGACTGAAACTGTGTTCTAACTCTGACCACTTACCGTAGATTTTTTTTCTTCTCTTTGAAGCGATTTTCCTTAATTTTCAATTCCGTCAATTCCTCTGCCATAGCCTGAGCTTCTTCTTCATTATTCCACATTTGCCTAAAGAAATCTCCTAACATCTTAGAAAATCTTTCTTCTCCGATGCCGGAATTCTTTAACCGCGTATATGTTTGATAAAGCTCATGCAGACTCTCTATTTCAAGTCTCAAGAGTGATCTAACTGTTTCATCTTCGATATCGCGAGCATAATAAAAGTTAAATATCTTGGCAATGGACCACGCCTTTTCTGCCGGCGCAATAGATTTGCTTAATTGTTTTTCATAATCATCGTAAATCTGAAAAAAACACTCCAATAAATCAACACGTAGCTTTTCATGATTATCTCCGGTGAGCATTGGGCCTTTACCGGTAGCCAGCCACTCTATATTGACATTAACGGCATTTGCCAGGGCGATAAGTTTCATCCTTGTGGGATCTGATTTGCCCGAAAGATATTGGCCGATGATGCGAGATGACATGCCTGAAATATGTGCCAGTTTTTCGGCAGACCCAGCCAGTTTAATTATCTGCTTGATTCTTTCTTGAAAATTTATCTTCTCATTATCATTCATTATTATGTCCTATATGAGGCATGAAATAAATTGCTTGACATCTAAATAATAGTTCAGGTATATTCCGCCATAGAGGCATATGAGATGCAAAAAAAACAACTCGAAGCGTGGATGTGGCTCAAGCATCACCTTGAATTACGGGGCCTGACATTCGGCAAGATCGGCAGAAAACACGGGATTCACAAATCATGTTTTACAAAAGTGAAAACTGTTCCCATGCCTAAAAACGAGCGTATTCTTGCCGACTATATCGGCGTTGACCCTTGGGACATTTGGCCGGATCGGTATGACGCGGCCCACAACCCAAACCGGATCAGTCCTCGTTATCCAGGGCACAAACATTTTCTCGATTATAAGCAAAATGATCTTAAAAGCAACGGGAAAAATGAACCCGAATCCGTGCCGTTAATGCAAACCACCGGGGTTTCCGAATGATGGATAATGAGACAGGAGAGCGCTTTTATACTGCTATTGAATACGAAGAGATGCATCTTCCTGAAATGCCCAAAACGGAAAGCGGAATCATTCGCAAAGCCAATAAAGGAAACTGGAAGCGCCGCCCCCGTGAAGGCCGGGGCGGGGGCTGGGAATATTCCACAGAATCGTTGCCCGCCGAAGCGCGTATGGAGCTTATAAAGCGTTCATTGAAACCATCTAAGCCTGACACCGATAAAGCGGCTATCGAGGACGCGATTCCATTGAAGTCATGGCAGATAAAAACTGCCGATAAACGCTTGAATATAGTCAAAGAATTCATTCAAGTATCAAAGAACGTCCCCCCCAAAAAACGCACCAAATTCAAAAAGTCATTTTCAGAAAACCGCAACATTGGGAGCCGGACCCTTGATAATTGGATTAAAGCTTATCTGCACGGCGGCTATCAAGCATTGGTTCCTGATTGGAAGAGCGGCAATCAGGAAAAGATAATCACAAGGGAAATGGTAAAATTCATCGAAAAAGCCTACTTGCAGCCTTTAGGCCCCCCCGTTAAGAAGGTTCATGAAGATTTATGTAAAGCTTTTGCTGGTAAATACCAGCGATTTCCGACTTATCGAACCATAGCTGCTTTTATAAATTCAAAGTGGCCCGAAAAGACGCAATTATTAATCCGAGACAAAGACGCGTGGGATCGATTGTATTCACCATTTGTGCGCCGTGACTGGACGAAAGTTGAACTCAACGAGACCTGGATTGCCGATAACAAACAAGTAGACATATGCTGTCTTTACCGGGGCAAGGCGATATTCCCGTGGTTAACGGTGTGCGAGGAAGCCTTGTCGAGAAAATTCGTTAGCTGGATACTTGTGGCGACACCAAACGCCTTAGCCATCGGTCAATCTTTCCTGTATGGAGTCAGCAAATATGGCCCGCCAGTAACATTTTACGTTGACCGGGGAAAGGATTACAAAAGCACTTATATTGCTGGAAAAAAAGAGAAAAGGGACATTAACGGTGATTTAGTTGCGCCGGCGCTTCCGGGGCTTGTGGCACAGTTGGGCACAGAAATGTTTTATGCCGTCGGGCGCAATCCCCGTGAAAAAATTATTGAACCGGCATTTGGAATCTTCACGGATCGTTTAAAAAACCTGCCAGGATATAGAGGGCATTCAACAAAGACGCGACCGAAGAAGCTTGACCATGAAATCAAAACAGGAAACCTCCTTACCTTCGAAGAACTATCGGCAAAGATAGACGAACTGCTAAACGAGCGGAACGCCCGGCCCCATTCCACAACGGGGAAAACACCTGACTCATATTGGGAAGATTATCAAGCTGTTATACCGTCTCATCACGTGCTTGATTTTCTTTTGATGGATGTTCATGAGGCAACCGTAAGGGACTCTTCCGTCATGGTGAAAGGACTTCTGTACCGGGGCGATGAGCTATTTAAACTTGCCGGTGAGAAGGTCGAAGTCCGGCGCGACCCGAAAGATATTCGCCGGGCGGCGATCATCTATAAGGATCAAGTGTTTTGCCATGCGACCCTTGAAACACCAGACCATTATCGGTCTAAAATTACCCTGCAAAGCGTACAAGACGCGGCCCGAATACGTAAAAAAATCAAACAATACTGTAAAGCCATTATAGAAAGTGAAGATATTATTGAAAATCCACTGAAGGTTGCTGTTGACCTTGATCAAAAAGAAAAGGTTCGTGTACGCGACATTAGACCGGCAGACAGCAAAGTCGTGGGCCTTCACAGAAAAGAAAAACTTGCCCGTGACGTATCCGATGCGATGCGGGCAGCAGATCTGCATATGGATGAGCATCAAGAGGAAAATACGGCGGCTGCCGGGCGCGACATTCTCTCGCGCTACCTCGCCGCAACGGTTGGCAAACCCATTGGAATACTGCATTGATAGAGGTTAAAAGTGGGGCAAGCAATTGCATTAAAGCGGCTTTTTGATCAAATCCCGAAAACACAGACGGCAACCGACGAATGTGAAAGTGACAGGTCATTACGTGCCAGACTACAATTTCACATTGATTGCACCGGACAATCACCGTTTGATATTTGCGAACGGATAGGCGGTCAAATCAGAGGTTCAGATATTCATGATTTTCTTATTGGCGGGACGCCGAAATATCACGCATCTACAAGGCGAGAAATACTGAATTATCTGACAAATAAGGAAGATAAAAATTTCCTTATAGAAAACCCGGTGTTTTGCAAAACCAGTATCGCCCTAAAGATGGAAGCTATTTGCAGTTGCTGTAAATGCGATGGGGATATGGGGATAATTATAGGGGCTTCAGGGATTGGGAAAACCGAATTTTTAAGGGAAATGAAAAGAGGAGATAGAAGCATGCTTATAGTTACAAGCGACCCGACAACGCGTTCCCCTGGGGCGATGCTTCTGTCTCTATCTAAATTTTTACCTGGTGTTTCACGCAGATCCTGCACAAACAGTGCCTTTATGATGAACATTATTGAACATTTACGTGGCAGCGGCAGGCTGTTGGTAATAGATGAGGCACATTTTCTGCCCTGGGAAACTTTTGAGGCATTAAGAAGAATTTATGATGCAACGGGGATCGGGCTGGTTTTTGTCGGGCAGCAATTTCTATATGATCAAATGCGCGGCGGCACACGTAAGTCATTATTATGGGATCAAATATTCTCCAGGGTGGGCCTTCGCGCCCATTTCAAAGGAAATGTGCCATTGGCAGATGTCGAGATGATAGCAAACAAAATTTATCCGTTTGGCCTGGATAAAAAAAGCATGGAATATCTTCATCATAAAGCCAACGGGCAAGGGAAATTCAGGTCTATGGTGAAATTGCTTCAAAGAGCGCGGCGGCTTGCCGAGTCGGAAAACATCAAGGTTACACAACCCCTGTTGAGAGAGGTTAGTGAATTGCTACTTACATAATTTGCTTAAGGTTATCTTTTGTCAAAACACAATCGGTGACAAAATTTTATAATATGGCGGTTGGATTGGAGGTTGATCCCATGAGTGAAAAAGAAAAACTTCTCAGAAGCTTAACAGCAAAGCAGAGGGAAACGCTGAGGCGGGACAATCCCCGTAAATGGCGGCGGAATGCCTTGTTAAAGGAACTGCACGCGCAAGGGGTGCGCGTGACGCTGTTGTCTGAGGTATCCGGGATAAACCGGACGGCCCTTTATCGGATAGTTGACGGCAAGCCGGAAGTGGTTCCACGATCAACTTGGAAGGGCAGAGGTGATTTTTCGGGGCTTATGGCGGCGTTTAAAACAATGATCATGGAGCTTTTGATATTTATTGAAAGCAGAAAAAAATAACTGAGGGGGTTATGGATCAGAGCGAAAAAGAATGGCTTCTCGCAAGCATTACGGATCAAGAACGGAAAACCATAAAAGCTGGCAACCCGTTCAAAGTAGAGCGTAACGCATTGATTCAAAATCTTTATAAGAGAGGCGTCAGCCTTCCCTTGCTTGTGGAATTAACAGGTATGCCAAAATCAACGGTTCATCGAATAGCAACGGACGGTTTTGTTTATGCAAAGCGAGAACGTGAAGGAAGAACTGATTTAAGGGGCGTAAAAAGGGCTATTGAAGACCTTTGGGAGGAAATTTTAAAACTTCTCGGCAACGAGAAAAAATAA